>ERZ772974.2414-NODE-2414-length-11404-cov-14.298440_pt1 | contig 11404 bp, 10 predicted proteins | sample MGYA00580671_ERZ772974 | MGnify/ENA primary metagenome ERZ772974 (study PRJEB29015, sample SAMEA2738065) | human oral metagenome | biome: human oral; feature: human-associated habitat; material: saliva | place: China | collected 2218 ... | reverse complement strand
CGCGTCAGCAGCGAAGAACCGAACTATACGCCTCCCAACAAAACCAGTCAACACCTTTCGCAAAATTATTTTCGAAAATTTAATCACTCCCCTGTTTTAACTGGGTTTTTATTTTTCTCAAAACACCTCAAATCTTCCCTATTCGCGTCCTATATTCAACCCGGTTCAACACTAAGGCCGTCTGAAATTTTGGTTTCAGACGGCCTTTTGAATTTGACCTATTCTTTAATTTATATTGTTGACGCTTGTTTTTTGGTATGATGTTTCTTTGATTTTATTTCAGCTTCGAGTTTGCTATGTCTGTCTATACCAGTGTTTCCGACGCTCAAATGCGCGATTTCTTGCTGCAATATGATTTGGGAGATTTTGTCTCTTTGCAGGGGATTGCTCAAGGAATTACTAACAGTAATTATTTTCTGACTACTTCAACCGGTCGTTATGTATTGACTGTTTTTGAGGTTTTAAAATCAGAGGAACTACCTTTCTTTTTAGAGCTAAACCAACACTTGAGCCAAAATGGCGTTGCCTGCGCCGCTCCGATTGCTCGTAAAGATGGCGGACTGCATTCTATGTTAGCCGGAAAACCTGCTTGCTTGGTAACTTGTTTGAATGGCTCCGATACCGGCTGGCCGACTGAGGCACAATGTTTCCACACTGGTGCGATGTTGGCCAAAATGCATTTAGCTGGCCAAGATTTTCCTTTAAAAATGAAAAATCCCCGTTATGATGGCTGGTGGCATGATGCCTGCACCCAGTTGCTCCCGGTTTTAGATAGCGAAGATGCCAAACTGCTTCAAGCTGAAATTGCTGCTTTAGATGAAAATCTTGGAGAACATTTACCTTCCGGTATTATCCATGCCGATTTATTTAAAGACAATGTACTGCTTAATGGAGATGAAGTTTCCGGCTTTATCGATTTTTATTATGCGTGCAATGGTAATTTCATGTACGACTTGGCCATTGCAGTTAACGACTGGGCGCGGACAGCCGATAATAAATTAGACCCTGCTCTTTATGATGCTTTTATCCATGGCTATGAAAGCGTGCGTCCTTTATCTGATGAAGAACGTGCATATTTCCCTACTGCACAAAGAGCCGGATGTATCCGTTTCTGGGTATCCCGCCTACTGGATTTCCATTTTCCTCAATCAGGCGAAATGACGTTTATTAAAGATCCGAATGCATTTAGAGATCTGTTATTGAGTCTTAAATAATATATAGATAAAAGGCCGTCTGAAATTCAGACGGCCTTTTATCTAATGCCCTCCCCCGTTGGAGCCGTTAAATGGCGGTCTTGCCAGCCAAATAATGGGGATCATGCTGATGAATATGATACTGCCTGCCAAGAAGATTTCATTTGAGCCAATAATAAAGCCTTGTTGGGAAATGGTACTATTTATCGCAGCCAGGGCTTGCTCTTTGCTCAGGCCATTGGCCATCATGCCTTGAATAGATTGGTTGCTGATTGAGGACAATGAATTAATATGTTCGGTCAGCTGAGTATGGTGCAGAGCTTCGCGTCGTTCCCACATGGTGCTGACAACGGATACTCCGACACCGCCCATAAACACACGCAAGAAGTTAGACAGGCTACTGGCTGAGGCAATTTGATTGCCTTTCATATGCGACAGCGTGATACTGGTCAAAGGCAGGAAGAACATGGCTACGCCTAAACCCTGCCAAAATTGCGGCCAAACGACGTTGCTCATATCCATACCGGCATAGAAATCTGTTCGCCAATGGAATGTGTAGGCAAACACCAAGAAGCTGGCACTGACGAACAAGCGCATATCAACGCGATTACCAAACTTACCGATAATCGGCGACAGAATAATCGGCAAAAAACCCACCGGCGCAGCAGCCAAACCGGCCCAAGTAGCGGTATAGCCGAGATTTGATTGCAACACCAAAGGCAGCAGGGTCAATGTACCCATATACACCATGAAGCCCAAGGATGTCGCAACAACGCCTATCGTAAAGTTTCTATTTTTAAACAATGACAAATCGACAATCGGGTATTTCTCGCCCAGCTCCCAAACAATAAAATAGGTTAGAAACACCAAAGCGGTAACGCCCAAAACGATAATCTCTCCTGAGGCAAACCAATCCAACTCTTTGCCTCTATCAAGCATCATTTGCAATGCGCCGATACCGACAATCATCAACACCAGCCCGACATAATCAATCGGCGCCCTGACGATTTCGGTTTCCCTGTGTCTAAGCTGTTTCCAAGCAATGGAGGCGGATAAAACCCCGATTGGGATATTGATAAAGAAAATCCATCCCCAATGCCAGTTGTCCGAAATCCAACCGCCTAGAATCGGTCCCAACACAGGGGCAACGACAACAGTCATCGCCCATAAAGCCAATGCCAATGTTCGTTTTTCAGGCGGATAGGAAGCCATCAGAAGACTTTGGGACAAGGGAATCAAAGGCCCGGCGATAAAGCCTTGCAACACCCGGAAAAAAACCAAGGCTTGAAGATTATGCGCCATACCGCACAGCCATGACGTTACGACAAAACCAATCACGGCAGCAATAAAGATTTTAACCTCGCCAAACCGCTTGGCCAAAAAGCCGGTCAGGGGGACGGAAATGGCATTGGCTACGGCAAATGAGGTAATCACCCAAGTGCCCTGCGTGGTCGCCGCACCCAAATCCCCTGCGATAACGGGCACGGCGACGTTGGCGATGGTGCTGTCCAAAACTTCCATAAATACGGCCAAGCTGAGCGCCAACGTTGCCAACACCAGCTTAAACCCTTGTAACGGCGGATAATTCATATTTATAAACTATAAGACAACCGCCAAAGCGGTCGATTGAAGAGAATCAATATTTCAGACGGCCTGAGCCTTCAATAAAAGACCCAGGCCGTCTGAAAAGATTATTTTGCGTATTGCTCGAAGATTTTATCGACTAAAGCATCGGCGGCTTTCCAATCCACACTTTCCGTTTCCGGCAGCGCAGTATTTCGTTCTGCTTCGGCAGTCATGGCTTTACCGCTGCCCTTCTCGGCAACATCGACTTTAACAGTCATCGACAAACCGACACGGAGCGGATTTTTTTGCAATTCTTTGGCATCCAAACTGATGCGCACCGGCACACGTTGTACGACTTTAATCCAGTTGCCCGTTGCATTTTGCGCCGGCAGCAATGAGAACGCACTGCCCGTACCGGCCGACAAGCCCATGACCTTGCCATGGTAAACCACTTTACTGCCGTACAAATCGGCTGTCATTTCAACAGGCTGGCCGATTTTCATTTTACGCAGTTGCGATTCTTTAAAGTTGGCATCCACCCACAATTCAGACAGAGGTACAACAGCCATCATCGGCGTACCTTGCGCGATACGTTGGCCGACTTGGACATTGCGTTTGGCAATTTGGCCACTGATTGGCGAACGGATTTGCGTACGTTGCAGATTCAGCCAAGCGTCTTTGATGTGGCTGATGGCCGTCTGAACCGCCGGTTGTTGGCGCAGCGGAATATTGCTGCCCAACGCTGCCTGAGCAGAAACTTCTTCCGCCTCAACCGCTTTCAATGCAGCCTGAGCCTGAACCACAGCGGCGCGGGCATGGCTAAGTTCTTCGCCGGAAACCGCTTCCGTACCCGCCAAAGATTCGCGGCGGCGCAAATCGGCTTGCGCACGAGCCAGATCGGCTTTACGCAACAATACTTGCGCTTTGGCTTTTGAATTGACCGCAGTTTGCTGTTTGTTTTGACGGATGGCCTGAATCAATTCATTTTGCGCACGATCGTATGCCAGCTGAAAATCGCTATCGTCCAAAGCCACCAAAACATCGCCTTTTTTCACGACGTCCGTATCGTCATACATGACTTTGCGCACCGTGCCGTTCACCTGCGGCGTAATCATCACCAAATGACCGGCCACATAAGCATCTTCCGTTTCTTCTTCATGCTGCCAAAACAGGAAATACGCCAAAGCAACTACGGCTGCCGTAATAAGGAATAGGAGTGTAACGATAACCAAATTGCGTTTGCGATGCGTTTTAGCACCAGAAGCGGCTACTTCCGTTTCATTTTGGACATTATTTTTTTCTGATTGAGTATCCATAAGTCCCAACTTTAAATTCTGCACATGTGATAACGATATTATTGTCTTGTCGGGTAGCTGACTTATACCATCAGCCCCAATACGCGCGTTTAACGCGCTAAAGGGTCATATTTTATAGTTACACTCTATTCATTACAATAATTTCTTCCGGTAGCAAATGTAAATAAGGTAAGCAAAAGGCCGTCTGAAATCACTTTCAGACGGCCTTCCGTTTTAATCAAACGTTTATTTCTTATTTAATTTAAAGCCTCCGCCCAACTGGGCATTGAGGTTACTCCAAGCTGTCAGATATTCTGCATGGTATTGAACCGCCGACATTTTCGTACGCACAGCTTCGTCTTGTTTTTGCAAAGCGGTCAAGCCGTTATCCAAGCCTGCGCGAACACGTCCTTTCGCATTTTGTACAGATTTATCTGCAATATCGACCATCTTGTTCCAAGTATCTTGTCGGCTTTTCAGGCTTTGATAGTCCACGACGGCATCTGCCGCCGCACGCATGGCGTTCAAAACAGTTTGGTCGTACACGGCAACCTGCTCGTTATATTGGGCGCGTTTGCCTGCCAATTTGGATTGCAGCGCGCCGGAAGTAAACAATGGCAGATTCAAAGCCGGAACAATGCCCAACATACCGGACGTCCGTCCGCGAATCAGATTGAACGCATCAATATGCGTCATGCCTGCCAAAACTTTCAACTCAATATTCGGATAAAACTCTGCTTCGGTTGATTTGACGATATGCCATTTCTCTTCAAGCAAGGCTTTTTGTGCCGCGATATCGGGGCGGGCTGCCAGCAAGTCCGCTTCAATACGGTTAACCGGCAATGACGGCACAGCGGCCATTTTTTCCGGAACCTGTCCATTTAATGCACCCGGCACACGTCCGGTCAATACTGCCAGACTGTTGCGGATTTTCTCGTTTTTCTGAGTCCATGCCGATTTTTCAAGCTGCAATTGTTGTTGCGCCATTTCCAGAGCGTGCAACGCATCAGCAGGCGCCAGCTGCGCTTTAACGCGTTGTTGCATCAGTTTCAACGCTTTATCCGCCAGCTCTATGCGCGTATCCAGCAGCGCCAGTTGTTCTGTCGCCATCTGCCACGCAAAATATTGGGCGGCAACGGCATGAGCCAGCTCTGTGCGGATGTGCTGCGCCTCATAAACCGCAGCCCGGCTTTTTCCCAAAACGGCTTGAATCTGCTCTCGGTTTTTACCCCAAAAGTCAAAAACCAAGCTGCCTTGCAAGGCTGCGTTCGCCAAAACCAATGTATGGTCGGTATCAACCATACCGGCTTGAGGTTTGGGTGAAACATAAGCGCCCAGACCTGTAACGCCCAAGCCGACTTGCGGTTTGTTTGCGGCCCCTACAACGCCCAGCTGCGCCTGAGCCTGCTCAAACCTTGCTTTGACGACACGCAGATTGGTAGATGTCTGAATGGCGGAAGCAATCAAATTGTTTAATTTTTTATCTTTCAGCTTCATCCACCAGCCGTCTTGGGCAGCAGCGGCAGATTGGCCTTGCGGAAGCGGATAGGCTGTTGTCTCATCCAAAGGCGACTGTTTGCCGAAGGGTGCACATGCCACCAACAGCGAAACTGCGGCAATGCATACGCTTGATTTGACCAAACCTAATTTCATACAGACTCCGTTTATGTGTGCCTGCCGCAGACCATCAGGCCGTCTGTTGTCAATTGCCCAAACGGTTCAACAGTTTACCCAACAGGTGTTGCAGCGTATCATAATCCTCTTTCGTGAAATCTTCCCACGCTTGGCCGCTCTGACGGGCAATTTGCGGCCACACTTCGTGAATGAAGGTCTCACCCGAAGGGGTCAATTTTAGCACAATCTGACGGCGGTCTTTTTGATTGATATAACGCTCTACCCAGCCGCGCTCAACCATGTCATCCGACAGGCGTGTCGCACTGGTGCGCGTCAAGTCCATCAGGTCGCTCAAGCGTGAAGGCAGGATTTCGCTGTTTGGGCTGACGTAAACCGCCATCAGGGAAAACCACAGGTTTTCATTGATGCCGAACGCTTTCAGGTTTTCATTCAAATGGCTGCTCAAACGTTCGGTTACAATGCGCAACATGCGGGATACTTGGTTTTGCTGCTCGGGAAATTGAGGCAGACGGGTGGAAAGCAAATGCATTGCATTGACTAATTCGGTTTGTGAAAAACTCATAAATTCCTTCTTTCTGAGTGAATTATTTTATCCGATACCAATCAGAATAAAATATGATGTAATAATTTACTTTAAGATACCAATTACTTACTTTAAGACGTTATACTAATTCAGATGATTATTTTAGTGTATGAAAATCTGATAATCGGTTACATGATCCTACTAAACGGATTTTTCTATGCCTAAATCATGAAAAATCGACCCTAAAAAAGGCCGTCTGAAACCTTGATTTCATCTTTCAGACGGCCCCGATGACAGATTAAAATAAGCTTTTCCATTTAAAACCGGATGCAAACCATGAACACTTCCGCCTTTTTCCCCCATATCACCCTTATCGGCGTCGGTTTAATCGGCGGTTCGTTCATGCTCGACCTCAAACGCTTGGGGCTGGTGCAAAGCGTTACCGGCATCGACACCAATGCCGACAACCTCAATTACGCGCTCGACTGCGGCATCATCGACCATGCCTATCCGAATATTTGCGCCGAAAGCATCGGCCATGCCGATTTGGTTTTGATTGCCACGCCGGTCTCCGTCCTGCCTGACGTATGCCGCGACATCAAGCCTTTCTTAAAAGATACCGCCTGCGTTTCCGATGTCGGCAGCACCAAACAATCGGCACTCAATGCCTTCCGCACCCACTTGTCCGAGCGCCTGCCGCAATGTTTTGCCGCCCACCCGATTGCCGGTTCGGATCAAAGCGGCGCAAAATCCGCGCGTTGCGGTTTGTTTCAAAACAGCCGCCTGATCATTACCTTGCACGGCCAAGAGGCTTCAGACGGCCTAAGACGGTTGAAAAGCCTGTGGCAGGCGGTTGGTTCGCAGATTTTCACCATGAGTGCCGAAGAACATGACAATATTTTTGCCGCCGTTTCCCACTTGCCGCACTTGACCGCCTTTGCCTATGTCCACGCTTTGTTCGACCATCCGCACGGCAAAGACTATCTCCCCTATGCTGCTACTGGCTTTCGCGACTTTACCCGCATTGCCTCCAGCCACCCTGCCGTCTGGACAGACATCTGCCTGGCCAACCGCCCTGCCCTGCTCAAACTGACCGGCGATTTGAAAGAACAATTATCCAAATTGGAACAGCTCCTTTCAGACGGCAACAAAACCGAGCTTTACCGCTATTTTGAAGAAGCCGCACAAATGCGTAATGACTGGCTGAAAAACCGTTAAACCTGTTTTCAGACGGCCTGAAACCTTCTCGGCCAAACCTTCATCACAATAAAAAGGGCATCTGTTTAGATGCCCTTTTTGGTTTCTTACGGATTGTCTTTCAAACGGAACTCAGCCGCCCTGGCGTGCGCAGTCAAACTTTCGCCATGCGCCAACACGCTGGCGGTTTTGCCCAACTTCTGCGCGCCTTGTTCTGAAACCTGAATCAAACTGGAACGTTTTTGGAAATCATACGTTCCCAAAGGAGAAGAGAAACGCGCCGTGCGGCTGGTCGGTAAAACGTGGTTGGGGCCTGCGCAATAGTCGCCCAGGCTTTCACTGGTATAACGTCCCATGAAAATCGCGCCGGCATGGCGGATTTTTTTCGCCCACTCTTGCGGATTCTCAACCGACAATTCCAAGTGTTCGGGAGAAATATAGTTGGCGATTTCGCAGGCTTCGTCCAAGTCTTTAGTCAAAATCATTGCGCCGCGGTTGCCCAATGAAGCTTCAATAATCGCACGGCGCGGCATGGTTTCAATCAGGCGGTTCATGGCCGTCTGAACTTCGTCCAAATACGCTTGGGAAGTACCGATCAAAATCGCTTGTGCAATTTCATCGTGTTCCGCCTGACTGAACAAATCCATGGCCACCCAATCGGCAGGCGTCGTATCATCGGCAATCACCAAAATTTCAGACGGCCCTGCCACCATGTCGATGCCGACCACGCCGAACACGCGACGTTTGGCCGCAGCGACAAAAGCATTGCCCGGGCCGGTAATCTTATCGACTTGAGGCACCGATTCCGTACCATAGGCCAAAGCCGCAACCGCCTGCGCGCCGCCGACCGTAAACACTTTGGTCACACCGGCCACAAAAGCAGCCGCCAACACAATATCGTTGCGCTCGCCTTTCGGAGTGGGAACAACCATGATGATTTCTTTCACGCCGGCAACGTGGGCAGGCATGGCGTTCATGATGACGGAACTCGGATAAGCGGCTTTACCGCCCGGAACATAAATACCGACACGGTCAAGCGGCGTAATCTGTTGGCCCAAAAGCGTGCCGTCTTCGTCTTCGTACGTCCACGACTCCATTTTTTGATGTTTATGGTAGCTTTCCACCCGTCTCGCAGCCGTTTTCAAGGCCGTCTGAATGTTTTCAGGCAAACGCTCAAACGCAGACTGCAAGTCATCTTGCGTCAGGATTAAATCGTCGATGGTTTGAGTGGATGTACCGTCAAAGCGGTTGGTATATTCAATCAACGCCGCATCGCCGCGTTTTTGAACATCGGCGCAGATATCGGCAACAATACGGTCAATTTCAGGGTTTTGCGCGGTTTCAAAAGCGAGTAACGCTTTGAGTTCGGCTTGAAAATCAGGGGATTGAGTATCGAGTTTCTTCATGGTTTGCTCTCTTCCTTGTTTCGTTCCTATTGTTTTCAGACGGCCTCAGTCACACACAGACCGTCTGAACATTATTTTTTCAAAAAACCTTTTTTCTGCAAAAACGCCAACATATGCGGCCGCACAGGATTACCCAAGGTTTTGGCCAGCGATTCCTTCCAAGGTATCGGACTGCCCTTGCGTAACTCATAATAATCCGCTACTGCCTGATTATAGGCTTCAACCGCCTCGGCATTCAGGCTCGGACAAGCGTTTTCGGCATAGACCATTTCCTTAGGCAGGCGCGGTTTGAGCGGCGGATCTTGGTCGTGATAACCGAGGCACAACCCCACCAAAGGCACGCAATAATCCGGCAGGTTCAATACGTCCGACACTTTTTGTGCATCATTACGCAACGCACCGATATACACGCCACCCAGCCCAAGAGATTCAGCGGCAAGCAATACGTTTTGCGCCATAATGCCTGCATCGACCGCGCCAATCAGGGTTATTTCCGCCCAATCAATTTGCGCATCGGGAAACATCGCCTTGTGTTTGGAGAAATCGATGCAAAACAATAAAAATTCCGCACAATGGACAATATAAGGTGCGCTTCCAGCCGCTTCATGTATTCCCTGCCTCAGCGCAAGGTCGGATACGCGGATGATAGAAACGCATTGCAGGTTGTTGGAAGTCGAAGCCTGCTGTCCGGCACGAACCAGCGTATCGAGAATTTCATCGGCAATCAGCTCGGAAGTAAACCTGCGGATGGAACGATGGGAAAGAATCGTATCGAGTGTCGGTTTGCTTTGCATCATGACAGGGCTTTCAAACTGGGTTGGCAGACAACTTTTGCCAAAAACTTTTCAGACGGCCTTAGCGGCATTTTCAAATGCCTGAATAATCGGATTCAACAGCGCATATTTGGTTTTCAACGCCGCCTTGTTGACCACCAAGCGGCTGGAAATATCAGCCACATGTTCCACAGCTTCCAAACCATTGGCCTTCAATGTATTGCCGCTGGAAACCAAATCGACAATCGCGTCGCTCAGACCGACCAAAGGCGCAAGCTCCATCGAGCCGTACAGTTTGATGATATCCACATGCACACCCTTGTCGGCAAAATGTTCGGCGGCGATGTCGGGATATTTGGTGGCAATCCGCAAACGGCTGCCGGGTTGGGAAGCAGCGGCATAATCAAAACCTTTTTTAACCGCAACCATCATGCGGCATGAGGCGATGTGCAAATCCAAAGGTTGATACAAACCGTCTCCGCCATGCTCGATCAGCACATCCTTACCGGCAATACCGAAATCCGCCGCACCATATTGCACATAAGTCGGCACATCAGTCGCACGCACAATCACCAAACGGATGTTGTCATGATTGGTACCAATAATCAGCTTGCGCGATTTTTCCGGTTCTTCCGCAGGTACAATACCGGCGGCGGCCAACAGCGGCAGGGTTTCCTCAAAAATCCGTCCTTTGGATAAAGCAATCGTTAAAAGTGTGTCGGTCATTTTTTCTTTTCCTTTGCCGTATCAAAAGCAAGAAGGCCGTCTGAAATCAACAACCCATTTCAGACGGCCTCAACTACGGTTTTACAATAAAGTTTTCACATCGGCTGCAATCGTTTCAGGCTCGCTGCCGTAAGGCGAGAAAATCGCCACTTCACCGTTTTTATCAATCAAATATGCACCTGAAGAGTGGTCGACCAAATAGTTTTCGCTGTCTTCTTTTTGGTTGACTTTAGCCGATACCACGCGGTATTGCTGTTTGATGACTGGCAGGCTTTGATCGCCGGTTGCCGTCAGGCCGATAAAATCAGGGTTGAACTGTTTGGCGTATTTGCCGATTACTTCAGGCGTATCGCGCTCAGGGTCGATGCTGACGAATACCACTTTCACGTCTTTAGCCTGGTCACCCAATTGTTTTAAAGTGTCGCTGTAAGTCAGCAACTCGGTCGGGCACACGTCAGGACAGTGGGTATAACCGAAAGACAGGATAACCACTTTGCCTTTCAAATCACTCAGGCTGAAAGGTTTGCCGTCGCCATCGGTCAATGTAAAATCGCCGCCAATGTCTTCTTTGCGCATATCGGTACCACGCGCTTGCGCTTTGGCAGTAGATTCACCGGAAGCGGCCGGTGCGGCAGAAGCGGCAGAAGCGGCAGGCGCCGAAGAAGCCTCTTTGGCTTCCTCTTTAGGCTGACAAGCAGCCAGGGTGGCCAACGCAATAGCACTGAGTAAGAAAGTTCGTGTAACGGAAAGCATAAATTTTCTCCAAAACCGTTTCAAATAAATAAGGCCAAACAACCACCCGGCCGGTCTAAAAACAAAACATCTTCATATTAACGCGTTTGACACATTAAAAGTAGCCCTTTTTGCAGATAAATACCGTTTTTTTGTTTTAAAAACCTGCCTTCCATTTGGACAGGCATTAAATTCAAAAAGTTTAATTCATTAAAAATCAAATAAATATAAAAATAATTCAATTTTTTTTCAAATACCGCTTTACAAGATTCGAGAACTCGCTATAATGACGACTTCTTCGCTAGCCCAGGTGGCGAAATTGGTAGACGCAGGGGACTCAAAATCCCCCGCCGCAAGG
>ERZ772974.2411-NODE-2411-length-11416-cov-14.449168_pt1 | contig 11416 bp, 12 predicted proteins | sample MGYA00580671_ERZ772974 | MGnify/ENA primary metagenome ERZ772974 (study PRJEB29015, sample SAMEA2738065) | human oral metagenome | biome: human oral; feature: human-associated habitat; material: saliva | place: China | collected 2218 ... | reverse complement strand
CTGAACCACGGTGTGTTTTTTGTTTTGGCATGAGACTTTCCTCCTGTTACTTTTTACTTGTCATTTTTGGGCGCTAACATCAAGAACATGCTTCGTCCGTCCATTTTTGCCTTTTGTTCAACAGTTGCAAGTTCGCTAACTTGTTCTGCCAAACGTTCTAAAACCTTTTGTCCAATCTCTTTATGAGTAATGGCACGGCCTTTAAAGCGGATTGTAGCTTTCACTTTGTCGCCTTTTTCAAGAAACTTTTGTGCTGCTTTCAATTTCGTATTAAAGTCGTTTTCATCGATTGTAGGGCTTAGACGCACTTCTTTGATATTGATGACTTTTTGATTTTTACGAGCTTCACGTTCTTTCTTTTGTTGCTCAAAGCGATACTTACCATAATCCATAATTCGAGCAACTGGTGGTTTTGCATTTGGCGAAACTAAAACTAAATCTAGTCCAGCTTGTTCTGCTAAACGCAATGCATCGTTTTTTGTTTGAACACCAATTTGTTCACCGTTATTGTCAATAACACGTAATTCACGAGCTCGAATTCCATCATTGACCATCATATCTTTTGCTATGATTGTTCACCTCCAAAATTTTTGAGAGAAAAAAGCAAAAAAGCAACGAGAACAAACTATCCCCGCTGCCAATGTCTTCATCAAATAAACATTACTATCAGCCCAAGGACTTTAGTCAACTTAGGCGAGAAGCGGGATGCTTCTGCTTGTTTTCTCAACTTCTATAGTTTACAGTAATCCTCTGCTCTTGTCAACAGTTTTCTACAAAATTATTTTTATTTTTTTTAAATCTCTTTAAAGGTCATCGTTTTTTAAAACAATTTGTTCTATAATATAGATACATAAAGGGAGGAATATATATGAAAAAGCAGTATTTAGTATTATTATCTAGTTTATTCATTTTAACAGCTTGTAAGAGTCCATCTACAAAAACTACTGAAACAACTACGACTAAAACAACTGTTTCTTCTACAACTACTTCTACAACTAAAGAATCGACAACTAAAGAACAGTCAACTACAACTAAGGTAGCTTCTGAAACAAAACAAGAAACAACTACTCAAGAAGTTAAGAAAGTTATTGTTAAAAATAACACTGCTTCAACTCCATCATCCATGAATATAGAAGAAATTAAAACAGGAAATCTTTCAAGCATTAAAGGAACCTGGAGAAATGAGTATGGTCAAGAATTAACTTTCCATGAAAATGGAACAGTTTCTGTTAAAGAATCTACTTATAAAGTTCAACCAACACAAACTCAATATCAAGAAGGGCTGTTAAACTGGATTTTTACTCCATTAGAAAATCAACCTACCGTTGGAAGTGCCATTATGACGTTTGTTCCTAAAAATCAAGTTGTTACTTATGGACTCATTGAAGGAAATAAGGATACTTCTGATACATCAAAAGATCGTTTATTTGGTACTCAATCTGTCCTCACTTCAAACGCACTGAAAAAAGCAATGTACTACAAAGTTTCTGAATAATTAAAAAATGGCTCTCCCTTTTTTGAGGTGGAGCCATTTTATTATTAATGTCCTAAAAATTTCTCAAGAAACATACTTGCAATCGTGAAATACACAAATACACTTGTTAAGTCACTGACTGTAGTAATGAATAAACCACTTGCAAATGAAGGGTCAAATCCCATAGAGTCAATTAATAATGGAATTAAACTTCCGGCAATGGTTGCTACTGTAATCGCAAAAAACATTGAAACTCCAATAATTCCACCTAAAATCCAATTTGCTTGCCATAAACCTACTACGACAAAAATAATTAATCCTGTCGCTATCCCACTAATAATCCCTGTTGCAAGTTCTGAGAATATCGTTTTTACGAAAACTGGTTCATCTTCATTTAATCCTATTTTACGAACCGCTACCGCTAAAGATTGTGTTCCCGCATTCCCTGCTGTACCTGTAATTAATGTAATGAAAATAGATAATACACTAGCTTGTCCGATAATTCCTTCATAACGACTTAATAAGGCTGCCGTTGTTAATCCTAAGAATAATAAACTAATTAACCATGGCAAACGTTTTGAGGCTGCAATAAATGGATTCACTGATTGTTCATCTACATCTACCCCTGCTAAACCTGAATAGTCACTTGTTGCTTCTTCATCGATTACGTCAATCGCATCATCAACTGTAATAATCCCAATAAGTTTTTCTTCTTCATCCACAACTGGAATTGCTAAGAAGTCATAGTCTCGAATCATTTTCGCTACGGCTTCTTGTGCTTCTTGTACTTCTACAGAAACAACACGATCTACCATGATTTCACTAATTTTCACATCTTCTTTATGAACGATTAAGTCTTTCAATGTTAAGACCCCTTTTAATCGGTTCTCTTCATCTACGACATATACATAATAAATCGTTTCTGCTTCTTCTGCCATTTTTTTCACAGTCGTCATGGCACTTCCAACTGTTTGACTTTCATGAATAGCGATAATTTCTGTTGTCATCATCGCTCCAGCTGTATCATCTTCATAATTTAATAAGTTACGAATTTCGTTAGAAGTTTTATGAGGCATCATGCGCAAATATTTTCTTACTTCATCTTCTTGAACTTGTTGCAAAATATCTACCGCATTATCGGCATACATTTCTGCCAACATTCTTGCAGCATATCGCTCATCCATTTCTCGAAGATATTCTTCCACATCTTCAACATCTTCTTCAATAATTTCAAATACAGGAGCCATGTCTTCAGGCGACAGATATTGATACACCAATTGACGTTGTTCCTCACTTAACGACAAGTAGATTTGTGCTTGGTCGTAAGTATGGTTTTCTAAAAAGATTTCTTTAAATTGCTGCTTATCATCTGTTTTTAACGTATGAAGAATTTGTTCTAAAATTTCATCAAATTCATAAGCCATTTCAGACATCGAATCACCTCTATTAATCATTATTTTTTTACATAAAATGATTATACCTTTTATTATGCGATAATGACAATATGAACCTTTATATTTTCATAGATTTTATTTAGCGATTTTGCTACACTGATAACAAATAAAAGATTAGGAGATAAATTATGAAAAAGAAAATTTTCTTATCAACTTTACTCATGGGAGCTTACCTATGTGCTTCAACTCCAATTTTTGCAGAAGAAACGACTACCACTAATGCTCCAAAACAAGAGCAAAAAGAAAATAAAAAGAATACTGAAGTACCTACATCTCAAAAAGAGGAAATTGTAAAAAATCAGTGGAAACAAATTGGAAATCATTGGTATTACTATAATGAACAAGGTGGTATGTTAAAACATACATTTTGGAATTCCTACTACTTCCATAAAGATGGAAAAATGGCTAGTCAAGAATGGATTTATGAAAACAACCATTGGTATTATGCAAAACCTTCTGGGACTTTGGCTCTAAACGAATGGGTATCTATTCATCAAAAATGGTATGTCTTTAACGCTCAAGGAATGATGTTAGCCAATCAATGGAAAGATGCTTACTATCTAAAAAATTCAGGTGCAATGGCAGAAAACGAATGGGTCTTTGATCCAACGTATCAATCATGGTTTTATCTGACTTCTAGTGGACGATATGCCCAAAACACTTGGAAAGGTGATTATTACTTAAAATCTGGTGGATACATGGCGAAAAAAGAATGGATTTATGATTCCAGTTATCAAGCATGGTTCTATCTTGATGAAAATGGTGTATATGTAACAGGTTCTCATTTAATTAATGGCGCTCTTCATAGCTTTAAAGGAAACGGAGCATGGATTAAAGAAATTAAAGAAGAAAAAACTACAAATGAATTACCATTTGCAACAAGCAACTATCAAAAAGTAATCTTCCTAGACCCTGGTCACGGGGGGAAAGATCCTGGTGCCCAATATTTAGGATTAAAGGAAAAAGACTTAAATCTTCAAGTATCTATGCAATTAAAAGCAAAATTAGAATCGTTAGGTTACAAAGTGATTATGAGTCGTTCGTCAGATATTGATGTTGATTTCATTACTGAACGTTCTAGAATGTCAAACGAGACAAATGCAGATATGTTTATTAGTATTCACTTTAATGCAACAGGTCACGGACTAGACAGTGGTGAAGATGGTATTCAAACATATACGTACTTACCAACTGGAAATATTCCTTCTGTCATTAATAAAAAATGGCATGACAATCCTACTCGCTTGAAATATAGTTATAAATTAGGTTCTTATATTCATCAATCTGTTTTAGCAACTACTCACGCTAAAGATGCTGGATTATTAGCAAAAAGTTTTGCTGTATTACGTGAATCTAATAAACCTGCTGTTTTATTAGAATTAGGATACATGGATGATTCAAAAGAATCACAAAAAATCCGTACAAAAGAATACCAACAAAAATTAGTAGACGGTATCACTCAAGGAATCCAAAAATATTATAATAACTAAGACAAAACCCGAGAAAGCAATCGAGCATTCTCGGGTTTATTAATGTTCGGAGGCTTGTACAACAAATTTAAAAAAGTTACCATTTAAAAATATTTTCCTCCATTTTTTTCGTATATATAGGTAAGGAGATGATTACAAGTTAAGAGGCATTAGTAGTCGCCTTCAAATAAATATAGGAAGTGGTAAAAATGGTAGAGCGTATCAAAGATGCAAGACCAATGATGGATTTAATGGCAAAAAAAGTTTTCAGTAATCCGGAAATAACAGCACAGTTTATTCGAGATATCCTAGACTTACCTGTTCATCATGTAAAAATACTCGATGGAACTCAGATACACAATCACCAATTCGAAGATATAAAGACCTATGTCACCAGTATCGATGTATTAGCTGAATTGAATGATAGAACACAAGTTATTATTGAAATCCAAGTAGCCTATCAATTTGACTTTATAAAGCGTTTATGATTATATCTATGTAATCAAGTGACTAAAAATGCAGATGAACATAAAAAAGATGGCATAGAAACACATAAACTCGCAGAAGAATTGTTACCGGTTTACACCATTGCCATCACTCAAAAAAGGTATTTTAAGGACGATAAAATGGTTCACGTATACTGCTTCAAAGAAAAAAATACAAACGATGAATTAAAAGTTTATTTTAAACGATTTGAAGAAAAACAAGATTTAGCTTTAATGGCATTTTTAGAATTAGAGAAGTATAGTAAAGACAAGATACAAGAATACAAGAAAGTACGATGGATTGAATTTTTTGGAAATCAACCCTATACTCAAAGCCCTGAAAAAATATTAGAGCAAGCGGATCGAATTATGAGCCGAATAGATTGGACAAAGGAGGAACGAGAAATGTACGATGAAAGAACACGATATCTCCAAGCCTATTCAAGTTTTTTAGCAACTATAGAAAAGGAAAAAAAAGATGCCAGAATGGAAGGGGTAACAGAAGGCAGAGATAAAGGTCGAGCAGAAGGTAAAGTAGAAGGTATCGAACATGGAAAGAAAATGATGATTATTAGCTTAATAAAAGATGGTCTTCTTTCTAAAGAAGACGGTGCAAAACAATTGAGCATTTCCGTAATAGAATTAGACGAATGTATGTCTGCTGACGAATAAGGATATTTCAAGACGACTTCTGTCGTCTTTTTTGATACGGAAAATAAAGAATTTGTCGAACAATCAAAATTCCCCATAGTATGATAAGACAGCGTAGCTGGCTACTAGCGTCCTTGTACTATAGGAAAGTCCAATCTTGTACGCACTTTTTCTTCCTTCCCTTACAAAGATACAAATAAACTTTCCCATAGTACGAGTAATAAAAGCCACTCTGGCTTTTATTACAGGGAAAATCAAGACCTTAGGTTTGATTTTTAGCTATGAGACCCCACAGGGAGCTACTAGCATCCTAGTACTATAGGAAAGTTTATTTATATCTATTTATTTGTATCTATCTACTTCTATCCACTCCGCCATGTCCTGAGGCAACGGAGCCTTAACACACATCTTCTCCCCCGTCATCGGATGAATAAAATCCAACTGGCTACAATGAAGCGCCTGCCTCACTAATGGCTCAATTTTCTCGCCACCATATAAATCGTCCCCTAATAACGGACAACCTAGCCAACTAAAATGCACACGAATCTGATGCGTACGTCCCGTATGCAAACGAATCTTCACTAATTGACTGTGCTGATACGTCTCTTCCAACCAATACTCCGTTAAAGACGGCTTTCCATCCGGTCTCACACAACGATTAATAATCGAATCATCCGTTCGACCAATAGGAGCATCAATGACATCATGCTCTTTCAAAACATCCTGTTTCGTCACAATCGCATGATATGTTTTTTGAATTGTTTTATTTCGAAGTGCTTGATCCATCCATGCATGAACGACACGATGTTTCGCAAACATCATCACTCCCGTTGTATCACGATCTAATCTCGTTACAACATGAGTCACACAATCCTGTGTTCTCGTTGTTTGTAAATATCCTTTTACACGATTCGCCATTGATTGGTCTGGATGTAATTGTGATGGTATCGAAGCTGTTCCTTGTGGCTTGTTCACAATTAATAAGTAATCATCTTCGAATAAAATATCCAAAGGAATATGACTAGGAACAACTGTTTCATGCTCACCTTCAGGTGGAATCACCATTGTGAGTACATCTCCAGGTACTAATGTTTTTAGAACAATTTCCTCTCGACCATTGACGAGTAATTTCCCATTTCGTTTGACATGGGCTAAAAATGTTTTTGTAATTCCTTTTTCTTGTAAAAAACTACGCATCATCATTGGAGATGAATACGGATAAGTCCATGTTAAATTCAATGATTTCCCTCATTATCTTTCTTCTAAATCTATTTCTCTTGCTCCAATAAAGGAGTTTTCTACTCTATCCCAAAAATGAGTGTGTCGGTATCGAACAAAGGAAACACGTTGTGTACTAATATGTAAGTGTACTTTGACAATATCATTAGCATCATATGTTAAATGATCCATTGATAAAACCATTCCATTTTCACTATGCGGTAATAACGTTAATACTTCTTCTGGAGCAAAAATCATTGGCGAACTTAATGTACGATATACACGATTATTAATCGAAGCCATTTCTGTCATTTGCATGACTTCTGCTCTTGGATGAACGATGGCTCCTCCTAATGACTTATTCACTCCTGTTGAGCCCGTTGGAGTTGATACACAAACGCCATCTCCTCTAAAATTCTCAAATAATTCGCCATTAATCAATACTTCGCATACAAGAGTTCCATTTACTTTTCTCAATGTTGCTTCATTTAAAGCAATGTGGTTTTCCATTGTTCCATCAGCTTTTTCTAAAGTCACATCTAATAGAGGGTAACTCACACTTTCTCCTTGATCATGCTTCAAGCTTTCAATTAATTCACCTGCTTGAAAATCACGCCAATCTGTATAAAAGCCTAGATGCCCTGTATGAATAGCTGCGAAGCGAATATGATCTAGTTGTGATTTATAATGGTGAACAGCACCTAGCAAAGTCCCGTCTCCCCCAATTGTAATGACAACATCTGGATTTTCATCATCTCGTACAAATTCCTTATGGCAACATAAATGTAAAAATTCTTCTGCTACCTTTTGGCTTTTTTCTGATTGATTATAATATAACCCTACTTTCATCAATTCACTTCACCCTCTCTTTATTCCTAACATGTACACTTATGATTTTCTTTTACGTTGATTTTCCTTATTCGTTGAGAAAATATATTGTGCTTCTTGAATTTCTTCTCGAATTTGCGACATTTCTTCATCTAATAAGAAGGCCGCTTCTGCTGCTCTCTCTAATCGTTCGTGGATAATTTCCGGGAATTCTCCCTTATATTTGTAATTTAAAGAATGTTCAATTGTAGCCCAGAAATTCATCGCTAATGTACGAATTTGAATTTCAACTAGAATTTTTTCTTCCCCTTCAATTCTTTGAACAGGATATTCTAAAACAACATGATAGGAACGATACCCACTTGCTTTCTTTTGATGGATATAATCTCGTTCAATAATAATTGAAAAATCATTTCGTTGACGAAGTAATCGTACGACTTCAAAAATATCATCTACGAATTGACACATAATCCGTAATCCTGCGATATCTTGGACTCCTTCTAAAAAGTCTTCTGTTAAAATCTTTCTTACTTGCATTTTCTCACGAATACTTTCAGGAGTTTTCACACGTCCCGTTATAAATTCAATCGGTGCATGTTTTCCTTTTTGACGATATTGAAGGCGAATGCCTTTTAATTTAATTTTTAATTCTTCAATTGCTTGACTATATGGTGCTAAAAAAGCATCCCAGTCTTCAACTTCTGGTAAATACTTATCTTCCATTTACTCACCTACTTTAATCTTATCCCTCCTATCATAGCATATTTTTTACTGACTCTAAAAGAATTTTGATAATCTTAAACTCTTCAATGGTTATTATTTGTAATTCACATTAATTTAAGATAAAGTAGAAAAAGCTTTGTGATAGAAAGAGGTAGAAATATGGCCCATTTAGAAAAAGAATATAAAAATCTTCTAACAAAAGAGCAATACGAAGCTTTAAAAGAAGAATTTCAATCTATTTTGACGAAAGATATTACGCAAACGAATCAATATTATGATTGTCACCAACAATTAGAAAATAATCGTTCTGCTTTACGAATTCGTCTTATTGAAGGACAAAAAACGGGAGAAATCACATTAAAACTTCCTCAATCAGACTGCGAAGTTATTGAGATTACTGAAGAATTACCTACCGAACAATTACAATGGTGGGTTGAAGAAGATATTTTCTTACTTCCAACAAGTATTAAGCTAGCGCTTGAAGAACAAGGAATTGAATTATCCAACATCTCTCCAACTGCTACTCTAACAACCCATCGATTAGAAGGGATGTTAAGCCCTGGCTGTTTACTAGTATTAGACGAAAGTCACTATGCTGGTCAAACAGATTATGAAATAGAAATGGAAGTTGAAGATTTAGAAGCAGGAAAGGAAGTTTTCTTAGAAATTTTAAATCGTCATGGTATTACACCACAAAAACCAATTAGTAAAATCAGACGTGCATTACTTGCTACTAAAAATATTGGCTAATCCAAGGCTTTTTATTCAGAATTTTTTCAGTTTTCTGATACAATAAAGATACAAATTAACGAAAGGAGATCTAGTTAGAGGTGAAGAATAGTGAACTGAGTCATATTCACATTACTCCATTACCGACTGAGAGAATTTTCGACTGTTACTTATTTATTAATCCTATTGGAAAAAAATGTTATCATTGTGAACAAGAAGTGATGAATTTTATTGAGCGAACTCCATATAAAGTACACGTTCATTTCATACCTTTTCATAATTTTAAATCAGTAACGCAATATATGAAAAATAATCATTTTAATGACAAGAATATTGACTTACGAAACGAAATCTATACAAAAATCTACGATGCTTCTCTATCTTATAAGGCTGCCCTTTTACAAGGTAAAAAATTAGGCAGAGCCTTTTTAATGGAATTGCAAACACAACTACATCTTCTTCATAAAGAATATACTCCTGAATTATTACAGGAAATTATTCAAACAGTTGGACTTGATGAAAAAATGTTCTACGAAGATAAAACTAGTAAACTCGTTCATCAAGAATATGAAAGAGATCAACAAATTGCACAAGAAATGATGGTTGAATCAAACCCTTCTCTTGTTATCTTTGATAATTTAAATCAACAATTTGGAGTTATCTTACATGAAAATATTTCAGCAGATATGATTGAACATGTCTGTGAAAATCTACATCATGCAATAGATAAATCCCCTAAAAAAACACAAAAGCATCAACCTTGCTGCGTGGTTAAAATGGTACATTAAACTATAAGAGACTGAATTTCAGTCTCTTTTTATTCATTGGAGGTTATTTATGGCTACAACCGTTTTACTATTAGATGAACAAACAATCCAACAATTGGGAGAAATTTATCAAGATGCTATCCATCAAATCCCCCCCCATGCACATTATCAATTAAAACTTCCTTCTTTAACAGTTACAGCTTACCTTTCTGGAAAAGTTGTTTTACAAGGAACTAATGTAGATGCATTTGTTCAAAAACATGATTTAACAGCTTCAACAAGTACAAAGAAACCAAAAGTTGAAACCAATGGACTTCCAGAAGGTTTTTCAAACTGGAGCGTCATTGGTAGTGATGAAGTTGGAACAGGAAGTTATTTTGGCCCATTAACCGTTGCCTGTGCTTTTGTTCCTGAAAGTCATATTAAGGAATTGCAAAAACTTGGCGTAAAAGATTCAAAAAATTTAACAGATGCTCAAATTCAAGAAATCGTTCCGAAAATTAAAGAATTAATTCCTTATAAACTTCTTACCCTTTGGCCTGAAAAATACAATGAAGTTCAACAAACCAAAAATCTAAACGAAATGAAAGCATTGCTTCATAATCAAGCTATTAAAAGATTATACCAACAAATCAATGCTGATTTGCTTCAAGCTGTATTAATTGATGAGTTTTGTTCTCCATCGAACTATTATCGTTATTTAGGAGATCAATCCGCTCCTCTTAAACCGATTACCTATTTTAAAACAAAAGGTGAAAGTCATCATATTGCTGTAGCTGCAGCATCGATGATTGCTAGAGATGCATTTTTAGAAGGATTGAAAACTTTATCAAAAGAATATGGATATCCTCTACTATCTGGGGCTAACGCTTCAGTAGATGAATTAGCAAGTAAAATTTTAAAACAAGAAGGCATGGACGGCTTAAGAAAAGTTGCCAAACTACACTTTGCCAACACCCAAAAAGCCATTGATTTGACAAAATAATCCCGTAACGAAAAGAGGCGTACAATCAAGTTTAAACACCTGATTGCACGCCTTTTTTACGTTTTCTAATGATTATCGTTATAAAGTTGATATGGAGTTTTTTGATATAATAGTACTAAGACGCCAGTAGCCCCTTTCGGGTCTCTTGGCTAAAATTTGAGCCTGTAGTCTCAAATTTTCTTGTGATAGAATCTGTTGTACAGATTCTACCACTCGTACTACTATAAAAACTCCTTCTGCTACTAACTTTAATAAGTATTCGTTAAAGTGAAAATAAGTTTTTTCGAATTTTCATGTATATCTCTTCAAGGAGCATTTGACATTTCATTGTGGCATGGTCCAAGAGAACGTAGAACTACTTCCATCTTACTACAATACAAATAATTCTCTTTTTATACGCTTCCTAATGAGTATCGTTCCAAGTGGAAATGATATTTTATAGTAGTATGGGTAAAAGAATCTGTCATACAGATTCTTTTACAGGAAACTTTGAGACCTTAGGCTCAAAGTTTAGCCATGAGACCGTAGGTCTACTGGCGTCCTAATACTACTATACAAAATATCAATTTCCACGCCATTTACTTCTTAATAAAACGTGACAACACGACACTTGCAATGACAATAACTGTCACA
>ERZ772974.2409-NODE-2409-length-11426-cov-3.786386_pt1 | contig 11426 bp, 8 predicted proteins | sample MGYA00580671_ERZ772974 | MGnify/ENA primary metagenome ERZ772974 (study PRJEB29015, sample SAMEA2738065) | human oral metagenome | biome: human oral; feature: human-associated habitat; material: saliva | place: China | collected 2218 ... | reverse complement strand
ATCAACAACGGCGTCCTCACCGTCTGCACCAACACCCCCTACATGCCCTTCGAATACGAAGAAAACGGAAAAATCGTAGGTATCGATGCAGATATCGCAAACGCTATCGCCAAAGACCTGGGCGCAGAAGCACAACTCACCTCCATCAGCTTTGAGGGCCTCGATTCGGGCACCGGGCTCACCAGCGGACAATGCGATATTGCGCTCGCGGGTATCAGCGTGACCGACGAGCGGAAATCCAAGATGGAATTCACCGACGTTTATTTCGAAGACAACCAGGCAATTCTGGTTCCCAAAAACTCTAAGATCTCCTCCGTCGAAGATCTTAAGAACGCCAAAGTCGGCGCTCAGCAGGCAACCAGCGGCGAATCCTATGCCAAAGAAAAAGGCGCGGATGTTGTGCAGTACGAGGACAACGAGCTCATGTTCTCGGCATTGAAGACCGGTCAGGTGCAGGCCGTCTCGGCAAACCTCTCGGTTATTTCTGAGGCTCTGACCAAAGACCCCGACTCTTTCAAGATCGCCTATCAGACCTCGGAAAATGCCGACCAGATTGCCGGTGCGGTAGCCCCCGAAAAGAAAGCCCTGCTGGATAAAGCAAATAAGACAATTCAGCAGCTCAAGTCCAGCGGCGAACTCGATAAGATCAAGGAAAAGTGGACCAAGACTAAGTCTTCGCCCTCATCCGCATCTTCATCCAGCGCAAACTAACCGCGATTAGCGCGGCGCGCGTTCGTTCGCTAACGTGCGCCGCGCATCCTGAATATCACGATCAACACAGACTACGTTAGTGTAACGATGGCACAGAATAAACTATCTCCCCGCAAAAAACAGGCTATGTTCCGGTACTCCCAGTATGCTCTGCTGGCGGTTATCGCGGTTCTTATTATTGCCCTTGCCGACTGGAAAACGCTGTCCAGCCAGGTATTCAACCTTGAGGTTGCGCAAAAGCAGTTCCCGAACGTTATTACGGTAGCGCTCAAGAATACCCTGATCTACACGGCCCTGGGTTTCGCCGTAGGTCTAAGCCTTGGTCTTATCCTGGCACTCATGCGTATCTCATCGATCGCACCCTATCGGTGGCTGGCGACAATCTATGTCGAAATTTTCCGTGGCATTCCGGCGCTCTTGGTGTTCTTTGCCTTCGGCTACGGCATTCCCCTCGCCTTCAAAATCCGGTTTGTCGATAACCTCATTCCGGTAACACTCTCCCTCGGACTGGTGTCCTCTGCCTATATCAGCGAGGTGCTGCGTGCCGGCCTACAGGCGGTTCCGAAAGGTCAGTATGAGGCGGCACGGTCGCTGGGCATGTCGCACACCCGGGCGATGCTCTCGGTGATTATTCCGCAGGCATTCCGCATCGTACTCCCCCCGCTGACTAACGAAGTTATTCTGCTGACCAAGGATTCCTCGCTCGTGTACCTGCTGGGTGTACAAATCGCACAGTACGAGCTGGCGAAATTCGGTCGTGAAGGTATTACCGCATCCGGCGCAGGGCTCACTCCCCTGGTGGTCGCGGGCCTGTGCTACCTGATTATTACCGTGCCGCTGGGGCAGCTATCCGCATATTTTGAGAAGCGCACGGGCGCATCACGCAAGTAACCACGACAAAGACTTTGGGAGATTGTCATGACTGACACAGTAACATCGGCGGCATCGGTGAGCATCACGGGGCTACATAAGTCTTATGGCAAAAACGAGGTGCTACGCGGTATTGATATTCAGGTTGAACCGGGCGAGGTCGTCTGCCTGATCGGCCCTTCGGGGTCGGGTAAATCAACGCTTCTGCGATGCGTAAACCTGCTCGAAGAGCCCAACGCAGGAACCATTACCGTAGGCGGTGTCGAGGTAACCGATCCGGATGCCGATATTAACGCTTTGCGCACCCGCATGGGCATGGTGTTTCAGCAGTTCAACCTGTTTGGGCATCTGAGCGTGCTTGATAACTGCACGATTGCCCAGATTAAGGTCTTGGGGCGAGATCGTTCAACGGCAGAGAAGATTGCCCGCGAACAGCTGGCAAAAGTGGGGCTGGCAGATAAGGAAAATGCCTACCCGAGTAAACTTTCGGGCGGCCAGCAGCAGCGTGTGGCGATCGCTAGGGCGCTGTCGATGAACCCCGAACTCATGCTCTTCGACGAGCCGACAAGCGCGCTTGACCCCGAAATGGTGGGCGATGTTCTTACGATTATGCGTGATCTCGCCGACGAAGGTATGACGATGATCGTGGTGACCCACGAGATGAGCTTCGCCCGCGATGTCGCCGATAAGGTCGTCTTCATGGCGGATGGCGTGGTCGTCGAAGAGGGACCCGCCGAGCAGGTGGTCGGCAGCCCGCAGCATGAACGTACCAAGACATTCTTAGCGCGTGTGCTTGATCCCACCCACGTGGATGAAACCCCCGCAGATCAGGATGCGGCAGCAAACGCCTAGTCCGTTTGCCTTGTTTCAGACCAACCCCGCAGATACGTTTTCCTCCAAGTGCTCCGTGAGGAAGGTATCTGCGGGGTTTTTACCGTTTCACAGAAAACCTGCTCATAACAGCTTTGCCTGTTGGGGAGAATATACGACAATGTCCCGTATCCGTCGCTGGATACGGGACATTACCGTGCTTAAAGGGATTTATTTCTAAGGCGTTGTGCCCTAGACCTGTTCAACCTCAATAGTGATATTAGGCTCCGGATGTGATTCTCCGGTCAGCATAATGACCATCAGGGTTGAGTCTTCGAGTGCCGTGACCGAGTGCAACAGCTTTGCCGTGGTGTGGATGAGTTTACCGGGTTCCAGAATAATGCTCTGCCCCTTGGTACTGTAATCAACCTTGCCTTTAAGCACCTGCACGATCACCGGATGTACACTGTGGTGTTCGTGCCAAGATTGACCGGCTGCCAGCTCCATTAGGGTGATACTGCCGCCATCAGCATCAAGGATTTTCTTTGCCTGCGGCTTAGTCTCAAAGGGGGTGAGAACTTCGGTGAGCTGTGGGAAAACAATCACACGCCCTTCGTGAGTACCCGCCATGAGTTCTAACCTTTCGCCGATGATGGTTGTTCTTTTAGGATACGCGCATCCTAAAATTTGCATGAACTATACTAAATTCTATGCCCGTTTTACGAGCGTAGGCAAACAGTGACATATATATTTCATAACGTGATACGGCCCTAGTATTCCCACACGCGCGTATAGGGAGAAGATACCTGGTTACGCGGGCGCAGAAGCCGCACCAGTATCGCCGTGGTGCCCGTGCTAACCGCCAAAATCAGGCAGGTTGAGGCAACGAACACTCCCCCGGGCATAGTGGAAAACATGGTGACCGCATACATCGCGACCGCACAGAACGAGAGGAACAGGCTTGCAATCGTCAGCAGAGGCACCGCAATGGCTCCCACCACGCGAGGGGTCGGTGCGTTAAATTCTGCACGGCGCAGGTACCGAAGAACGCCCAAGCCGAGAACGGTCCAGAGAGCAACTACCAAAATCGCGCTGATAACATCCGCTGGGCGATGCCAGCCGTTAATAATGGTGGATGCGCCCGTAGCGCAGGTTGCCATTGCAGCCAAGACCGCAATCGTGGGTCGAAGCGCGCGAGGCGCTGCGATGAACAACGCGGCACCTGCAGAAGCGGCGAATGCCGTGTGTCCGCTCGGCGCGGAGTTCAAGAGGGCTTCCTGAATACCGAAATTAGGTTTGGTGACCACATAATTCTTGAGAGCGTGGACGCTCAAACACGCGCCCGTGCCCGCAAGAATACCCACGATAGCGGGCAGGATGCGGTGCTTCCAGATCAGCCCAATAATAATGCCGATCACCGCGATTACGCCGGTAATCGTCGGCAGGTTATCGAGTGCCGCCAAGGTAGGACGCTGGTATTCCGCGAACTGGCTAGCATATTCGGTAAACGCATTTTCGTCGAGCTGCTGCCCGGTACGGCTGTAGATGAAGAACTGGAGCGTGGCGTAGAGCAGAGCACCGAACAGCACCATGACACCCAAATGCTGCGCCACAACCTTGGTGCTCGGCGGATCATTAGGAATGGGGGCTTCTGCGGGAACGCCTGCCCCGGGGGCCGCTGGGTTCGGGCGAGCGCCGTATCCGGCATAGTTCGCGGCGCTCATCGTCGGGTTAGCGGCGTGGGGATGAGCGGCGGCATTGTACTGCGTGCCCGGGGGCGTGGTCTGCATACCGGGAGCACCCGTTGGCATGGCGACCGTGGCGGGGTAATCAGCCGAAGGGGCTATATCCGGCTGCACACGGGTTTGCGGCTGGGCGGCACGCGTGTGTTGAACGTAGTGAGCACGCGGATCCTGCGATGCGCTGATGGCTTCAGTTGGAGAATCGTCAAGAGCGTCGAGGGCTACCGTGTCGGAGCCTTCATGGGGTTTAGGCGCCTCGTGCGGGTTCGGGATGGCGCGGGTTGCGTCCGTATCTGGTGAGGAAGATGGCAGATCCTGAAGGTTCAGAAATTCGGTCGCATCATCATCGGTTTCATAGGAAGATTGGATGCTCGATAACGGAACCGTCGCATCGGCATCGGCACTGTCGTTATCGGCTAGAGTCTGAGGAGATAGAATACGCGTAGCATCGTCCGTGTCATTCGAGGTACTGGTATGGCGAGGAACATGACCACGCGATGTGTGAGGACCCTGTGACATACTTTTTCCCTCCAAAATGTCTGTGATGCGGTGTCTGTAAACACGACATAGAAAACACTATCTCAGGTTAAGCTATGAAAAATACGTGTTTTCTAAATTCCAAGCTGGGAGTTTACCGAGAATACCTTAAGGAGAAACGCCATGTCATCCGTGCCGCCGTTGGGATACGGGTTCATCACTGAGGGCTTAGCTTTGCCGCCGTTAGAGCAGGTTTTACGCGCCGTTCGAGTGGTTGATATTCCCATGCGGGTGACCTTCCGCTCGGTCAATCGGCGCCAGAGTGCGCTGATACAGGGTCCCGCCGGGTGGGGCGAGTTCGCGCCGTTTTTAGAGTATGACGATCATGAGGCGGCGGCGTGGTTAGCCTGTGCGTTAGAGTCCGCCTGGCTGGGGGCGCCGCCCGTTCGACGAACCACTATTCCGGTGAACGCGACCCTTCCCGCGGTGAGCGCCGAGCGGGTTCCCGAAGTGCTGAACAACTATCGTGGAACCATCCACGAGCTTAAAATCAAGGTTGCTGAAAAGGGGCAGACTCTCGACGATGATATTACCCGCGTTGCGGCGGCGCGGCGTGCCCTCCCGAACGCGCGGTTAAAGGTGGACGCTAATGCGGGGTGGAGCGTCCCCGATGCTCTCGAAGCCCTTGCGGCGCTGAACGAGTACGATCTGCTTTATGCCGAGCAGCCCGTCGCCACGGTTGATGAGCTTGCGCAGGTGCGTGCCCTGGTGCGCGAGCACGGCCTTTCGATGCTCATCGCCGCCGACGAATCCGTGCGTAAGGCTAGTGACCCTCTCAAGGTGGCGCAGGCGCACGCCGCCGATGTGCTTATCGTCAAGGCGGCGCCTTTAGGCGGGGCTCGGCGCGCACTAAAGATCGTTGAACAGGCGGGTTTACCCGCGGTGGTGTCTTCGGCGCTGGAATCTTCCGTAGGTATCGCGACCGGTGTGTCTTTGGCGGCGGCTCTGCCGAATCTTCCCTATGCGTGCGGGCTGAGTACGGTCTCACTGATGAGCGCCGATGTGACCGAAAATTCGCTGCTTGCTCGCGATGGCGAGCTCGAAGTGCGGCGGGTTGTGCCTACGGAGTCGGCGGTGAGGTGTGTTGAAGCAGAGAGCGAAGTGCGGGATGCCTGGGTGGAGCGCATCCGACGGTGCTACCTGGTGCTTCAGGAAGCCTTGCACACGAGTCTTTAGCCAGGTATGTTCTGAACGCTCTGGTCAGTGTTCTGGGGGCTAACTGCCCGTTTAGGGACCCCATATTCTTCACACGCCCAAACACCGGTCTAGAATAGACGGGTGACTGAAAACCCCGACCGTGCCGACACAGTTCAAACTCCCCCCGTTCCAGACTCCATGCTCTCCGCCGTCGCCGTGCTCGATTCCCTCATTCGCGCGGGCATGCGGCATGTGGTGGTTTCCCCAGGTTCTCGAAGCGCTCCCCTGGCGTATGCGGTTGCGGCGGCCGAAGAGGCAGGGGCGTTGATTGCCCACGTGCGCGTTGATGAGCGCGTGGCAGCGTTTACGGCGCTGGGTATCGCGAAAGCTTCGCGGCTGCCCGTGGGGTTAGTGTGTACCTCGGGAACGGCGCTGGGTGAGTATTTGCCCGCCGTGATGGAGGCTTACCATGCCGGGGTTCCACTGGCGATCATGAGCGCGGACCGTCCCGTAAGGCTGCGTGGGACCGGTGCTAATCAGACGACGGTTCAAACCGATTTTTTCTCTCCCTTTGTGCGTGCAAGTGCTGATTTGACCTCGTACCCCGAGCATAATCCTGGGCAGCAGACTGCCGATTTTATGGCATGTTTAGCGGCGCTGACCGGCAGCGATGCGCAGGATTGGTCGCGCACAAGCGATGAGCCCGTGGGGCCGGCGCATATTAACGTGTGTTTCGACGCCCCGCTCACACCTTCGGCTCGGACAGCCGAGATTCTTCCCACCTGGGCCGCATCGCTTGCCGAGCATATTGCCCCGGGGGCCGCATCGTACCCCGTTGAGCTTGAGCCTGCACGGCTGAGCCCTGTCGAGAAGTTTTGGCTGATGCAGCATGAACAGGCGGCTCAGGCCTCGCCACTTAAACCCGAAGGCGCACCAGACTGCCCGAAAACGGTGGTGATCGCGGGAGACGGTGCCGAGCCGTTCGCTGCCGAGTTTGCCCGCGCGTTGAATCTGCCGCTGCTGGCAGAGCCTTCTTCGCAGGCGCGGCACGGCGCTACCTCGATTCCCCAGTACACGACGGTGCTCGGGGAACATGCGGCTTCCGAGCTGGGGCAGAGCATCGAGCGAACTATTTTATGCGGGCATCCTACGCTTTCGCGCGCTATTTCTGCGCTTTTAGCGCGTACCGATGTGCAGCATGCTTACTATGCGCCTCGGCGCGCCAGCTGGTATGAGCCTGGGGTTCGTGCCGTTCGCGAGATTGATTCGCCCTCCGAACTTGAAGCCTTTGCGCTTATGGGATCGGGCATGCGAGCCGATGATACCTGGCTTGATGCTTGGGTCACTGCCGGTCGGCGGGCTCAGGAGGCATCGCTCACGTTGATCGAAGCCTATCGTTGTACCGAGTCTGAAACAGTGCAGCCGCAGACCTCTGCTCCATCCGAAGAATGTCACCAAGACGGTGCACATACTTCTCAGCCTGCTAGAATTCCCGCTCAGGCGCTTGCACTCCAAACCTGGAATACATGCGCACAGCAGCGCCGTACCCTTGTCGTCGGCTCGTCGAGTATTGTGCGCGATCTAGATATTATCGCCCCCGCTCTTGGTGCCGATGCGCCCGCACGGGTTCTCGCAAACCGCGGGCTTTCCGGCATCGACGGGCTTATCGCAACGGCTGTCGGTGTTTCTTTAGCGGGCTACTACCCCACCGGCAACGCACGCACGGCTGTCGATGCTTCCGCCCATGTGGCGGGCGCGCCGATTCCGGTTACCCTCATATGCGGCGATTTGACCTTTCAATACGATATTTCTGCACTGAACCTGCCCATGACGGAGCTTCTGCCCGATCTTGACGTCGTCGTCTATGACGATGCCGGAGGCGGCATTTTCACCGCGCTGGAACACGGCGCTCTCGCCCAGAATCCACAATTTGCCCGCGCCATCGAGAGGTTCTTCACGGTTCAGGCGGCACCGAATACGGATTTGGAACGCATGGCGGCAGGCTTCGGTGAGGAGTCAGGTATTCGGGTGCGCATTCACCGCCCGAACGATATTTTCGATACCCAGGCTTAGGTTGCGCCTTACCCCTTCTAAGATTCGCAGAATAAAACCTCCGCATAGGGACGCACCATAACCTCGAAATGGTACGTACCCTATGCAGAGGTTTTCAGAAATTCTTATGAATATGACAATATATGTCATACCCAGTCGTCATATGTCTGCGCTTATGCTAGTGCAGGCTGCCAATCGTGATAGGACCGGTGTATCCGGTGGTTTCAGAGCTGTCGGTAGGCACCTCGGTACCGTCAAGCTGTGCCATACGATCTAGCAAGAACCGGGTAGGTCCGGGTGCGTACGACAGGTGGTACATGGCGGCGGTGGTACTCGCATCATTCGGGTCAATAGTCGAATGACGAATAGCGTAAATAGCCTTCTTCATGGTCTCCTGAAAACGTTCTACAAAGTCACGCTCTATGGGGTCGCCACAGCCAGGCACATAGACGCGGTAACGATCAAGCTCAAGAAGCGCGCCTAGGGTCTCTACCCAACGATCGGGGAAAGAGTCTTCAAAGGATGGGTCGGTCCCCTGCTCCAGCAGACCGCCCGTAAAGAGCACGTCGTCGATGCCCACCAAGATATCGCCCTCGGTATGTCCGGGACCCAAGTAGATGAGGGTTGCCGAGCGCTCCCCCAGATCAACCGGGGTAAAGGTAATGCCTTCCCCGCTTTGAGCAACCAGATGATTAGGCACCACGATATCGGTTGCCGCTCCCTGGTGGTGTGCCATCTCAGGTTCTAGGGTCTCCACATACAGGCGCTGCCTATCTCCGTACTTCTTGATAGCGCGTGCCGCCCGTGGGTGCGACCAAAACTCTTCGGTGCCCATAGCCGCAAAAACGTCGTTTCCGAAGTAACGCTCGGGGTGTGCGTGCGTATTGACGACGACGAGGGGCATACGGGTAATACGACGAACCTCATCATAAATTTCGGTTGCCTGTCGAGGTCCTGCACCGGTATCGATCACGAGTGCTTTCTCAAGACCGAGGATGAGTCCGGTATTTAGACAGTAGTTATCGGTTGCAATACGATAAACACCGTCCGCTAGTTCAATCGTGGTTGCCATACTTCTAACGGTACTCGACTTTAGCGTCAGATACGGAATATTTTTATAAAGGTTTAATAACACACTTGCGAATGTTTATCACGAAGTTCCCCGTGAGGTTGTTATTATTTTGTTATTTTTTGTCGAATCCTATGGCGTGAGGCACTTTTAGAGGTGCCGCTAGGATTAAAACCATGAGCTTACACAGCAGCACCGCCCAGGATTCTTTTGCAATGCACGCTCCTGCTTCAGTAGGCGCAGGCAGGTACGCACCATCCCCCTCTGGAGACCTGCATCTGGGCAATCTGCGCACCGCAATTCTCGCATGGCTTCTCGCGCGACAAGAGGGGCTACGCTTTGTAATGCGCATCGAAGATCTCGATCGCGTGCGCCCCGGCGCCGCCGAACAGCAGCTCGCCGACTTAAAATCTTTGGGGCTCGATTGGGATGCAACGCCCGGCGAAGACCCACAGCGCCACGACCATGTTTTACGCCAGAGCACACGACTTGCCGCCTACGATGCCGCCGTGCAGAAACTCCAGGATGCGGGGCTGCTCTACGAGTGCTATTGCACGCGCCGCGAGATTTTGGAGGCAACCTCAGCACCGCACGGCATCCCCGGCTCCTATCCAGGGACATGTCGCAATCTGAGTGATACCGAGCGTAAATCTCGCCGTGAGATACGCCCTCCCGCCCTGCGTTTGCGCGCCGAAATCAGCGAATTTACGGTACAGGATATGTTTGCCGGTGAGTACACGGGCGCCGTCGATGACGTGGTGGTTCGCCGCAACGACGGCACCTACGCCTACAACCTAGCCGTCGTGGTCGATGACCATTATCAGGGTGTAACCCAGGTGGTGCGCGGAGACGATTTATTATCTTCCGCTCCGCGCCAGGCATACTTGGCAGCACTCCTAGGGTATGAACCGCCCCACTATGCCCACGTCCCCTTAGCCCTCAACACGGAAGGTAAGCGTCTAGCGAAACGCGACGGCGCGGTAACGCTGAGACAGCTTCGGGATGCAGGGTTTGCAGAGTCCGATATTTTGGAGTGGATTCGCACTTCCATTCCCGTTCCTGATGCCCCACAGTTCCCGAAATCGGCGCAGGATTTTCTGGAATACTTCGATCCTAAAGCCATGAGCCCCAAGCCGTGGATCGTTACAAATCCTTTAGATTTATAAGAAGCAAAAGCATCACCACACGCCACCCGTTCACGTTGTGGTCAAAGCAACTTCAAGAGCCGCGAATTTTCAGGGTCGTTTCGCCAAAATTTCCCACATAAAACCACGCTTTACCACGGCATACCTCGTATGATGTGAATATATATTCAGCAGTATGCAAACACGCTGAATGCATTACGAGTTGGTAAATCCATTCCGAGCGGTTAGACTGTATCCCAAGCCACTCATAAAGTCATAGAGTTGCGCATAATTACACAGATAGTTACGTAACGAAATCCCAACCACTAGATAGGAATGAGAGATGACCGACGGTACGTTCCAAGTCATCGCACTGGCGATTTACTTTATCGCCATGATTGTGATTGGTCTGTGGGCAAACAGTAAAAATAACGACCTTGACGACTATGTGCTTGGAGGACGACAGCTCTCCCCCACCGTCGCGGCTCTCTCGGCAGGCGCCGCAGATATGTCCGGCTGGCTCCTGATGGGTTTGCCCGGAGTTATTTATCTTTCCGGGCTCTCTAAATCCGATTCGTGGATGGCTATCGGTCTGACAATTGGAGCATGGATCAACTGGAAGATGATTGCGCCCCGTCTGCGCAGCTACACCGAAGTCGCTGGCGATGCCGTGACCGTCCCCGTGTTCCTCAGTAACCGACTGCACGATAAAAAGAACCTGCTGCGAATCGTTTCGGGCATTATTATCCTTGTCTTCTTCACCTTCTACGTCTCTTCCGGCATGGTCTCCGGCGGTAAATTCTTCGAGTCTTCCTTCCACCAGAACTACCTCACCGGCATGCTTCTCGTCGCCGGTATCACCATGTTCTACACCTTCTTCGGCGGCTTTATGGGTGCCTCCTACACCGATATGGTGCAGGGCCTGCTGATGCTCGCCGCACTGATTGCCGTGCCGATCGTCGCCGTGACCAATATGGGTGGTGCTAACACCGTTATTGATGCTATCGCGAACACCAAGCCCGATGCACTCAATCTCTTTGCCGGAACCTCTATTATCGGTATCGCCTCGGCGCTTGCCTGGGGTCTGGGATACTTCGGTCAGCCGCATATTATCGTGCGTTTCATGGCGCTTCGCACCCCCGAGGACGCGAAAGCCGGGCGCCGCATCGGCATGAGCTGGATGGTACTGACCGTGTTGGGCGCCATCAGCACCGCGTTTGTGGGTATCGCATACTTTGCCACCCACCCGGAGGCTTCGGTCACCGATAAAGAGAAGGCAGAAACCGTATTCCTGGATCTCGCGCAGATTCTCTTCCACCCCTTTATCGCCGGCATGATTCTGGCTGCCGTTCTCGCGGCTATTATGTCCACGCT
>ERZ772974.2406-NODE-2406-length-11434-cov-6.954126_pt1 | contig 11434 bp, 4 predicted proteins | sample MGYA00580671_ERZ772974 | MGnify/ENA primary metagenome ERZ772974 (study PRJEB29015, sample SAMEA2738065) | human oral metagenome | biome: human oral; feature: human-associated habitat; material: saliva | place: China | collected 2218 ... | reverse complement strand
GCTCTTCAGCCATCAGGGAAAGGACGGGGTCCTCTATACCATTCGTATGATTCCCCTAGGAGGCTATGTTCGTCTAGCCGGGCTAGGTGAGGATCAGGATGCAGTTCAAGCCGGGATGCAAGTAGGCCTTGTCTTGAATGAAGCTGGGCTAGTGACCCGCATTAATACCTCAAAAGTAGCCCTTGAAGATGAAGTGCCAGTGCAAGTGGATCAGTTGGACTTAACGGATGCCATGACCATTACAGCCTTACCGCTGGGCAGTCAAGATCTGGTTACCTATCAAGTGGACCACAAGGCCCGCATCATTGAAGCAGACGGGTCTAGCATCCAAGTAGCGCCTCGTCAAGTCACTTATGGAGCCGCTAAGCCATGGGCTAAGTTCATGACCAATGTAGCGGGTCCGATGAATAACTTTATTCTTTCTATTTTGATTTTTGTTGTGGTGGCCTTTGTCCGCCCGGGCGGAGTACCGGTTGAGGCCAATGTCTTAGGCTATATTGAACCAGATTCTCCTGCAGCCCAAGCGGGTCTACAATCAGGTGACCGGATTGATGCCATTGGTCAAACCAAGGTTTCCAACTGGCGTCAAATGGTGCAAGCGATTCAATCCAAGCCAGGTCAAATGGTAGATTTCTCTGTCCATCGTGGTAACCAAGATTTGACATTACCAGTAGCTATTCGGGCTGACCAAGTGGAACAAGCAACGATCGGGCGAATTGGCGTAGCGCAACCAGAGACTCAAGATTTCTGGGCAAAGATAGCTTATGGCTTCACCGCTACTTGGTCTCAAATCACGGGTGTAGCTGCCGCAATTGTGGGTATCTTCCTTCGTGGACTCAACCTCAATCAGTTCGGTGGGCCTGTGGCAATTGCTCAGATTACCTCTAAAGCAGCATCTGAGGGCTTTATGCCAGTATTATTTCTAACCGCCTTGCTGTCAGCTAATATTGGCGCCTTCAACCTGTTGCCAATTCCTGCCTTGGATGGTGGTAAGATTGTCCTTAATGCCATTGAGGGTGTGCGAGGCAAGCCCCTATCCCAAGAAAAAGAAGGGATTTTAACCATCATTGGGGCCCTCATCTTAGTGGCCTTTATGCTGGCTGTCACCTGGAATGATATCAGCCGACTCTTCCAACCATAATTTTGAGTAAGAGATCTACCGAGTGTAGGTCTCTTTTTTAGCATGGGCCTCAGGTGATTTTAGAGGGGGCTTATGCTATAATAAGAAGGTATGCAAATCACCGTGGACGGAGGGAACTTATGGCCAAGAATCGCCAATTATTTGAACATCTATTGGACCAAATTGGGCTGCAGGACGCAGACATGGTGGCCGAACTATCCCAGACACAGATAGAATCTGTTAAGGTTCACGCTAAGTCTGGTGAATGGCATTTTACCTTAAGTCAGGTAGAACGTCTCCATCCCCACGTTTATGAAGTCCTTATGCACCATATGCGTTCGGCTTTCGAGGGGATTGCCAAGACAGAAGTCTGGTGGAATTATCAATCACCGACTAGTTTAGATGATAGCCAAATGCTAGATTACTGGCAATCCATTTTAGGGGTAATGGGACAGGAATCGAGCTTTATTAAGCGCGCTTTGGCTAATGCTACTTATCAGGTCAAGGATGGCCAAATCCAAGTTGGATTGGCGACTGAAGATCAAGTTCAGGTGGTTAAAACCCGCTATGACCAAGCCTTCAAACTCAAACTGGCCCAAAACCAATTGAATGACTGGGAACTAGTCTATCTGGTAGATGATAAGGCCAGCGAGCAGGCTAAGCTTCAGGCTCAACAACATCTAGCCTCTGAGGTGGAGCGCGAGCGGCAAGAACTGGCTCAATTAGAACAACGACGCCAAGAACAAAGCAAGGTGGTCGTAGAGAACACCGACATTCCTCAAATTGGTAAGGACATCCCCGATACGCCAGCCATCTCGATTCAGGAAGTCTACGACAATCCCTTTAATCAGATCATTGAAGGCTATATTTTTGACTATGAGGTCCGCGAGCTTCGCTCAGGTTCTCAGCTCATGATTATGAAGGTGACCGACTATACTTCCTCCATTACGGCTAAACTGATGGCAGGGCGTAACATTAAGAAGGAATCCTTTGGCCTCTTCAAGAAGGGGGATTGGGTCCGTCTGGAAGGTAGCCTTAAGGCTGATAACTTTACGGGAGAGATGGACTTCTCGCCGCGTAGTATTCGCAAAATTTCCAAGGCCTCACGCCAAGACCAGGGGGTAGACGGTGCCAAACGGATTGAGCTCCATCTGCACTCCAATATGAGTCAAATGGATGCCACCAACAAGGTTGGTGACTTGATCGCCCAAGCAGCCGCCTGGGGCCATTCAGCCATTGCCATTACCGACCATGCGGGCGCTCAGGCCTTTCCTGATGCCTATGCAGCAGGTAAGAAGCATGGCATTAAGGTTCTCTACGGGATTGAAGCCAATGTGGTCAATGACGGTGAACCGATTGCCTATAATCCACAAGCCATTGACTTAGATCAGGCGACCTATGTTGTCTTTGACGTGGAGACCACGGGTCTTTCTTCTGTCTATGATCGCATCATTGAGTTAGCCGCGGTTAAAATGCGGGATGGCGAGGTCATTGATACCTTTGAAGCCTTTATCAATCCGGGTTATCATTTATCGGCCATGATTACCGAATTGACTGGAATCACGGACGCTATGTTAGCCGATGCGCCACAAGAAGCAGAGGTCATGGCGCGCTTCGCTGAATTTTCCAAAGATACCATTCTCGTGGCTCACAATGCGAGCTTTGATATGGGCTTCCTCAATAAGACCTATGCGCGTCTGGGCATGACAGTACCTGATCAGCCCGTTATTGATACGCTGGAGCTGTCACGTTTGGTTAACCCTGACATGCGTTCCCATCGTTTGAATATCTTGGCTAAGCATTATGGCGTGACCTTGGAACAACACCACCGGGCCGTTTACGACTCTGAGACAACTGGATATGTCTGCTATAAGCTATTGGATCAAGCCAAAGAACAATACGGTATGGTCCGTCATGACCAGCTCAATGAACAAGTAGGGAAAGGGGACAGCTATAAACAGGCTCGACCTTTCCATGCCACCTTGATTGCTAAAAACCAAGAAGGACTTAAAGACCTCTTTAAGTTAATTTCAGCCTCCAATGTCCAATACTTCTTCCGCGAGCCCCGTATTCCGCGTAGCTTGTTGACCAAGTATCGGGACAATCTCTTAGTTGGGACAGCTTGTTCCAATGGGGAAGTCTTTACTGCCATGATGCAAAAGGGGTACGATGAAGCGGAGAAACTGGTGGATTTTTACGATTACATTGAGCTCCAACCTAAGTCTGTCTATGGTCCCTTGATCGAGACGGAATTAATTCGTAGCGAAGCTGACTTAGAAACCATCATGAAAGAAATGGTGCGACTGGGTCAAGACAAGAATAAGCTAGTAGTGGCTACAGGTGATGTTCACTACTTGGAACCTAAGGATGCTATTTACCGCGAAATTCTCTTGCGTTCCATGAAGATTAATGCCAATCGGACCTTGCATCTGCCGCCTGTTCATTTCCGCACGACAGATGAGATGATGGCAGAATTCGACTTTATGGGACGGGACCAAGCCTATGAGCTTGTCATCACCAATCCTCAGAAGATTGCGGATATGGTGGAAGAAGTCGAAGTCATCAAGGACAAACTCTATACGCCAAATATTCCTGGCGCCAATGAAGAGATTACGGAACTCTCCTATAAACGAGCCAGAGAGCTCTACGGCGACCCTCTGCCTGAGATTGTAGAGAAGCGGATTGAAAAGGAACTCAAGTCCATTATTGGTAATGGATTTGCTGTTATTTATCTGATTTCGCAGAAGTTGGTCCACAAGTCAGTATCTGACGGATACCTAGTGGGTTCGCGGGGTTCGGTGGGTTCTTCCTTAGTGGCGACCTTGACGGGTATTACGGAGGTCAACCCTCTAGCTCCACATTATTATTGTCCAAACTGCCAATATTCGGAGTTTATTGCTGACGGTTCGGTTGGTTCGGGTTATGACTTGCCAGCCAAAGACTGTCCTCACTGTGGCCACGCCCTTAACAAGGATGGGCAGGATATCCCATTCGAAACCTTCCTTGGCTTCTATGGCGACAAGGTACCCGATATTGATTTGAACTTCTCTGGGGCCTATCAACCGCGCGCCCACGCCTACACCAAGGAACTCTTTGGGGAGGACTATGTCTATCGGGCAGGAACCATTTCGACGGTTGCCGAGCGAACTGCCTTTGGTTATGTCAAAGGCTATCTGGAAGTAGCCCAACAATTCTTACCACAAGCTGAAAAGGAACGTCTAGCGAAAGGAATTGAAGGGGTCAAACGCACGACCGGTCAGCACCCGGGTGGGATTATCGTAATTCCAGACTATATGGATGTCTATGACTTTACGCCAATTCAATATCCTGCCGATGAAGTGACAGCCGAATGGCGGACTACCCACTTCGACTTCCATTCCATTCACGATAATGTTCTCAAGTTAGATATTCTGGGGCACGATGATCCAACCGTTATTCGTATGTTACAAGACTTATCAGGGATAGATCCTAAGACCATTCCACCAACCGATCCGGATGTCATGAAAATCTTTTCTAGTCCCGAGGTTTTAGGGGTAACACCAGAGCAAATCTTCTCTAAAACTGGGACGCTAGGGATTCCTGAGTTCGGGACAGGCTTCGTACGCGGTATGTTGGAAGAATCCAAACCAGCGACCTTTGCTGAGCTGCTGCAAATTTCTGGTCTCTCCCACGGGACCGACGTTTGGCTGGGGAATGCCCAAGAGTTAATTAAGAACAAGATTGCGCCTCTTGCTAAAGTAATCGGCTGTCGTGACGATATTATGGTCACCCTGATATACTATGGTTTAGAGGACGGCTTAGCCTTCAAGATTATGGAGTCCGTCCGTAAAGGGAAGGGGATTCCAGAGGATTGGCAGGCAGAAATGCGGGCCAAGAAGGTGCCTGAATGGTATATTGATTCCTGTTTGAAGATTAAGTATATGTTCCCTAAAGCCCATGCAGCTGCCTATGTCCTCATGGCCTTGCGGGTTGCTTACTTCAAGGTTCACATGCCTATTATGTACTATGCTGCTTACTTCTCTGTGCGGGCAGATGACTTTGACATCGTGGCTATGCACCAAGGGAAGGAAATGGTGAAGCGTCGTATCAAGGAAATCAATGATAAGGGCTTTGATGCTTCAGTTAAGGACAAGAACCTCTTAACGGTCTTAGAATTGGCTAATGAGATGTTGGAGCGTGGCCTTAGCTTCCAAATGATCAGTCTAGAGAAATCTGATGCCGACCGCTTTATCATTGAGGGCAATAGCCTGATTCCGCCTTTCCGGGCTGTACCTGGTTTGGGTGCCAACGTGGCGCAACAGATTATTAAGGCGCGTCAGGAAGCCCCATTCCTGTCTAAAGAGGACTTGCAAAAACGCGGCAAGGTCTCAAAGACCATCCTTGATTACTTGACTGAACAAGGTGTCCTTAATGGCCTACCTGACTCGGATCAACTCAGTCTCTTTTAATGTATGACAACGTCTGCCTAGTGGCAGGCGTTTTTTACTGTTTTGACACCTCCTTGTAATATAGGCAGGTTTGCTTCTTCATAGATTTGCTATCCTTTAGTCGTCCTATTTGCAATTGTGTATCACTATATTTAATCTGATTTAGAACAGCTAACTGGCAACTAGCCTGCAGAAACGCTAGGTGTAAGGGGATACGGATATGTGTAATGTTCCTCTTTTTTAAAGAGATACTTTATGATTTTAGATATATAGAAGTAAATCTAGCCTATAAATGAGAAAACATCTCACAAATCTTAGTATAAAATTTACAGCAAGTAAGAGGGGTTTAAGTTACAGCTTATTTCTCTTTAAGCCTAAATCTATGTCTTACAAAGCTTGGTATATAGCGTAAAGCAAGGTTTTTTACAGGTGTTAAGTATGTTTCAGTCTAGTGAAGAAAGCCCTAATAGCATTGTGAGGCTATAAATTTCTAGATATAATAGAGGCATAACTTAAAAAAACATTGGAGGTTTTATAATGAAGCACACCAATACGGTTTATCGCTATGCGATCCGTAAGCTCAAAGTCGGCACTGCTTCAATCGCAGTAGCGGCCTTGATGTTCCTGGGTTCTGGGAATAACCTAGTTAACGCAGCAGATTTGAACCAAGAATCAGCTTTCGTTGCCAATGCAGGTTCATCAGAAATTGAGCAAATAGAAGAGAAGCTTCCGAGTCAAGAGCTCCCTAACTCTGACTTAGATGTGGACACTAAGGCACTGGAAGCAGACAAATCGCCTGTAACCAATACCGAACCCGTTGAAATCAACACCCCCGTTCCGGTAGAAGAAGCAGAATCCATTGCCTCTGAACTAGCTAATTTAGATTTGCCTGAGGATGTAGAATCACAAGATTCAGCGACTCAAGAGGCAACAATTAAGGCTTTGGCTAAGGATGTTTCAGATGCAAAAGAAAATCCAGCAGAAGAAGCGTCAAGTTCAGACCAAAAAGCAAGTTTGGCAGAAGCAGAATCAACTATAGCTAAGCAAGCCGCGGTAGTTAATGGTGCCAATGAGGCGGAAGAAGTTAAACCATTGGCTAATGCTAACAATACTTCTGATAACAAGCTTGTCTTGCCTCCTGGCTTTACACCAGATTTATTTAAGGAAGGGGCTTATACAGCTAGTCAGATTGACGCAATTGCTAAACCTGGCCGTGCCCTTAACACCTATAAGTCAAATGAAGCTGACAAGAATCGTATTGTTGATGTCAACAACTTGACTGAGGAACAACGTAAAGAGTTATCTCTCTACATTGCTAACTTAATCAACCCAATCCGTCAACAATTTGGCAAACAACCTTTTAAGGTTAACGCAGGTTCTTTGAACGCGGCACAGAAGGTTGCTAATGCTTACCAAGAAGATAACTGGTATGCTTGGACTAATAGCCATGACGTCAATGCAACGACACGTGCCTTGGCTAATGTGGCCAATGGTTGGGGTGAAAACTTAGCAACCATTAGTCCAAATACGACGACCATGGATTCACTTAAGCAACAATTCCATTACCAAACTGTTTGGATGCTTTTCGATGATAGCCATGCTAACTTCGGACACGCAAGAAACTTCTTGCTCTTCGAAAACCCATATGGTAACAAGGATGTCTACTTAGGGGTTGCGACCAACCGTGCGGGGGCGAACGACAGTAGCAAGTTTGGTACCCAGTACTATACCATGTTCGCACCAAAAGATGGCGCGACTGAGTTTACGCCTGGTAATGACTACTCAAACGATAGTCAACCAACTGAGCCAACTCAGCCAACGCAACCGACTGAACCAACTCAGCCAACGCAACCGACTGAGCCAACCCAGCCAACACAACCGACTCAACCAACTGAGCCAACTCAGCCAACGCAACCGACTGAACCAACTCAGCCAACACAACCGACTGAGCCAACTCAGCCAACTCAGCCAACACAACCGACTGAGCCAACCCAGCCAACGCAACCGACTGAGCCAACCCAGCCGACACAACCAACTGAACCAACTCAGCCGACACAACCAACGACTCCAACAGTTCCAACCCAGCCAGAACAACCGAACAAACCTGGCGATAATAATGGAACAGGTCAGAATGATAAGCAAGACCCAAGTCAAAATGATGGGACTAGCCAAATGCAAGGCCAAAACGATCCAGCTGATAAGGCGACTTCAACCACTCCGAACATGGTAGCGCCGAAAGCAGGTCAAGCTCAAGCAGATGGTAAGCAACTGCCAGATACAGGTGAAAGCTCCAACCTCATTATTATTGGAGCGGCCATCATCAGTGCCTTAGCAGGGCTTGTGCTCATGGCCTTAAGACGTCGTAAAATCTAATATTGAGAAAAAGACAGCTTTTTGGCTGTCTTTTTTCTTTTCAAACGCCAATGTTAACAATATGTCAGAGAGGTAAAGTTTGAATATTATATCGGGTTTTTGGTGGGTTTTATAGCCAGAGATTGCTATAATAGGAAATAGAATACAAGAACAATAGTGAGGAGGATAGCCTGATGAAAGACAAAATCAACCGTTTTGCCATTCGTAAATTAAGTATGGGGATAGCATCTGTTGCGGTTGCTTCCTTTATTTGGTTAACTTCCTTGACTCATCAGACACATGCTCAGGAGCAGAAGTCTGCCTATACTTCTGGCAATTCTTCTGACCAAGGCCAGAGTATAAGTCTGGCTGAGTCTGTAGAAAGTCACGAAGTAAGTGAGAATTTAAGCGGTGATAGCCAAACTCAAATGAACCAAGCTACTTTGAACTTACCTGAGGGTTATACCGAAACAGAACTTAAGCAGGCTAGTCCTAATTTAAGTCAGAGTGGTCAAAGCGGTTTAGTAGACAATAAACCTTATGAACCTAGTCCAGTTGAGGCAGAATCGCTAATAGGGCCAGAAGGTCTCCAAAACCAACAAGCACTAGAATTAAGCCAATGGCTAGCGAATCTGATTAATCCAATACGTACTAGTTGGGGCCATCAAGCTTATCAGGCAGATTCTAGCTTACAAGCAGCTAGTCAAAGCTTATCAGATCGTTATCAAGCTAAGAATTGGGATCCTGTCACGCAAGGGCCTCTAACACAGCTAGAGCAAGAAAGTTTAGGTGAGCTGTCAACTTCTGTCAAACACTACTGGTTGAGCTTTAACACGCCTAAGGCAATTGAGAATCTAGGACAACTCAAGCAAGTCATCCATCAACAGCTTTTGAGCGTCTTATTCCAAGGACAAGCCGATAACTATCAAGGTGCCCGGTATTTATTAAGTTTAGACAGTGCGGTTGCAAGTCGTCAACCTAGCTTGGCGCTTACCCTAAACAGGGTAGCTAGAAGGGACCAGACTAGTGTATACCTTATGTCTTTGACTTTTCTAACCCCTCCGAAAGAGGCTGGCCCTGTTCAAACTGATAGTTCTTCAGATTCTGGTCAATCGTCAGATTCTAGTCAACCAGAGTTTCCTACTAATCCAATTCTTCCGCAGGATCCTATTCTCCCTACAGACCCAATTACTCCACCAGATCCTGTCTTGCCGACTGATCCGCTTAGCCCACAAGACCCTGTAATACCACAACCAGAGCCCCCTCAAGAAGTAAGTAAACCCGAGCCGAGTCAAGAACCTAGTCAACTAGAGCAAGCTCCAGACCAGTTGGATCAACGTCCGCGTCGAGATTTGCCAAGCCTGGTTGAAAAGGGCAATCTCATGGCACAAAAACAGCAAGCAAGTAGTGAATCGCATGAAGAAGCAGAAGAATCAAGTTCAAGCTCGACTCAGCTTTCGCATTCTTCGTCTGTTAGTGCAAGTTCTTCAGTGGAAATGTCAGAGCGTCCTACAGTAAGTAGCTCAGAACCTGATTTGCAAAGTTCTAGCCAAGATGATGGTTATTGGTTACTACTCGGGGGTGTCTCTGCTGTAGCAGCAGCTGCTGGTCTTATCTACCTCAAACAAGTTGAAATTAGACGACGCCAGGGATAAATTAAGTATTGTCTGACTAGAGAGTAAGCACTTTCTAGTCTTTTTTAGAATGACTTGTAGATGAGTGGCAACTTTGTTATAATGATGCCAAGTTCTATGAAATGAGGTATAGGATATGAAGCAAAAATTCGCAATTCTTTTGGCCTTGCTAGGTTTAGGCATGAGTCAACCTTTGGCCCTTATTCAGGCTAGCGAAAGTAGTGATCTGGCTAGTAGCACAGGCAACAATCGTCAAGATGAATCTCCTGCTAAGGAAAAAGGTTCACGACAAAATCCCATTCCTTTAGGAGAGGCCTTAGACTATGAGAAGAAGTCTCGTGACGGATCCAAGAGCCAGCTTTCCTTTACCATCCTTGAATCTTGGCGGGGCCAGAAGGCTGAGAATCAATTGCAGCAGCTAGCGCCATCCTACCAGCCCAACCGTCAGCCTTTGGATGACGACCAAGAGATTCTCTTATTGCATCTAAAACTAGCCTACAAGTCGGGCGATGAAAATCATGAAGAGTTTACCAACGCCGGTATTATCAATCCTTTCTTCGATTTGTCTGGGAGCGGGATTCCAAATGAATATGTTGCCGACTTGCCAGACGAGTTGGCCTTTGATATGTTGTCTTTATATCCTGGTAATGAGCATGATGGCTATTTGGTCGCAATTGTTCCCAAAGATACTCCACTTATCTTTAGTTACTCCAAGGATGGCCTATCTGATCGAGTTTTCTTCCAAGTAGAGAAGGGGCAAGACACTACAGTTCCTACTAAGGAAGTCCAAGCAGAAACTCCTGAACAAGCACAATGGGGAACAAAGGAAAAGCCAGTTCCTTTCACAGAAACCAAGCCAATTAACTACGTCGTTCCCTATGAGGCTAGTGATAGTGGTTACGGTATCCTAGCTATATCTCACAGGATAACAGTTTTAAATGCTTGGCGTGGAGATCAAGCTAATCAAAAGGCTATGGATTTACTTAGCCCGGATGATTACCAAAACATGGCTGATGATATGGAGTCAGACCAAGAATTCTTAGTTTTACATATGGAGTCTAGCTTGGCGCCAACTCTTGAAGACAAGTTTTTTGAGTCCAGTCCAAGTAAAAGTCATTTATCCTTAGTGGATAGTCAAGGTCAAGACCATGTCTTTAAGGGATTCTACCAATTTAAGAAGGCTAGAGACCAATATGAATCGCGTTATATGCTGGGTGGAGGAAGTGTAAAAGGATATGTCATTTTACCTGCACCAAAAGAAGAAAAGCTGCTCTTGAAGGTTAAGAACGAATTTGCCAATAAGGAAATCTATTTCGAGATAGAGTCCAAAAAGCCATAGGACGTTGACAGACAAGCTGGTCCTTAAGTAATAAGGGGAGGAAATACTATGTCATCAAATCGCCAACCTGACTACAGTCGATACTTAATTATCATCTTGATGCTAGTCGCTGGGGTCGCATTCTTGGGACTTGGCTTTCTCCTTTATCAAGCCATGACACAAAACCCTAAGAAACCTGAAGTTTCGAGTTCAGTTCTTGTGTCTAGTCAGGAATCGGAGACCTCTACTAGCCTACTTGAAGTATTCTCGGATAGTCAGTCTGTCGCATCCGAACAAAGCGAGTCTCTCTCCGATAAGAATCAAGCTGTCCAGTCAGCATTCTCTGATTTATATGGAACGAAATCAACTAAGCTTGCCTATTATTTCCAAGAAGTGACGCCAATTAGTAAAGGGACTGCCTTGGTCAATCAGTCGGGTCCAATCAAGTCGGCTAGCATTATCAAACTCTTCATCATGCAGGTCTTGTTAGAGGAAATTAAGGCTGAACGCATAAGTTGGCAAGAGATAATCAGCATGATGGCTGAAGACCAGGTAGGAGGGACTGGCAATCTCCAAGCGGCAG
>ERZ772974.2400-NODE-2400-length-11447-cov-47.816275_pt1 | contig 11447 bp, 8 predicted proteins | sample MGYA00580671_ERZ772974 | MGnify/ENA primary metagenome ERZ772974 (study PRJEB29015, sample SAMEA2738065) | human oral metagenome | biome: human oral; feature: human-associated habitat; material: saliva | place: China | collected 2218 ... | reverse complement strand
TCACTGCCAACTTCACGGGCCGCTAAGGCCACGCAGTTGTCGGCCAGGTAGGTTAGGCGTTTAAGGTCAAGGTAAATCGCAGTGGCAGTAGCCAAAATCAGGATCAAAGCCAGCACCACTGCCCCTACCCCAATTCCTAGCAGCATGGTGCTGCCGGACTGGCTCGCACAGGCCCGGCGCATTCGAGAGGACACTTGACAGTGTAAGGTGCGCATTATTTAGCCCCTTTCCAGCCGCGTGTATCAGCTAGTTGCACCTGCCGAGTAGCACTTAAACTCACCGGAGCTAAGCCCTGACCTGCCCGGCCAATTCCCGGCAGGGCCACTTTGGCGCTAATCGAAATGCTCACGCGCCCATCGCCGCAACCTGGGCTAAGGCAACTAATGTGCATGGCTTGGCGGGCATCAGCCTGCACATCTTGATCATCCAAGGCCAGTTGGGCGGCGGTGTAGGCCTGCGAAACCTGTTCCGGGGTGCGTGCGTGCATAGCCACCTGACCAGCTGCCTGCACCGCCGACTCTAAAGCCAGCGCCGTGGCCTGCAGATACGACAGGTAAATAATGAAATACACCAGTGGGATCACGACTATGGCGGTCCAACCAATAAATTCCACTGTGGCACTGCCGCGTTGAAAATCTAGCTTGCGCATGCGAGCCCCTAACGCTGATAGCTACGCTGATCAACCGCATGGCCGCGCACCACCACGCTACCCGTGGGAGACCATAAGCCAATCACCGGTAAAGGGGCACTGACCTGCACCTGTACCAGCGACACTGAGCCGCGTTGCAGGTGAGAAACCTCAGATTTAGTCGGGTAGTTGGCACGCAAAGCCCCGTGGCATAGCTGTTGTACGCGCGCATTGGCCTCAGCGTCACTGGCCCCCACCAACGCAGCGTGACGGGCGGCGTCGGAGGCGGCGTCGGCCAAAATATTGCGCACGTACAGGCTAAGCGTCAGCTGTAGCAAGGCCGCAGTTACTGCCATGACCAGTACCGCCACTAGCGACCATTCCACCAGCACCGAGCCTACCTGATTAGAGTGCACCACCTGGTTAGAGTGCACTACCCGGTTAGAGCCGCCCTGGTTAGCGCGCACTTGGCGCAGCCGGAAAGCCTGGCACGCCCGGTAAACCGAATGTAGCCCGAAAACCTGGCGCAGCTGGTCGTTAACCCATGCCAGCGACTTTAGAGATGGCATTGTTGAACACTTCCACAAGTACCTTGCCGGCAACAGTCCACAACGCCACCACCAAACCGGCGCTCATCAAGGTGACCAGCACCCATCCGGGCACATCACCGCGCTGGGAACCAACGGCCCCACGCAGCGCACGCAGCTTTGAGGCAGCCTTAACCACCATGTTTTTCATCAGTCATTCTCCTTTGAATTTCTTTATGGGTACGCCCGCCCCGCCTTGAGACGGGCGCAAATTTCACAGCTTAAAGTGCAACACCGCCAATCCCGGGTAGAGCGCAAACACCACCGTTACCGGCAGCACTAGGAAAACCACCGGCACCATTTGGGCGATCTCTTTACGTCCGCCCTCCTCCATCAAGGCACGGCGGGCAGCTTCACGCGCGTCATAGGCTTGGGCGCGCAACACCTCAGCCATAGGCGTGCCGCGTTCAATAGCCACAATCATGGCCTGGCAAAAGCGGCTTAGGGCCGGCAACTGATTGCGTTCAGACAGATCCTCCAGGGCCACAGCCAAGCGGCTACCGGCACGCATCTGCGACAAGGTGGCTTGCAGCTGGTCATGCATAGGCCCGCTGGACTGCATACATACGCGCTCAATCGCGTTTTGCGGACTCAGCCCCGCCCCCACCGCCAGGGCCAACAGCTCTACCGTGTCAGGCAACTGATCCACCAGCTGCTTTTGGTAGCGGCGTACTTTAACGCTCAGGTACCAGTCGCGCGCAGACAGTCCCGCAACCGCTGCGATCAACGCCAACACCACTACCCCCAGCGGGGCCACATGGGTGAAACGGCTCGCCCCCACCCCAAAGGCGATGGTAGCTACCAGCGCGGCCACAGCGCAGGCCAGCTGTTGCAGGCGGAAATCCTCCACGCTCAGGGGGCTGTTAATGCGGTTTAGCCGACGACGCACCGAACCAGAGGAGGAACCAGTATTTTCTACCGCCCGCCCCAACTGCGCCACCAGGGCCCCCATAAAGGAACTGAAAGAACGCGAGTTTTCCGCGCTAGCACTACGTTTACGCAGATGCACATAGGGTTCCACGCGGCTAGCCAAGGTAGGTGGGGAAGGGAAAAGGGCGCGGTAAATTAGCCACACCCCGCTAGAACCCAAGGCACAGATAACAAAACCCAGTGCAGTTACTTGTCGCATCATCACCGCACCCGCTGTTCTTCATGCAAACGCCCCAGGCGCAGCATCAGCCAGTAGGCTCCCGCACAGGTAAGCGCCCCAATCAGTAGCACCAGGGCACCTTGGCGGGTGGCGTAGGCACTGGCGGCACTAGGTTTAGTGGAAAGAAGCAGCAGCACAATCCAGGGCGCAGCCACGGCCACCTTAGCGCCGTTAACTGTCCAAGATTGGCGGGCTTCCAGCTCGCCGCGCGTGTGTAAATCAGCGCGCAGCATTTGCGAAAGTGACTGTAGTACCTGGTAAAGATCGTTACCGCCCACCTCATGAGCCAGCGCCAGGGCTTGGGCAATGCGGTCAGCTACCGGGTCTGCGCTGCGACGCTTGAAAGCTTCCAGCGAGTTTTCAAAGCTGGAGGAAACCGCATAGTCCACCGCAAAGGCAGCAAATTCGCCGCGCAGCTGCACCGGGCCATGCTCAGCTAAGTTAGCTAGGGCTTCGGGCAGGCTTAACCCGGCCCGGATGGAAGAAACCAGGGTGTCAATTGCGTCTGGCCACAGCGTGCGCAGCTCAGTGCGGTGTTTGCGGGCCCTGGAGTTAATCCAAACCACCGGCATGATCAAGGTGATTAGCGCAAATGCTAAAGCAATCGGCCAAGCTCCACTGACACCTAAAAAGACCAGGCCTACCACCAGCGCCCCCACCAGGCAGCCTGCACTAAAAGCAGCTGGCGAGGTTTTACCTACCCCGGCTTGACGCAAGTTGCGTTCCATGGCTTCGTTTAGGCGCGTTAGTCGTGGATTAGGTTCCGAAGTGTACGCGGCCAGAATGCTTAAACACCCCAGCGCAAATATCAGGCCTATGACTATCCCCATGGGCGCTCCTGTCGCAGTAGCTCGCTTAGGTCAAAACCGGCGCGGCTAAAGCGCTGTGCATCAGGCGCCCCCAGCCCCCGACGCAGCACGCCGTCGCTATCGGTTTTATAGACACTGGCAAGCTCTATCACACCATTCTCAACGCGACCTGAAAGTGAAGCGATTTCTTCTACGCGCCGCCTGCCACTGCGATCCTGGTTTAAATGCACCACCAAATCCACGCAGCTAGCTACCGTGGGCACAACGAATGCAGCAGAGACGTTTTCGCCAGCCAGCAGCGGCAAAGTGCATAGTTTCACCACGGCTTCACGCGCAGAATTAGCGTGAATTGTGGACATTGAGGGCAGCCCCGAGTTCATGGCGATCAGCAAATCCAGGGCTTCAGCTTCACGCACCTCGCCGATAAGCAGCCGGTTGGGGCGCATACGTAAAGATTCTTTAATTAGGCGCCGCAGTGGAATTTCACCGCGATCTTCAATATTGGCGCTGCGCGTTTGCATAGCTACACAGTCGCGGTTACGCAGCCCCAGCTCAAAGACTTCTTCGCAGGTCACCACCCGTTCTTGGGGTGGAATGGCGGCCGCCAGGGCCCGCACCATGGTGGTTTTTCCGGCTTGCGTGGCCCCTGAAACCACCACGTTTAAACCCACGGCCACGGCGGCGTCGAGAAAGCGGGCAGCTGGGGCGGTTAAAGAGCCCAAGCGCACCAGGTCGGCTGTGCGCGCCACTCTAGCTACGTGTTTGCGGATATTTACCGCCCATTTACCTGCGGTGATAGGTGGGATCACTACGTGCAGACGTTCGCCGCCGCGCAGTTGGGCGTCCACGAAGGGGCTAGACAGGTCTAGACGCCGTCCAGAGGCGCGCAGCAGACGCTCGATTATTTGCTCTAATTCTTGGCTTTCGAGGATGGTGGTGGTTAGTTCGCTGCGTCCGCCGCGCGAAATAAACACCTGGCCGGGGCCGTTAACCCAAACTTCTTCAATGGAATCGTCGTCCAGGTAGCCTTGCAGCACCCCGGCGCCGGTCAGTTCGGCGCGGATTTGGCGGGAAAGCTGGTCTAAATCAACATCGCTGGGTACCAGCCCGGCATCTGCGCGCGCTACGTATTCTTCACGCACGTAGTTGATGATGTTATTGAGCTCGACGCTGTCTTTGAGCGGATCAATTCCGGCCCGGCGCACAGCTTTGCGTACCTGCGTACCAAAAAAGTCTGTTGCCACCTTGGCCCCTAACTTCCCGCTCGATACCCCTATGAGCTGGGTAAATACCTTTCCAATTCCAGATTAACGCGCCCTTTAGTTTCCTGCATCACTTTTTTTGAACTTTGTCCGATTGTGACTTGATTGTGTCTTTCTTAAGGTAAAGCATGTGGGCATTACTTGGTACTAAAGTCCTATTTTGTTGCTGCTTACTTCTTCGTCAACGACGACGACGCCCACCTGGCACCCGCCCGGTCCGGCATTTGAGCCCACCCTGGCACCCGCCCGGTCCGGCGCTCCCCCATTCCACCCAACCGGCAACCACCAGGCACCCAAGTGTGTCCCCCACAGCGACCCACCCCGGCCCAGCGCTCGCCTACCCGGTACTAGCGACGGCGTCGAGCTTGACCACCAGGCGCCGTCAAGCTTGCCCCCCAGGCGCCGTCGAGACCAAACTGTGCTGGCGGCGTCGGCCCTAGGACCCAGCAAACCAGCCCACCAGCCACGCTAGCAACAGGCGTATCACGGGGGCTTATTCCCCAAGCGGCGGCGCGGCAAGGGTGCAACCACTAAGCCGTGTTTTACGCTATAGGCATGTCTCGTGAGCGTTCCTACCTGAACCTGGCTGCGCTGGCGGTTGTTGCCGCCCCCAATGTGATCCCCGCGCGGTTGGCCCTTCCCCAGCACCGAGACGCAGATCAGACCCTCACTGGACTGATTGACGTGCAAGGACGGCACTGGGAAGTAATCCACACCACCAACCCCACTATTGGCGCCGCGCTGATTGCGGAGTCGCGGGTGCTTAAACAGATTGGCCGGCGTGTAGACGGTGGCTACGTGGACTTTGACGTGCCGCGCCCTGAAGGTGGGGTGACTCTTCCAGACAAGTCGTATGTGCAGGTCCGTAGCCACATCCCCGGCCACCCGCTAGCTATTGAATCCCTGCGCCCTGGCCCCGGCCTGGCTGCTGGCCTGGGACGCGCGCTAGCTCAGCTGCATGAAATTCCCCCCACCCTGATCGAAGAGGCCGGCCTGCCGGTGCTCACCGCCGCCGATGTGCGCAGCAACTGGCAGTCTTTATTCGACGACGCTGCCATGACCGGCAAGGTTGATTCCAACCTGTTAGCCCGCTGGGAGTCGGCACTGGATGAGGATCTATGGTGGCGCTTCCACCCCGTGGTAGTGCACGGTGACCTGGCCGAAGAGAACATCATTACCGGCGGCGGCTCAATTTTGGCTTTCAAAGGGCTAAGCCAAATGCGTGTAGGTGACCCGGCTGAGGATCTGGCATGGGTTTATTCCAGCGCCCCGATTGACACTTTGGATGTGATCGAGGAAGCCTATGACCGTGGCCGCATTGAGGGCGTGGATAAATACCTGCGGTTGCGCGCGGAACTGGTCAGTGAGCTGAACCTGGCGCGTTGGCTGCTGCACGGGGTGCGTACCAAGGATGACGCAATCATTGATGAAGCTGTAGAAATGCTCGAAGACCTGGCCGAGCAGGTGGGCGACGAGCTATTTGTGGAACGCTCAAGGCCCATGGCGGTGGTGGCTTCCAACGCTTCGCCGGATATTTCCCCTGATGACGATAGCGACGACAGTGCTTATAGTGACGACGGCGATGACATGTCTGGCGACAGCACTTACGGCACTGATTACGACTCTGATGCCAAGACAGTTGGTAAAGAAGCTAATTACGACGACGCCGGGAACTATGCGAGTGCTGACAGCGCAGATGACTACCACACTGCGGATGGCTACCACACTAATGCTGGAGGCCAAGACGAGTCCGGCTCTGGGACTAGGGCCGATGAAGACTACTACGACGATTTAGATTACGAGTCCTACTCTGGCAACTACGGTAGCTCTTCTGGCCATGACGAAGAAAAACAGCCGGAAGCTAAGAAGTCTGAGAAGCTCAGTGTTGGCGCTCTGGGTTCAAAACTTAGCGCTAGCTTTAGTTCGAGATTCAGCGCTGGCACTTGGCGCGGGCGAGAACCCAGCACGGAGAGCAGCTCTACCTTGGATCTAAATACCGGGGGCCGCAGCGCAAAAAGCGCACAAGATGCAGCAGAGCAAACCCCGGATGTTCACAGCCCAATCATGGGGCTTAGCGCAGCTAGCCCCGATCTAGGTTTTGACACCTCAAGCCTGGGTATTGCACGCAGTCCTTATAGCCCCTACAGCCCGTACACGCCTGCAAGTGCTCAGATCGAAATCGTCAGTGAAGAAAAGTTTACTGGCGGCGTCGATCTGCTGGCCCAGCGGGAGAAGAGCGCTAAAAACCAGGCCTGGGCGCGGCGTCGTACAGCCACACCAGACACGGCCACGGAGATCTACCGCATGGACACAGCGCCGATTGAAACTGAGGAGCGCTGAGCTTGCTGCCCTAAGTGATATCGGGCCGGGGCTCATGCATTGGGGCTAGACCTAGGCTTGCAGGGGCTCAAGCTTGCCGGCGCAGGCTTGCCAGCCACGATTACCGGCTCAGCATTTGATAACTGTGGGTCACATTTTGAAATGCCGCCCACAAATACTGACATTTCATCCCTTCCCTATAAAACCCCATGGAATTTTTATAGGGAAGGGATGATTTTACCTGTGTTTGTTTGCCTGTGTTTGTTTGCCTGAGTTAGTGCTGAGCGCGCAGGGTTTCTAGGCGCTCCTTGAAGACATCTAGGCCAATGATTTGGCGCGGTCGCAGCTCATCAACATGGCCGTCTTGCACATACACATAGGCCGCGCGCACCTGGCTGATATCCACGCCTTGGCTGGCTGCCCAGGCATGCACATACAGCGAAAGCTGATCTACCCGCACGCGCTGACCACCGGTTTTCCAGTCCACAATCAGCCACTGGGCGCGGCCTTTTTCAACCGCTTTAAACACGGCGTCAATACGGCAACGCACATTGAATCCAGCCAACCTAATTTCCTGGTCAATTTCGGTGGCGTAGGGACTATAGCCTTGCAGTATCTCCAGTTCAGCGACGTTATCAAGCCAGTCGTTAACCTGCTTGCGGTCGGCGGGGCTCAGGCGGTCGCTACCGGCTTCAGCTAACGAAAGCAAAGTGCCTTCACTGTTTAGACGCTGCGACATTTCCTCATGGAAGGCTGTACCTAACCGCGCTGCCTTGGAAGGTGGCGGCGGCAAGGGGCGACGTAAAGACATGATGAAGTCTTCTTTACCCACTTTGGCCATGGCCGTGGCAGCCAGGTGACTAGGCAAAACAATTTCCTGCCCGTTTTCTTGGCGGATTTGGCGCTCTTGCAGCAGCAGGCGGGCTTGGCGCCACCAATCATCAAGCTGCGGCGCTAAACCTTCCGGTATTTGTAAAGCCTCTTCGGAGCCAGCACCCTGGCAGCCGCCCGCCGCGCTGACTAGGGCAGCTGCGCGCAGCCGCAAACTCAGCCCAGCCTGCTTGCCCAGCACTGCTTGGCCCGGCGCAGCTTGGCCCGGCGCAACGGCACTCAGCCCTGCGCCGTCAGGCTCTGCAACACCTGGCTCTTCCAGGCTGGCCAGGGCGTCGAGCTGGTGCGGCCATACAGACACCGAGCTTTGGTCTAAGGCGCGATTGCTTAAATCATCGTCGCGTTCATCATCTGCTAGGAACTGCACCATCTGTGAACGCTCTAGCTCTTTCAAAAACCGGCTGGTCATCTTGGGGGTCTTTGAAAGCGCCGCATAGTGGCTGGTAGTCAGTAGCAGCTGGCTGCGGGCCCGAGTGTAGGCCACATAGGCCAGGCGCCGCTCCTCAGCCACCTCCCATTTACCAAGCTCACTGCGGTATTCCTCGCCGGCAGCCAAAATCGCATCTTTACCGGCCTGGGGGCTAAGCCCAATAAATGGGCACGGCGGCAGTGAGTCATAGTCGCGGCGCAGGGTGTGGGGGAACTCGCTCACCTGGGTGAGCCAGCTGTTTGCCAGCACCGTGTAGTCCTCTTTAGGCCGGCTACGGTAGCTGGGGAAATTGGCTTCCACCAGGCCGGGAACCACCACTATGTCCCATTCCAAACCTTTGGAGGCGTGCACGGTTAGCACTTGCACCGCACCGGGGGCGGGCTCAACTTCAGGTAGTTCCAGCCCACGTTCTTGGTCTTGGGCCGCGTTTAGCCAGCCTAAGAACACTTGCGCCCCAGCTTCAGGGTTTTGGGATTTGAACGACGTCGCCTGGGCTCGCAGCGCTGCTAGCGCCCGCGCCCCCACCTCATTTACATCCACACGCGCAGCAGCTTCAACATCCAAGCCCAGGGCGCGCTCAGCCCAGGAGATGAAGTCCACCAGTTCCAAGTTGGCGGCCCCATTAGCTTCTTGCAGTATGCGCCCTAGGCGTTTGGCTTGGTATAGGCCCGCCGGTGACAGCGCGCAGGCATATTTTTTGCAGAAAGCTTCAAATGCCCCAAAGTTAACCACTATCTCGCTTAGGGCCTCAGCTAGCAGCGGCTCAGCGCTACTTTGCCCAGTGTTAGCGCGAGCGTTAACCAGTTCGCGGGCAAAGCTCCACACCACGTCTAGATCGGCGGCGTCGATCCCTACCAGGTCAATTAGCCGCATTAAGCGGTCGGCGCTGGTGGGGTCTAAAGCCACGCTCATCAGGGCGCGCACGTCAGCCACTTCAGGCACATCCAGCAGGCCACCTAAACCCACCACCTCTACTGGAATGCCACGCTCAATCATGGCGGCCACGATCGGGGTGAATTGGCTGCGGGTACGGCATAGCACCGCCATGGATTTGCTTGGAGACCAACGCTGGGCCAGGAATTTGGCAATCAGCTCAGCCTCGGCCAGGCCATCTTGCACTCTGGCCGCCCACACTTTACCGCGCTCATCGCCCACCCCGGGGCGTTTAACCAGTTTTTCTACTTTCACCTGACCACTGGCACGCAGCGGGTCACTGATGCGGTTGGCTGCCTGCAAGATTTGTGGATCGTTACGCCAGGCAGTGGATAGTTGCAGCACCGGGCCGGCGCCGTTGCTGAAGTGGCGGTGGAACTGGCCTAGCGCCGCTGAGCTGGCGCCGCGCCAACCATAAATGGCCTGGTTGGGGTCACCCACAGCCACCACTCCGCACCCGGCAAAGAGGCTGGAGAGCAAAATGGTTTGCGCCACCGAGGTGTCTTGGAACTCATCTAGCAGCACCGCTTTGAAGCGGTCACGGTATTGGGCGATTACGCGCGGCCCCACCCGCTCATCAGTAACGATCCGGCATGCCAGTGCCACCTGGTCGCCAAAGTCCACCAGTGAGTTTTCACGTTTGTAGTCAATGTAGCGCTCCACCAGATCCAGCACTTGGATACGTTTGGTCATGGCTGGCAGGCTTTTGGCGTCAATGGCTTTGGCTGCCCCGCGCACTGAGCGCAGGTCTTTTAGGTTCTGGCCCAGATCTGCCATCAGTTCGCGGGCTTCATCTACGCTAAGTAAGTTTTCGTTAAGCGAGTTGGCTACCTGCAGGGCTAGTTCAGTGGCTGAATCTAGGGAACTGAAGGGTTCTTCAAATTCTTGGCCCCAGTTTTCCATCAGCTCATACATGATCTGCCAGGAGCTGGCGGGGGTCAGTACGGCGGTGTCGGTTTCCAGGCCTACTTCTAGGCCCCATTCGCGCACTAGGGAGCCGGCAAAGGAGTTGTAGGTGGCTACGGTGGCCTCCCCCGCCACTGCTGTGAGCTCTTGGACTTGGCTGTTGCTGCCCCCTGCCTCGGCAGCCGTGGATGGGCCGGCAGCTGTGGACGGGGCGTCAGCTGACGCCGACTCAGCAGTGTTAGAGCGAGTACTTGACGGTGTCCAGCCAGGATAGCGATACAGCTGCCCGAGTCGGTTTTCGATGCGTTCGCGCAGCTCATGGGTGGCTTTGCGGGTGAAGGTTAGACCCAGTACTTGACTAGGGTCCACCTGCCCACTGGCCACCAGATAGGTTACGCGCGCACTCATGGTGGCGGTTTTACCTGAGCCCGCCCCGGCCACCACCAAAGTTGGTTTTAGGGGCGCAGTAATTACCTTCTCTTGCTGATCAGTGGGCATATGCTTTTCACCCAACGCCGTAAATAGCTGAGCAGGGGTTAAGCGTTGCGGCGGCGTCGGTAGGGCTAGGAATTGGGCCCCGGCTGCTGGTTTTGGTGCGCTCATAGGTAGTTCCGATCGCTTAGGGCGGGGCAGAAATCTTGGTAGGCGCAGTGGCGGCAGTGTTCTCCGGTGCGCGCCTGATAGCTGGGCCCTAAACTATCGCGGGCGGCGGCGCTGATCAGGTCCGTGTCCCAGCCTTGGCCAGTTTCTAGGTAGTCACTGGGGGCTAACTCGCGCGAGCCGGGATAGGTTAAAGCATCCACCTGGGCTTTTTTGTTTTCTTTACCCAGCATGATGAGCGCCCCACCATGCACGTTTTCGCCGCGTGCCTGCAGGGCTACACGGTAAGTGGCCAGCTGAGCGTTGGTTTGGGCGCCGGCAGAGTCCACACTGGCGCCGGTTTTAAAGTCGATTACGTCTATGCCTTGACTGGTGTGTTCTAGGCGGTCTGCGCGCCCGGAAATTTTGATTTTAAGCGGGGCGCCATCCACCTCTAGTTCCACCTGAGCGCGCACTGGGCACTCCACTTCTACCTGCATGTTTGCGGGACTGTTGGCCAGGTAAAGGGCCAGGTTTTCCACCATTTTCTCTACCCGCTGGTTTTCTTGGCGCCCATACCAACCCCCGGGTAGCTGCAGGCTGGAGCGTTCACGATAGAACAGGTCTAGTAGCTGTTCGCGGCTCAGCCCATGTTCTTGACCTTGCTGGGCCAGCCAGTGGATTAGCGCCCCGATCTGCTGGGCGCTGGAGCTTGCCGGCGAGCCCCCGTGGCGTTGCAGGTACCAGCGCAGCGGGCAGGTTTCAATGTTTTCCACGTCTGAGGGTGAGAGCCTAGCCCCGCGTTGGCGGGCTTGGTTTACGCGCTGGGCTTGCAATTGTTTAAGGGCGACGACGGCGTGGGTAGCCACCTGCGTGCCCAGGCGGTCTTGGCTTTCTAGCTGGGCAGGCAGCTCGGTGAGGAATTGACTGGCCCCAGCGATCCCCAGCCAGCT
>ERZ772974.2399-NODE-2399-length-11457-cov-7.039554_pt1 | contig 11457 bp, 5 predicted proteins | sample MGYA00580671_ERZ772974 | MGnify/ENA primary metagenome ERZ772974 (study PRJEB29015, sample SAMEA2738065) | human oral metagenome | biome: human oral; feature: human-associated habitat; material: saliva | place: China | collected 2218 ... | reverse complement strand
CAAGCTTAATCGTTTTATTAGATACTATAATTATGATAGAATCCATTTAGGAATAGGGTTAAAAACTCCTTATGAAGTGTTGCAAAGGTGCTGAACCTTATACGTAAAATTTCTGGCCGACGCCTCAGGTATATTTTTTGAGGAACCACAACAAAAAAGCGGCTCACGCCGGTCTGGTACACCTTGTGGTGTCGCATTGGAACAGGGTGGCGACTAACACACAAAGCAAGCCACCCTGTGGTAAACTCTCTGTGTGATAATTTGATAATTATTTATAGTACGAGTTGTCCACAATTTTCACCAGAAGACTAGACGAAATTGCAAGTTTGGGGTTCTTTTTATGTTCTCCGAACAGATTAAAAGATAGTGAATCTATTTTATTATCGTCAGCCGAACCAACTATACTGAGAATATGTTTTGCCCTAGAAGCAGCAACATAGAATAGATTCCGGTTTCCTTCATTCATAAAGCATTCTTCATCAAAATCTACCATGATCACAATACTAGACTCTAATCCCTTAAACTTTCTTGCAGTAGTAAATAGTATTTCTCCATCTTTTCTGTCATTCGAAATCCTATAACCACCTATCGAGGTTTCTGGATAAAGGATAGATTTTTTCTCAGTTTTTAATGTTAATATAACAATCTGTTTTTTTGTAAACCCTTGCTCTTTATAATATTTAATAGCGTTTGCTATAAAGTCTATCGTTGAAGCCTTATCTTTTGCAAAAAATAACGTAGGTTTATCTCCAACAATATCTTGATTCATTTTGATTTTATTGATACCTATGGATGCGAAAGAAGTACTTGCAATACTTAGCGTATTTCTACAATTTCTAGTCAATACTAATCTGCAATTAACTTTATCGATCCAGCTATTATAATCGAAACGCTGCACTAATTGGTTTTTATCGTAAAATATATAAAATGACCCATTAGAAAGCTTCGAAATATCATTTAATAATGACAAATGCTCGTCAGAGAAGTCTTGACTTTCATCTATGATGATATGCTTATATGGCCATTCATACTTGTCGTAGTTGTTTAGATAGTTTGTAATATTGTCATCAGTTATTTCGTCTATATCTCCACAATTTTTACGGAACAAACTATGTAAATTAAAGAAGTACACATTCGGCATAAACGAAGCATAAGTTTCCTTTAAGTAATCCAAGAGCATCCGGTTAAAGCACAGGAATAATACTTTATCTTCACTAGATAGCCTTCTGGCTTTTTCTATGGCAAGAACCGTCTTCCCAGTTCCGCCACCGCCTTGTATAGCAGCTTCTTCTTGCTCCTCTAAATAATCAAGCAGCCTACATTGTTCATCGGTCAGTTTTTTGAATACATAATCTTGGTCGTTTGCTTCGCTTGATAAGTTTGGAAATACATTAAAGTTGGGAGACATAATATTGATAACATCGCTAATATCTGCCTTTGTTACGGAATGCTGCGTAGACTTCATCTGGTAAAAGTCAAATGCCTTAGCCAAGCTATCGCCTACATTATCAAAATCCGCTTGAGTAAAGACTATTTCTGGCTTGTACTCATTTGGCATATCCCCAACTGTATCCCTACTTCGTATACTTGGGAACCATACTATTGAATTAATTTTGCAGTCCCTAACATACTGGTTACTTGATTCGGAAAATAGATCCAAAAAGGTATATTTTCCAAAGTCAGCTTGAAGTAAAGGAGACTTTTGCAACTGATGTGTTATTGAAGTTTTAATGTTAGTCTGGAACCATTTACCATCTTTGCAAGAAATTCCACCAGATTTAACTTCTACAACCAAAAGCCCTCGTTCGGGATTAAAGATAACAAAATCAGATTCTCCCCACTGGACCTTACCATTTACATATTTTTTATTCCATCTAACTGAATGAAAAATAATGTAATTATCTGGCAAGGCCACTAGAGCTTCATACACTCTTTGCTCCCCAAGACTATCATTAAAATCCAGTTTTGTTTCTTTCGGTATCATTATAGCCATATTTATTTTTCCGATATAAGTTTATTAAGCATCTGAATATCCAAATTTTGTAGACCAATAATATCCCATCTGTTAGCCTTTAATGAAGAAATAATACTATCGTTTAGCTCAAAATCAACTATCGCTATTTTCTTATCTGGCCAGGTAAATAGAGTATCTATCTTTTGGTCTCCGACATTCAATATCCCGCCGTATTCATCAGCCAAAGGAATACCACTCGAGGTCAACGATGAGATATCAAAGTTATCTATAATAACAGCTACGTCCTTCCAGCTTTCGTAGTCTGCTTTTAGGTTTTGGCCGACGACATACTTCACTTCGGTATTATAAGTGCCATCACTGAATGGGTTTGAAGTAGCTGCTGGATTTCCTTTATGAGATTGTGTCCAGCTATTCGGGCCAGTACTTGTGGTTTTGGCTTTTTGAGTTGCAGCCATTGATATATCGAGAGAACTCCAAAAGCCAATATCTCTATTAGTGTATCCGCCCACTATTGTGCATCTGTCCAGGAAGGAATTTCTGAATTCACAGCAAGTTTCTGGCAGAAGAGTGCAAGCGTGACAAGCCGCAAGATTTAGAGACTCTCTACCTTGCCCATGGCTTAATGTACAAACTGGATCATTAGAACAAGCAAACGCGTCACCGACTGCTTTCTTGAATATATTCGGTAAAACATCTGGCCTTCCTTGCCTTACTAGTCCACCGAGAGTACCTTCGGAATCGCCACTTGATGTATAAATAAAAATGCCAGCCATCTCTTGGCCATCCTCTTTTTCCGAACAATAGATTCTTTCGCTGAGTGAGGCAATATTGTAACCACACTCAAAGCTAAGTTGCTTAATGAGGAGATGAGAGAGTGTATGTAACATTACAAACCTAGGAGTTATTACTCTCGGATGCTGACTGCCCTCGAATGATTCCGCAAAGTTTTTTGTTAATATTTGACCTCTTTTGGAAATCTCTGGATTCTGGATAATCCAATTATTTATAGCATCATTGTCAAACTCAATAAAGATCCCTTCACCCCTAACCTCATTGGCTGGATACCAAGGAGTTTCAGCTTTCTTTATTGACACAAAGCCTTTATCTGTCATTTTCGTAACTGGATTTACTCTCGAAAACCCAACAAAAGCAGTTACGATTCTGACTTTCTCAATAAGAGAAACGGATTTAAGAAACGGGATATCGTAGTCAGATATTCTCATCGGAACTCTAACGAAGTCGCCCCCCTCGTTTGTAGAAGGTGTTACTTTACCAGTCAAAGCATCAAACTCACTCATTCTATACCTAATGCTGGTAATATCATCAATCTCATCGGATTGTGAAAGCCATTTTTGTACAAGTATCTGTTTTACCTCCTCGGCTTTATGGCTATTTTCTCTTGCTATGTTTTCCGCCCATCTATCAATATGCGATTGAATGAAGCTTTCACGCTCATTTTCTGGCTCATCAACAATAAAATGTTCATACATATAAAACGCTTCGCTTTGCTCAATTTTCGTTCTTAATTTCTCCGAATAAGGAGGAATTACGAGAGAACTGTATGTTAGAGGAAAATATACCGATGAATTGCCCCTAAGCGTTGTCTTGGGGAATAAAGTGCACTTTTCGTACTCTCCTTTAAAAGGATGGTGACCTTTACAGAAGAAATGCACATCTCCCGATGCTTCTTCCTCTAACTTCTGAAAACAATCTTTATTAAATACTCCTCCAAGCGATGATTTAGTGTGGCATGAAGCGCATTCGATAATTATCCCTTCAATTCCTTCCGAACTAGATGTGCCAGTTTTAAATAACAAAGTAGGATGATTGCAGGGTTCCTTATGATTTTTAACATGTAACCATTCAACCCATGGGAAGTCGTCTAGGTGTCCAGACTCGCAAATCGTAACTATACGGGATGGGACTAGGTCACAGTGACAAATTGAACAACGCAGACGCTCACTCATGTTACTATCTCGCATATTTGGATTCCTAGCCCTATACTCATGTATCCAGTCTGATAGTGACTGAAAGTGCCTGCATTTTGGGCAAAAATACCATCGGGGAAATCTTGCATAAGAAACACTCGTAGGCATTGCAAACCATTTCACTCCTAAAGTCTTGGCAAAGCGTTCATCATGTATGGTCTTAGGCCTTTCCCATTCTTCTGGATTAGAGGTTACTAATACTTGATCTGGAAAGTCTACCATGGCGCCTACGCCATATTGCTGTACGGCCTGGGTTGCTCTAACTGCGTATTTAATTGGATTCAAGTCTTGCTTCATTGGCATAGTTATTTGTCCTCGATTATTATTTTTCCAGTAACACTACTATCTACGCTTCTCATAGAGGTTTGAGTCCTCCGTAAGCCGTCATTGCTTCCTATGTCGAATGTTATCAGTAATCGTTTATGGTTGTCGTCGGTTTTTGGCTTACGCATATCATTTTTACCATAATAAAGCTCGGTTCTTGGTTTACTGTTTCTGCAACTTTCAGCCAAAAGACTCCATTCATCAAAGAATGAATCAATACTCTTGCTAAGGTTATCAATGTCTATATCCGCTCCAGTTGTGCTTCTAGAATTTATTAATTCTGCTCTTTCGGTAAAGAACTGCTTAATATCATTAATGATTGATAGATATTTGTCTTTTACAAAAAGCCCAGCATTCTTTTCGTCTGCAAGATCTGGTATTTGTTGTCTAATTATCGCTACGATTGCAGAATGGAGTGCACGATCCAAAGCTGGCCTAGAAAATGGCGTTACGGCGGTAGGCTCTACGTATTTGTAGAACGAATCATGATATGAGATGAAATTCTCATAATGGGATCTATCTCGGCTTTTCGTAGCATCATATTGAACAAATATTACTCCTGGATATGAACGCCCCACCCGGCTGGATGCTTGTATATATTCACTAGTAAGCTTTGGCTGACCTAATATATACATTGCATTTAGCCTGGCCACGTCGATACCTACGGATATCATATTTGTTGCAAGGACTAGACTGGTTGGGCTAGAAGAAGCAGGAGTCTCGCTAGTATATACGCTTTTCTCTAGATTATTAAGTGAATCATTAAGTTCGGAAGTACTTACTCTACTAGTAAGTTCTTTAACTTTTATATATGGACGCCTTCTGGCAAGGTGGCGATTAGCTATCCTAACAATGAAATCCTTTATATCGTCGTTTGCTAACGAAGACGCTTTACCTAGGTCTTTTAGACTACTATAATAAGCCGTTATAGTCCAAAACATGTCTTTTAGAAAATCATCAACTTTTTCTTCATAGAAAAGCTGAAGCATCGCTGCTATTGTACGCACCTCGGTCATTACTTTAGTTTTGCCAGAAGGCATTATTCCGACATATTTTCGACCATAATCACCTTTTTCGTAATCTATAGTTTTTTCCTTAGCAAAAAACGAATCCTCTGCATTCAAACCTGGCGCAGGAAATTGCACCATGTCTCTATTGTATAAATTCGAACATTGCTCACTCGCACGACGAATCGTAGCGGTTGAGGCGATTATCTTTGGAGCTACGCCCTTTTGGCTACATAGTGCATCTATCGCAGATTCAAATAAGCCAACCATGGTACCTAGAGAGCCGGATATAAGATGTAATTCGTCCTGGATTATTAATTCAGGTGGTCTATTGTTGTCGTTTGCAGCAAAGAAAGCGCCAGTCTCTTTTAACCAAGTCATCATAGCGAACTTATCTACTGTGCCGAACAGAAGCGTAGGGGGCTTTTTATAGAGTTCCTCGTCAATAATTTGAATTGGAAGTTCTGGCATAAAATGACAACACTCGTTTGTACAATGCATGTAAAAATGCGAGCCCATTCTAAGGGCATATCCCCACTTACCGACAATTTTTCCATCCACGACTTCTTTTGTCATTTTTGTCCCACACCAAGGACATTTGAGGACTTGAAATTTATTATTTTCCTTAGCCAGATTCAAATAATTAGGCGAGTTTGCTTGCTGCAGTTTTTCTAATTGGTCTTTTGCGTCGGCTGCTTTATTTGGTACATGGGAACCACCGATCCATAGGCCAATAGTAATAGGTTCTTCTCCTAGGTTATATTTCGGATAGCGTGTTGTTCTATTATGATAATCGTTTCTAATATATTCGCAAGCGCATATTAGCGTGGATGCCCTGGTGAATTGCTGTGCTGTTAGTAGGCGCAATGTATAGCGCATAATAATTGATGTTCCGCCAGCCTGAGCACCATGTGCTAACCTTCTATAAAAGATCGAAAAAGCAGACAGGCCTAAATAAGCTTCCGTTTTGCCGCCACCAGTTGGAAACCAAATAAGATCTACTAGATTTCTTTCCTCAGATTCTGGCTCGATGATTGATTTAATATTAAGAACGATAAACGCAAGCTGAAAAGGGCGCCACCAGCATTTTGTACTTGAATCATCCGCTTCTTCATAATAGTCTAAGTCTCTTAGTCTATTGCTTATTGCCTCATTGCCAGGCAAACAATCTTCGTTTTTGTAGATATCTTGCAGTTTGAGGTGCACTCTTTGCATAAACATGGCCCTATTAGCTAATTCGAATGCTGTATAGGCCACGTCATTCTTTTCAAGTATCTCAATTCCAGAGCGCATTCTGTTGTAAATGTCTGTGCATTTCTGAATATTCGATTGGGCGACCAACGTGAACTTTTTATCTAGAGATTTTGCTTCACTCTTTAGGTTATTTATCCAATCACCATATAGTTCTACAAGTTTTTTAATAACAGATATTTTTTCACTCTTAGAGTCATTATTCAGATCCGAAAAACGCTTCATTGACATATCACTACTGCTGATAGGTACATCTTTTGGAAGATTGAAGTCCATTGAAGGAACTTCACGTATTGGCATATATTCTGTCCAAATTGAACCGTTCCCATTTTCATCAATATCCCAATCGGCCGATGTCCCTAAACCAGTAGCAAAACTCTTTTTATTTCTGTATAACAAATCGAGAGATTGCTCTTCTTCATCGAATTGTCCACGCCTATTTAAAGTATGATTTTCGTAAATACAAAAATCATTATCATTCGTAGAAATTGAAATAATTGGCTGAAAAATAGAGTTATCACTTTTTGGCTTTTCATCACTAACGTTATTTGTTGCCATTATTGTGATTGAGCATAGGCCGCCATCGAGAGGTGTCTTAAGGGCGGTTATCTTAAGATTACAGCCGTCTATGTTTGAATTTATATTCTCATCAGAATAGTTATTTGCACTAAAATGAACTGAGAATTTTGCTTCGTGTGGGATTCGGATTTTTCCATTCGAATAATAATCCGCTAGGTGATAGAGGGCATGAATAAAATTTTGTGACTCGGACGGCGGGAGATCATTTTTTTCTTTTATTGCATTAATATCTTTTCGCTCTATTGGAAGTTTTAACGAGAGGACATTATTATTACTATCAAACGAAATTCTTGCGGCAAGTTCACCAGGAATAACAAAAGGGTTAATTGTAGGAGTGTATGGAACCATGCATTCGGAAGCAAGTTTTACGTCCCTATAAGTACCAAACGAAATATGTCCGTTGACAACCGTAGTATTAGAAGAAGTTACAAAAGTAATCCCCATAGAAGATGGCATATATTGAGATGACATATTTACTTCCTCGTCGAGATTATTCTCAACATCATCTTCTACAGGGCTAGTGGCTTTTGCTTTTTCGACTATGACTTCTGGCGATGGCTCGCCTTCATTTTCGTTTTCTGCTTCGTTTTCTTCTATTTCTTTCGGGATAGAATCGTCATTTTCTAGATTAACTTTATTGCCCTGAGGGTATAGTATTCCAACGCTATAACGATTAATTGGATTACTTGACAGTAATTCATGCTCGGCATCTGGTAACGAAAATTCCGAACCGGGACCAAGCATTTCCGCACGAATAGCACGAATATATTGTTCTCTCGTTTGTATAATCTGCTCAGTCTTATCGCCCATGTTGTTGAGTTATTCCTTTCTAATAGTCTAGAGGTCTATTGATTATATTAGTACTAACAGTCTTCGGCTCATCTAATTCTGCAATTTCTTCAAGCTCTAAAATTTCTGCTAAATCTTCGACATTGTCATATATTACTTTTAGCATTCCTTCTTGCTGTGGAGAATTGCCACTAAGCTTGTCGTTAATAGCTATGGATATTAGTTTGAGAATTTCGCCTCTTTGTGCCCTTATGCTTCGGCATGCATTAAAATAATCATCGCAGCTATCGAGTAACTTTTTGTCGTTTGTGACCTTAGCCAGCGCTTGCATTGTCCCGAGTTCTCGAGGCCCCACGACGTGACTATCGAAGGCTAACCATTGCTGTATTGCCATCTGCGATATGTCCTTGCCATTTTTTTGAGTAGTTTCTCTATATTAGTAAATGTCAAATTATTATTTGTTTTGAAATCCAAAAGAGCAGTTTTCCAATATCTTGATTTCTCATAATCATCGTAAATATTTGGCGCTAATTTTCCAGCGGATAGTAGCTTTTCGAATAGATAATCGACAATGTTGCGAGTGTATTCATTCTTCTTTAAGAAAACTAACTGATCGCCAGCCGATAAGCTGTCGACCGATTTTTCTTCTACATTTTCCCCTTGTTTATAAACTACAGCTTTGTAGTTCTTCGTGAAAACAATCTTTTCATCATTCACGAAAGTGCCTACATAGCATACTTCGATGGTGCTATTGTCCGAATAACTATCATTACTAGTATAGTGACTGAAATTAGGAATCGAAAGCTGCCTCATAAACGAATCTATATCATCCTCTTCTTCAAGGCTAGCTTGTTCGGCTGGGGTGAGAATACAATCTTTCAAATTCAAAATTTTCTCTTTTGGAGTACCGTCTACTCTCGCTTCTAATTGATTCCTAATTAATTCAGTTTCTTTGGCATGCATGTCATATAAAAGCCTTTCGGAATCATATACTAAGACAATTATTTTCTTTGCAGAATTACAGGTGGCTGGATTAAAACGCTTTCCTGGCTGGCTACTAGTCGCAATTATATAGTCATAGAATTGTTCAGAATCAAATTTATCTGCGGTAGTGCAAGACACATTACCATAGTTTGAATATCGACCATTGAAGAAGTTTGCGTAATATGATTTTGCTGCGACAATTAATATTTTTTCATGAGGATGCTCAGAAATGATTTCAAAAAGCTTATCTTTCTTAGGACAATCGTTTAAATATTTATCATACAGCTCACCTATGACTTTACAAATATATTTGCATGCGTCATTATTTGAACTTGTCGCTATATCCCTAATGGCTTCTAGTTTAGCTGCAGGAGACTTAGCCATTGTCTCAATTTCGCCAGATGAAATATTCGTATCGAGTTCATTCATCGTAAAGAAGGACGTAGTTAATAGTTTTAATAGCGAAAGCGCATAGAGCTGAAAATCATTCTTTCTTGGTTCATTCCATTGCAAGTATTTTATTTCTTTCCGGAATTTTCGATATTCGCCAGGATCCATTATTCCAGGCAAACTGTATCTACTCACTTCTTTGTGCGCGATATTCGATAACTGAGTCGTTAAGTGTTTTAATAGCTCATTTCTAGAATCAAATTGCGGAGAAAAGGAGGAGATATATTTTTTGGTACAGACATAAAATGAGGCGTCTATATCTACTCCGAGTGCAAAAGAACTTAGCGGCGAATAGATAGGTGCCGTGATTACAATGTTTTCAACAAAGGAAAAGCTACTGATATCCTCAAGCTCCGAATATCCTTCAGAATCGTAAGGTTGTTTCAAAATTAGGACATATCCAGAACGTTTCGTTATCGTCAAGTCTCGAACCACTGATAATCTTTCAGTGTAAATAAGATTTGGGTCACTCTTGGTTTGGTTGTGTCCAAATTGTTTTTCTTCACCGTTCTTTGTGTAGTATGAGATAGGTAGCCCTAAGTCCAATAATGATATTCGCTTGTTACCGTATGCTATGGAAGTTTTCGTATAAATATCTTCAAAGTATTGCTTGTCGGATAGAATAAAAACAGAAAAATCATAGATTGTTGGAACATCTTCTTCACTAATATTCAAAAACCATGCCAGAAAATCATCACGGTTTGTTTTCTTTGTTCTTACTCCAGTTCCGCCAGTCTTAAGTGATGTGCCGCGGTATGGACGAATTGATGATTTGGCGTTATCAAAAAAGGCCTTAGTTCTACATGCGCCATTTCTGCCAGTTCCATCTTCTTCAATAATAATATATTTAATGCCGTTTTCAATTTCGGTGCCCAAATAACGTTGTCGCTTATGTCCAAAAATTATCATGTCACCAGACTTTAGGCTATCAATCATTTCGTCATTTGATGCATTGCTTTTCAGTATCGGAAAGAGTATCGAATATACGACGGAAATAATATCAAAGCACTTAGATCCAGTGTGTAGTGATATCTTTACTCGCTTATTGTCTGAATTGCTCAAGAACCTTAAATAATCGTCTAGAATAGCATTATTTATAGGCATTCCATCATAAAAAATCGTGCATTGTTCTATGATATTTTTGAGCTGTTCTTCAATCGGCATTATCTAGAATTCCTAAGAATAATTATACCATAAATATGCGCGCCCACCACTTAGGCACACGTATTATTCGCCACCAATTTGAGATATTTATAATATCATAAATCACTTACGTCCGAAGAAGAAAATGCATTCCATGATATAATAGTAGGTAGTAATTTAAGTGGAGTGTATCAAATGCCGTGCAGCATTAGCAGTTTTTCTACCAGTCAGCGTCTCCAAATTCTGAAAGTGAGGCACGATGGTTAAAAAACAAAAGAAATATACTTTTATTGACCTTTTTGCTGGAATCGGTGGTTTCCACATGGCTTTTCATAATTTAGGGGCAGAATGCGTTTTTGTTTCTGAATGGGATGATGCTGCTAGAAAAACATATAAAGCTAACTTCCAGAAAATATCCCCCAAGATTTTCGAGAATGAGAAACGATTATTTGTTGGTGATATTACAAGAGTAGATGCAAAAGACATTCCAGATTTCGATATCCTTACAGGTGGTTTTCCCTGTCAGCCATTTTCACAAGCTGGTCTCAAGAAAGGTTTTAACGAGACGAGAGGCACACTATTCTTTGATGTAGCTAGAATAATTAAGGAAAAGCAGCCAAGAGCATTCTTCTTAGAAAATGTCCGAGGTCTTCTAACACACGATAATGGTAAAACCTTTCAGACGATTAAAAAAGTTCTTACGGAAGATCTTGGCTATAGCCTCCACTATAAAATCATTAAGGCTTCCGACTACGGATCTCCGCAGCATAGACCGAGACTCTACATGGTCGGTTTTAAAAACAAGAATACGCCGTACGAATTTCCAGAACCAGTTCCACTACAAATGACCATGAGCGACGTCTGGGGTGGCCACGTCGATAAAAAAATTGGTTTTACATTGCGTGTTGGCGGCAGACATTCTGGCATAAATGATAGGCGAAACTGGGATTGTTATATTGTTGACGGC
>ERZ772974.2397-NODE-2397-length-11463-cov-12.679698_pt1 | contig 11463 bp, 9 predicted proteins | sample MGYA00580671_ERZ772974 | MGnify/ENA primary metagenome ERZ772974 (study PRJEB29015, sample SAMEA2738065) | human oral metagenome | biome: human oral; feature: human-associated habitat; material: saliva | place: China | collected 2218 ... | reverse complement strand
TTTATTTATATATACATAATAAGAAAAAAGATAATTAAAAAAGGAAGTTATTGCAAAAATTGCAATAGCTTCCTTTTTACTTACTCTATATTAGAAGTATCATCTATTATAAATGATAAAGCTATGATTGTGAAGATAAGTTGATATATTTTTTCAAAGTAAAATATTGGTTCAAATAAACCATATAATACAGAAAAAACAAGTACTGCCGTAGCATATAATTTTATATATCTTTTCAATCTATCATTTTCTTTAAAATAATTTTTCAACATTCTAATAAATAAAGATATTAGAAATACAACATAAATTATAGATGTAAAAAGTCCCTGTGTAACTGCTGTTTCTATAAAAATATTATGGTAATGGTCTGTGACTTCAATAGGAGTATTTAATTTTCCACCTTTATATTTATAGAAGCCATCTCCAGTAAAAATATGATTTTTAGCTTTTTCTATTCCATCTAAAAAAATTATATATCTTGCATCTACCTTAACTTTTTCAACTGTACCAATTGAATTTTTTATTCTATTGATATTAGCAATATTATAATTGGATTTAAATAATATTCCTAAACCTCCTAATAAAATAAGCAGTATTATTATACCTTTTTTCCAATCTACTACTGTATAGAGAAAAACAATAGTTAAAGGAATTGCTATAAAGGTATTTCTAGATTGAGTAGAAAGTATAAGACCTAAATTAGTAAGAATATAAGGTAGTAGTAATAACCTTATATAGACTTTTTTATAATAAGCAAAAGAAAATATACCTAACAATAGATAGATACCCACTTCAGCAGCATATTTAGTTGTATATGAAGCCCCTTCTATTCTATACCAGCCTAATTCACTGTAATGTTTATAAAAATCTAATGCTCCCTTATACATCGCTGGTAGAGAAATTATAATTAAAAGAGGTAATATATATTTTATATATTTATTATCTAATTTATAATTTAATAAAATAAGCATAAAACCAACACTAAAAAAGGTAGCATGTGTAAATGTATAAAATCGATCATCCCCTTTATCATCAAGAATAAGATAGGATATTGAGACTAAAATAATATACAGAATACTTATTGTAATTTCTTTTTTATATGATAAATATCTTTTTATTCCTTCTTTATAGGAATAGACCAAGGTGAATAACATAATCAGTATAGATATTATATCCTTAGAATTTCCACCTCTACGAGATAGAAAAAATAAATAAACTAAAATTGAAAAAGCAATTAACTGGTTCCAAAAATTATTTTTTTCCTTTATCATTCTATTACCTTCCTAAAATTGTTTATAAAATTTTCTCTTGTATATCTTTCTAATGTTTCTTCTATTTTAGCTTTATTATACTCTTTATTATGAATGATTTCTAACTTATTTAAGAGCTCAGTAACATTAGAAACTTCAAATAACTCTCCAGCTTCCCCATTTAATAAAATTTGACTTGGCCCTGTTGGACAATCAGAAGAAATAACCTTTGTACCACAATATAGAGCTTCAACTAAGACTAAACCAAAACCTTCAACCTTTGATGATAGAATGAAAGCTTGAGAGTTTTTCATAAAGATAAAAGGATTATCTATCATTCCTAGAAAAATAACCTTATCTTTTATATTTTTTTCAATACATAAATCTTCTAGCATTTTTCTATCTGGACCATCACCAGCTATTACTAACTTTTCATCACCTTTATATAAGGAAAAGGCTTCTATTAGAGTTTTTACATCTTTTTGCTCTTCATTTAATCTGCAAACTGTTAAAAAATATTTTTGATTAAAATCAAAATCTATTTTTAACTCTTCATTTAATTTTTTATCTATTTCTTGATAATCTATAAAATTATCAATTTTACAAATATTTTTTAAATCTTTTCTTGCATCTAATAATTCTTTTTCCATATCATCAGCGATTACAATTATTTTATTATAAGCTGATAATTTTTTGTCTATTTTTTTTCGAATTTTTAATTTTTCATAACTAAGATGTAGCCAAATAATTTTTTCTTTATTTTTAATTCTTTCAATATAAGAGAAAAAATCACCATCTAAAAAATCAATGATTATATCTACTTTATCAGAAAACTTTTTAAAGTTTATTTTTTTTAAAATAGAATCTCTTGTTTTAGAGAAAAAACCTTCAGATTTTTTTTCTAGTAAAAAATCATATTTTATTTTATCTTTTATCAAATTGAAAAAATATGAATTACTTTTCAACTTTGTTAAAATATGAATTTCGTAGTTTTTTGTTTCATAGAGAGTATTAATAATATCAACAAGCAATCTTTCAGCTCCTCCCATCTCTAATGAATTAATACAAAAGCCTATTTTTAGCATTTTAATGAATCCTTTCACCTAATTTTTCTATTAGGTATGAATATTTAAAATTTGAAACATGACTTAAAGTTTTTTCATATTTTTCTTTTAAATCTATTTCTCCAGATATTGTCTTTATTATCTCATCTTTTAATTCTTTTTTAGAATCAATTTCAACAATTTTCCCGACTTCATCATTATTTGTAATATCTTTAGCTGCACAGGTATTTGAAGTAATCACATAATTTCCAAAGGCCATAGCTTCAACCATTACAATTCCAAAACTTTCCCATCTTGAAGGTAATACAAATACTTTTGCTCTATTATAGTATTTATATAGTTCTTCTCTATCTTTAATTTCACCAGTAAAAATTATCTTATCTACTAGATGAGGATTTTCTTTAAAAAAGTTCTCTTTATAATTTATAAATCTCTTATCAATTGAACCTACAAGATATACCTTCCAATCTTTTAAATCAATCTCTTTAAGAGTTTCTAACAATAATTCTGTATTCTTTGCTTCAGTTCCTAATCTTCCAACTGTTAATATAATATTTTCTTTTTCTTCTAAAGTTTTTATTTTTATTTTATCTATTATCTCATTATCATAACCATTGGGCAAATAAATTGTTTTACCCTTAGTATCAATACCAGCATAACTATCTTTCATAAATTCATAGGCTTCAAGACTTTCGTAACTGATTAAATCAGTCATAGGAACTATTTTTTTTCTTTTATTATATTCAGCACTTTCTCTTCTTTTTCTAAAGAATTCTCTCAAAGATTTAGGTTTAGAATTAACTATATTCCACTCTTTTTGATAAACAGCCAAATTAAAATCAGCTTTAACATATATAAAACCATTAGGATTTAATTTTTTATAAAAATGTGCATACCAATAACTACATCTAGATACATGAAATAGCATTAAGACATCTATATCTTTAGCATTTTTGATAAGATATCTAAAAATATTATATCTTTTTACTAACTTTGTCCAATATGCAAAATTTGAAAGAAAAGGAAATTTTCTTTTTACTTTTACAAATTCAACTCCTCTTTCACTGTCAGGTAAATCATTCTTTAGATTAACAGTTAAAATTTTACTATTGTATCCTAATTTTTCAGACATATAAATAGGAATCATTCCATTGTCTTTCCCAAGCCATGTATATTCGAATTCTTCTGATATATGTAAAAATGTTTTACTCATTTTTCTCCTCTAAACGTTTCATAACTTCTTCTCTAGTCCAATATATATTTTCTCTAATTTGTTTTGCGGGACTTCCAGATACAATGGTATTAGCCTTTACATCTTTTGTGACTATACTTCCACCTGCAACAATCGAGTTATCTTCTATATTTACACCTTTTAAAATAATAGCTCTCATGCCTAACCATACATGATTTCCGATACTTATAATATCTCCTTCATTAATTCTTTTATTAGTATTTTTATCATATATTTTATGAGAGTCAGTGTTTCTTATCTCAACATCATAAGAAAACATACAGTCTTCACCAATTTCAATTTTATAAGGTTCTAAAGAGACAATTTGAGCCTTTCCAATTGAGGTTTTATTTCCTATTCTAATTTCTGTACCTTCATTATCTAAAATAATTGATGTGCTATTAACTACACAATCATCTCCTATATAAAGAACATTATTATTTCCATTTATAGAGATATGGCAATTTCTAAGAAGAGAATTTTTACCAATATATAAAATATTATTATCTCCAGAAATTTTTATTTTATTTTTTCTTAATTTCCCAAATATTTCTAATTTATTTTTAAGTTTCTTATATCTAGTTTTTATAAAATTAAAGCCTCTTAGATATTTAAAATGAATGGTATACATTTAAATTTTCCAACCTTTTTCTCTTAATTTTTTCTTTTTTTCTTTTATTTTTTCAATAAACTTAAGTTTCTTAAATTTTTTTACAGATAATGCTAAATAATAAAAGATATTTTTTTTATAAGGATATCTCATATCATTATAGGAATCCATTTTCATAGTTAAGATGTCATAATGAGCTCTGTAATTTCCAAATCCCATCTTTTTAGCCTGAGTATCAAGAATCTTTATTTCATCTTTAGATGTGATAAAATTACTTGGATTACAATCACCATGATAGTAACCTTTACTATGAATTTTTTTCGTGATTTCAATCATTTTATCGAGATTTCTATCTGTTTCAATATTTATTTTTTCTTGAATAAAAGCTGAATAACAAATCATTCCATTTTTTCTCTTAACTATTGCTAAGAAAGGTTTTGCATACTCAGTTAAATTATCCTCAGAGATTGCTTTATTTACATTTATTAAAGTTGTAAGAGCTTCCCCTTTTTTAAATAAAGTAAAAAATTTTCTTTGAGGAATAATACATTCATTTCTAGGTTCTTTAAATATATAACTAATATTATTTATTTGAATTTCAGAGACATAATTTCTTTTTGTATTTTTAAAAATGTTAAGCTCTTTATACTCTTTATCTATGATATTTTTACCAATTTCTATAAAAAAATCATCATAGGCAAATAATGAATATCCCTTATATTTTTTTTCTAATAGCATAAATTTTCCTTTATTTTTTTATTTTAATATAGTATTTTTCCTATTTCTTTTTTAAATTTGTCTAAATCTAGATGGTTTATATTTATTTCTTCTCCGTCCTTTATTTTTTCTTCTACAAAAATAATTTTTGCTTTTTCTGAATTAGGTCCCCAAAGTATAGAATTTTTATCTTCTTTTCCTAACTCTTTTCTATAAATACAAATCATCTTTTTATCAAAAGCTTTTCCTAAATGGACTATTGAAGTATCAGGGCTTACAATTAAATCTGCACCTTTTATAAGCTCTGCAACTTCTGACATTCCTTTTGTTTCTATTATTTTGACTTTATTTTCTTTACTAATGTCTAATTTTTTTAATTCTTTTATTTTATCTACACTTCCAATTAAAATTAGATTTTCATAATTTTTTTCTAATATTATTTTTGAAATTTTTTCAATATTTTCACTTGAAAAACTTCTATGTTTACTTGCTGCATAAGGATTAAATACACAATATTTTTTATTTTCTAAATCTAAATCTTTTAATAAATAATTGCTTGAAAAGACATCATAAGATGAATCTATATTGTCTATTCCTAAAAATTTTAATATTTTTATATATAGTTCAGAAATATGTTGATTAAAATCTCTAATATTCAAAGAAACATCAAATAACTTCCAATTCTCCTTTTCTATACCAATATTAATTCTAGCCCCACATAGATTTATCAACATCATTTGATTAACTCTTAGCATCTCAGAAAAATCAATTAATAGATCATATTTTTCTTCTTTAATTTTCAAGGCTAATTCTTTAATTTTTTTTCTATCCTTATGATATTCATAGATTTTATCAACGTTAGGATTATCTTTAACAATATCTATTGCTGCTCCTCTTGCAACAAGTCCAATTTTTATATCTGGGTAAACTTTTTTAATTTCACGAAACATCAAAGTATTGACTATCATATCTCCAATTTTTCCGTCATATCTTAAAAAAAGTATGGATTTGATATTATTATCCTCTATGAAGTTATTTCCTTTAATTATATTAGTTTTATCTTTTTTATCCCAAATAGCTTTACCTATTTTTAATCTTTTTTCTCTCATGTAATCTTGAAAAATTCTATTTATTTTTTTAAAAAAGTTTTTCATACTTTATATTTTCCTCCATAATCAAAATTACTTCTTTAATATTATACCAAATAATCAGCTTATTTGCATTTTAAATTTTTAGAGCCAAAATAAAAAAGGCTTGTTACAAAAATTAAATTTTTGCAGCAAGCTCTTTGATTTAAAAAATTAAATATAAGATATGTTCTTTAAAATGCTAAGAAATTAAGAACTAAATTGTGTATTGTATAAGTTTGCATAAATACCATTAATAGTCATAAGTTCATCATGATTACCTTGTTCAACTATATCTCCATCTTTCATAACTAGAATTAAATCTGCATTACGAATAGTTGAAAGTCTATGAGCAATAACAAAACTTGTTCTTCCTTTCATGAGTTGACTGATAACAGCTTGAATATCTTTTTCAGTTTTAGTATCTATACTTGAAGTAGCTTCATCTAGTATCATAACTTTTGGATTAGGTAAAATTGTACGAGCTATAGTCAATAACTGTTGTTCACCTTGGGAAACCATACCATTTTCACTTGTTATTATAGTGTCATAACCTTGTGGTAATTTTCTAATAAAGCTATCACATTTTGCAAGCTTAGCAGCTTCTATTATTTCTTCACGAGTGGCATCAGGTTTTCCGTAAGCAATATTTTCAGCAATAGTTCCTTTAAATAACCAAGTGTCTTGTAGAACCATACCAAAGTTTGCTCTTAACTCTTTTCTTGTAACCTTTGAAATATCGACACCATCAAATAAAATTCTACCTCCATTTACATCATAGAATCTCATAAGTAGATTTATTAAAGTTGTTTTACCAGCACCAGTAGGTCCAACTATGGCAACCATTTGTTCAGCCTTTGCAGTAAAATTAACATTTTTCATTAAAAGCTTATCTTTACTATATCCAAAAGAAACATTTTCAAATACAATTTGTCCCTTAGTATTATCTAGTAAATGAGTATCCTCAGTTAATTCTTTTTCTTCAGGTAATTCTAAAATGTCATAGACTCTTTCAACAGAAACTAAAGCATTCTGTAAAGAATTTATAATATAGGCAGAAGTTGTAACAGGCTCAGATATTTGAGTAATATATTGTAAAAATGCCTGAGCAAGTCCTAAAGTAAGATGACCATTTATTACAAGTATAGCTGACATAACTGCTGATGTAACAAAGGCTATTTGAGTTATAAATCTAATAGAAGGGTATATTGAAAAAATTGTAAACTCAAGTGTTTTTGCAGCAACATATTGTTTTTCAATAGATTCATCTATACTAGTTATGATATCTTCTTGCTTATTAAAAGCTTGTACAACTAGATTTCCTGTTAAAGCCTCTTCTGTCAGTGAACTCAATTCGGAAAGAGATTTCACATCTTGAGAGAATATTTTTTGTGTTAACTTTGAAACATAGTATGTGACTACAATACTTATTAAAAGAATAGCCAAAACTAACAAAGTTAATTTTACATTTATAGTAAATAGCATAATTATAACAAGAATCATTATTAAAAATGAGTAAACAAATCTTGTAAAACTAGAACCTATAACTTCTGCAACCTTTTCAATATCTGTTGTAAGTTTACTTAGGATATCTCCAACTTGGTTTGTGTCAAAGAAATTCATAGGTAGCTTTGTAAACTTTCTACTTAATTTTACTCTAAGAGATTGAGCAACTTCCTCTCCTAATATTGCTGATATATATTCTTGTAAATAACTTAAAACAAAGATTGATACAGCTATTATTCCTAATAAAGAAACTGGCTTTATAAGAAAACCAAAGACAGCAGACCATTTATCAATAATAGTACTATCATTAAGTATTTTTACAATGTCATCTATGGCAACAGCTGATGTCCAAGGAATTGCAACCACTAAAACTGTAGATATTATATTAGCGACAACAGAGATTAAAAATGGAACTTTTCTTTCACCTAAAAGTGATAAAAAATTAGAAACAGCTTTTTTAAAATTCTTTATACTATCTTCATTTTGATTTTTCTTTTTAGACATTTTCAACCCCCCTTATTCTAATATTCCTTGCGACTTAGCAAGCTCAATATATTCTTGATTGCTCTCTAGTAACTCTTGATGAGTTCCCATTCCTGTAATTTCACTATCCTTTAAAACGATTATCTTATCAGCATCAGCTATAGTATTTAGTCTTTGTGCTATGATAATAGTTATCTTATCCTTTAAGAAAGTTTTTAATTCCTTACGAAGTTTAGCATCTGTTGCATAGTCAAGAGCAGAGAAACTATCATCAAATAAGTAAATATTTGCATCTTTTGATAAGGCTCTTGCAATAGATAATCTCTGTTTTTGTCCACCAGAGAAATTTATTCCGCCTTGAGCTACAAAAGAATCAAACTTATCAGGTAAAGAGTCAATAAAATCATAAGATTGAGCAATCTTTGCAATTTTAATCATTTCTTCATCTGTCATATCCTTATTAGTAAATCTAAAGTTATCCTTTATTTTTCCACTAAAAATATATGCTTTTTGTGGAGTATATGAAATTTGATTTCTTAGACAATTTAAAGGTAAATCTAAGGCATCGACTCCATTTATTAAGATTCTTCCACTTTCTATATCATTTAATCTAAGTAAAACCTTTGCTATTGTAGATTTTCCAGAACCTGTTGCTCCAACTATAGCAAATCTTTCTCCAGCTTTTATAGAGAAAGAAATATTCTTTAAAATTTGTTTTTCTGCACCCTTATATCTAAAACATACATTGTCAAAAGTTAAAGATATAGGATTTTGTTTTAAAATATCTTCATAGTAAGAATTATCTTTTAATTCTTCTTTATCCTTTATTTCACTTGTAACATTTAAAACTTCTTCAATTCTTTCTATTGAAACAACAGCCTTTGGCATTTGAACTAAAACCATAGAAGACATAATAAGAGCAGCTATTGTAGTCAATGAATATTCAACAATGGCTGTTATAGAACCAATTTCTAAGGTATTATTTAAGACTTTCATAGCACCAAAGAAAATTATTAAAGTTATAACAATAGACATAAGTGCAAAAGCCATAGGTGAAAGTAGAGCAAACTTTTTATTTATAATGATATAGTTATCTGTGTACTCTTGAGCTACATCATTGAATTTATCTCTTTCTTTTTTAGAATTATCAAAGGCTCTGATGATTTTAGCTCCAATGAATCTTTCTCTTAAAACTAAAGTCATTCTATCCAATTTTTTTTGAACTTTTAAAATATATGGTAAAGATTTAAATAGAGTTAAAACTATTGCAAGAGCAAAAACTAAGATTGTAAATAAAGGTATCAAGGCTAAAGTAGGTGATAACTTTATTGTCATAAAGATAGATATTACTGCCATTATCGGACTAGGTAATATCATTTGAAAAAACGCTACTATAAGTCTTTGAGCATTATTGTTGTCATTTCCCATACGAGTTACTAAAGAAGCAACTCCAAAATCATTGACTTGGTCAACTGTTAAAGATTCAAGATTTCTTATCAGTAATTTTCTATTTTTCTTTGTAAAGTTAGTGGCAAAGAGAGCTACGAAGTGATTAGCTATAATTCCAGTTGCAGTTCCAACAATCAGTATAATTACCATTTTTATACTTGTAGAATAGACCATATCTATATCTTTTTTCATTATACCTAAATTTATTATATTAGAAATTTGAAAAGGTATAGCCAAGGTTGCAAAAGTATTCAATGTAAGAAATATTGCACCTAAAGATAAAATTCCTATATTTTCTTTTATATAGGTTCTTAATATTTTCATAAAAACCTCCTTAAAACTATTAAAATAAAGGGAAGAAATAAGTTGCAAAAGTGGGTAGCAATTTATTAATTCCCTTGTGATTTAAAATCGAATACATCAAGTTTGTAGTGTATTATAACAGAAATTTTTTAAAAAATCAAGTTTTTAAAAATATGCTATAATATCTATAAATATCAATATAAAGAGAGGTAAAAAAATGAAAAAAGATACTCTACTAAAAAAAGTTGAAGATTTATCTGATTTAGATAAACACCAAGAAATAATAGATATGATAGAAGCTCTTCCAAAAAAAGAAATAAACAATGAGCTAATAGGAAAATTAGCTAGAGCATATATAATGATTCAAAATTATGAGAAAGCGATAGAAGTACTAAAAAGCATAGAAAAAGAGGAGAAAAATACTATGCTTTGGAACTATAGAATGGGTTGTTCATATTTTTATTTAGAAGATTATGAAAAAGCAGAAGAGTATTTTTTGAAAGCATATAATTTAGAGCTAGAAGATGAGAACATTAAAGACTTTTTAATGGATATTTATATTAATCTATCGAAGCAAGTAAAATTTGGGAAAGATGATTTAGATAATCAAAAGAAAGCCTTAAATTATGCATTAAAAGCAAAAGATTATATGACAACAGATGATAAGAAAATAGAATGTTATTCATATTTAGCTTTCTTATATAATAAATTTACAGAATATAGTACAGCTGAAGAATTATTAAAAAAAGCTATTAGTCTAGGTAGAGATGACCTTTGGATACATTCTGAATTAGGCTATTGTCTAGGAGAACTAAATAAACTAGAAGAATCATTAGAGCACTATCTTAGAGCTATAGAAATTGCGCCAAGCAATACTTGGTTACTTTCTCAAATTGCTTGGACATATCGTTGTCTAGGAAGATATGAAGAGGCTATTGAAAACTTAAAAAAAGTTTTAGAGATAATTAATGGAGATAAAACAAATGATAATACAGATGAGAAGATTTTTTTAAATTCTCAAATAGGTTGGATTTATGGAAAAATAGAAAATTCAAACCCAGAAGAAGCTCTATATTATCTATATGCTGCAAAAAAATTAGGTAGAGATGATGAATGGATTAATGCAGAAATAGGTTGGGAATTAGGATATAAGGCTGTAGGTAAAGATGAAGAAGCTGTAAAATATTTTGAAAGAGCGATAAAATTGGGTAGAAATGATGAATGGATATGGATTAGAATAGCCGATATTTATTTTGACTTGAAAAGATATGAAGATGCATTAAAAGCATATAATAAAGCTTATGAATTTGAATGCTTACATAATGAAGGACAAGCAAGTTTATATATACGTAAGATTGGAAAAACATTAAGAAGACTTGGAAGATACGAAGAGGCAATTGAGAAACTTTTAGAATCAAGAAAATTATCACTTGAAGAAGGAGAAAAAGTAGAAGTAGAAGATTTAGAGCTTTCATATTGCTATGCTATTCTTGGAGATAGAGATAATGGTGAAAAATATATGAAATTATTCATAGATTCAGTGGGAGTTTATATAGAAAATGATGAGAAATTAAAAAAAGAACTTGAAGAGTTAAAAGAGATGGTAAATATGTTATATCATCCCTCATAAAAACTGACTGTTACATATTATAATCATAATTCAAAAGTAAAAATAGTTCGTTACTGAGTAAATTTCTTAACGATAAAAAATCAAGAATTCGCT
>ERZ772974.2392-NODE-2392-length-11478-cov-17.526219_pt1 | contig 11478 bp, 10 predicted proteins | sample MGYA00580671_ERZ772974 | MGnify/ENA primary metagenome ERZ772974 (study PRJEB29015, sample SAMEA2738065) | human oral metagenome | biome: human oral; feature: human-associated habitat; material: saliva | place: China | collected 2218 ... | reverse complement strand
TTTACGAAGGAATGATCATCGGTGAAAACTCTCGTGAAAATGACTTGACTGTTAACATCACGAAGGCTAAACAAATGACCAACGTTCGTTCTGCTACTAAGGACCAAACAGCGGTTATCAAGACTCCTCGTATCTTGACGCTTGAAGAATCACTTGAGTTCTTGAACGATGATGAGTACATGGAAGTAACACCGGAATCAATCCGTCTACGTAAACAAATCTTGAATAAGGCAGAACGCGAAAAAGCAAACAAAAAGAAAAAATCAGCTGCAGCTGAATAAGAAATAAGAAAGGAGTGACAAAATGGTTTATTTAATTATAGGTATTTTGATCCTCCTTTTTTACCTTTTTGCAGCTCCAAAGAGCATCAGAGGAACTCTGAATGTAGTTACCCTAGTCGTTTTACTGGTCTCTTTGGTCATTCTCCTTTGCTTAGCGATTTTCCAAATTTTCCAATTGCCTTCAGAATTTTTTGTGGGCGCCTTCCTCGCTTTTGTAGGCTACCTGGCCCTCGTTGATATTTCGCGATTGCCGACCAAGTCTTCTAAACGCTTGGATAAATCAGAATAAACAGGAGAGCTTGTCTCCATAAAATAGAGTTGTTGTGATAGAAAATCATGGCGACTCTTTTTTTATGACAGATGGTGAAGCGGTCATTTTTATAAGTGTTGCTTCTTTTGCTGTCTTAAGGCTTTTTAATTTGTCTAAAAAAGGGTAAAATAGAAGGTGAACAAATTGGAGAGAAAAAAGCTATGAACGTCATTGAAACATTTAAAAATAAAAAAGTCCTTGTTTTAGGATTGGCTAAGTCTGGAGAATCTGCAGCACGACTACTCGATCGCCTAGGAGCTATCGTAACGGTGAATGATGGCAAAGCCTTTGAAGAAAATCCTGCAGCCCAAAGCTTGCTAGAAGAAGGAATCAAAGTTGTGACTGGAGGACATCCTCTGGAACTCTTGGATGAAGACTTTGCAGTGATGGTGAAGAACCCTGGAATTCCTTACACGAATCCTATGGTTGAACGGGCACTTGAAAAAGGCATCCCTGTTTTGACCGAAGTTGAATTGGCCTACCTCATTTCAGAAGCGCCCATTATCGGAATCACTGGTTCTAACGGAAAAACAACCACCACTACCATGATTGGAGAAGTATTAACTGCTGCTGGACAAAATGGTCTCTTGTCTGGAAATATTGGTTTTCCAGCTAGTCAAGTCGCTCAAACAGCGACAGCTAAAGACACATTAGTGATGGAATTGTCTTCTTTCCAATTGATGGGTATTGAAGCCTTCCATCCAGAAACTGCAGTCATTACCAATCTGATGCCGACCCACTTGGATTACCATGGATCTTTCGAAGGCTATGTAGCTGCAAAATGGGCGATTCAAAAGAATATGACTTCCAAGGATTTTATGGTACTAAACTTTAACCAAGATCTAGCCAAAGACTTGGCTCAGCAAACAGAGGCTACTGTGGTGCCGTTTTCAACCCAAGAAAAGGTGGATGGAGCATATTTAGAGGATGGTGTCCTTTACTTCCGTGGTGAAGCCGTTATGCGAGCAGACCAAATCGGAGTACCAGGTAGCCACAATGTAGAAAATGCTTTAGCTACCATTGCAGTGGTCAAACTTCGTGGTGTTGACAATCAAACTATCCAAGAAACCTTATCAGCCTTTGGTGGGGTGAAGCACCGCTTGCAGTATGTAGCTGAGATTGAAGGGGTGAAATTCTACAATGATAGCAAGTCTACCAACATCTTAGCAACCCAAAAAGCCTTGTCTGGCTTTGATAACGCTCATGTCATCTTAATCGCTGGTGGCTTGGACCGAGGCAATGAGTTTGACGAATTGGTGCCAGATATTACTGGTCTTAAAAAGATGGTCATCCTTGGAGAGTCTGCTGAACGGGTGAAACGAGCAGCGGATCAAGCGGGTGTGGCTTATCTAGATGCGACGGATGTGGCAGATGCAACGCGCAAAGCCTTTGAAATAGCTGAGCCAGGTGATATCGTCTTGCTTAGTCCAGCCAATGCCAGCTGGGATATGTACGCGAATTTCGAAGTACGGGGCGATGAGTTCCTTAAAACAGTAGAAGAGTTGAAAAAATAATATGAAAAAAATAGTATTTACAGGGGGAGGTACAGTTGGGCATGTGACCTTGAACCTTCTCCTCATCCCTCGCTTCATCGAGGACGGTTGGGAAGTTCATTATATTGGGGACAAGAAGGGTATTGAACACCAAGAGATTTTGAAGTCTGGCTTGGACATCCATTTCCATTCGATTGCAACGGGCAAGTTGCGCCGTTATTTTTCTTGGCAAAATATGTTGGATATTTTCAAGGTCTTCTGGGGAATTCTCCAATCGATTTGGATCATGCTTCGTGTACGGCCGCAGGTTTTGTTTTCTAAAGGAGGCTTCGTTTCAGTTCCTCCGGTAGTGGCTGCGCGACTTTGCTTCGTTCCTGTATTGGTCCACGAATCTGACCGTTCCATGGGCTTGGCCAATAAAATTGCCTATAAGTTTGCAACGAAAATGTTCACAACCTTTGAGCAGCCGAAAAGTCTAGTGAAAGCCCAACATGTGGGAGCTGTGACCAAGGTTCGTCAGGAAGCCCTTCCAATCCCACAAGAATTGGAAGCAGTATTTGCTCAATTTGATCCACAGTTGCCAACCCTTCTCTTTGTGGGTGGGTCTGCTGGTGCACGAGTGTTCAATGAGTTTGTCACAAAAAATCGAGAAACCTTGCTAGCAAGATACAATGTCATTAATTTGACAGGAGACTCCTCTTTGAATGAACAAGCACCTCATCTTTATCGCGTGGACTACGTGACGGATCACTATCTTCCTTTGCTCCAAAAGGCAGACCTAGTAGTGACTCGTGGAGGTGCCAATACGATTTTTGAACTCTTGGCCATGAATAAGCTCCATATCATCGTTCCCCTAGGGAAAGAGGCTAGTCGGGGAGATCAGATTGAAAATGCTCAATACTTTGTGGAAAAAGGCTATGCAGAAACCATCGCTGAGCCAGATTTGAGCATGGATCGTTTGCAAGAAACGATGGATAAAATATTCCAAGGGGCAGAAAGCTATCATCAAGCGATGAAGGATTCGAATGAATTGCTTTCCTTGGATGAATTTTATAACCTAGTCCATCAAGAAATTAATAAAAGGAAAAAATGACGGATAAGAAGAACCAAAAAACTCCTAAGGAAGTCACGAAGCTCTCTGAATGGCAGAGACGGAACCAGGAGTATCAAAAGAAAAAACAAATAGAAGAGCAAGAAGAAAAAGAAAAGAAGGCACAAGAAGAGAAGGAAAGACAGGAACTTCTGAATCAAAAAACTCCCTCTATAGATCCAGATGCAGAAGAGCAAGATACCGAGACTGCAGAAGAAGAAAAAGAGAAGGAGGCTAATCTGGCTGAGGAGGAAGTGCAAGAAACTCTTCCTGATGAAATAGACGAAGAGGATGAAGAAGAAAAAATCATCTACCTAACGGAGCCTTCAGAAGATAGGTTCGAAGAAGAGGAACTAGCGAAGGAGGCCAAAAAGGAAGGTCAGATTGCGAGACGTCACATCTATCGAGCTATTCCTGTTTTGGTGATCAGTACCTTGATTGCAGTCTTTTCTGTCTATCTTTTAACACCTTTAGCTAAGCAAAAAATCATCGAATTCTCAGGGAATAAAAATGCGGATCAGACTTTGTTGTTTGAAAAGAGTCAGATCCAAGATCGGGATTATACCTTGACAACTTTTTTGAATCGGGATCGCTATCTTGCCAATATGAAGGCAGCGAGTCCGTGGGTCAAAGATATTTCGATGACTTATGCCTTCCCTACGACGTTTAAGGTTCAGGTTGAGGAACACCAGGTCTTTGGTTACTATGTGACGGAGGAAGATCACTATCCCATTTTAGAAAATGGGGAAGTGGTAGAGACACCAGTTGCTGCTGATCAGCTTCCCAAGGCTTACCTGACTGTTCGTTTTTCTGATCGTGAATTGGTCCGACAATTTGTGAAACAACTGGGGAAAATACCATCTTCTGTGCGCAATGAAATTGAGTCAGTGGACTTGACACCGAGCAAGGTGACTAAGGATTTAGTGACACTGACCATGAAGGATGGCACAAAGGTTTTAGTGCCTGTATCTCAGATCAAGCGTAAATTGCCTTATTACAATCAAATTCGCAAGCTAATTGAAGATGACAGTGTCATTGACATGGAAGCAGGTATATACAGTTACAATGCAGAAACAATGGCTACTTTAGCTCAGGAAAAGAAAGAAAAAGAAGAAGGGGAAGGGAACAAAACAGAAGAAGCTTATGCTAACTCGACAGATTCTGATGAGAGTGCAGTTGTAACCGAGCAACACGAAGAAGTTCCCGCTGAGTAAACCCTCATAAATTATCTGAAATAAATAAAGAAAATATGCCCACTATGGGCATTTTTGTGTTATAATGAAATTTGGATAGTTCTAACTAAAATGGAGCTATTAATTGACGTATAGGAAAACAAAAGAGAGAGGACTGGTGTAATGGCTAGAAACGGCTTTTTTACAGGTTTAGATATCGGTACTAGTTCAATAAAAGTATTGGTGGCAGAACATGTCAATGGAGAAATGAATGTAATTGGAGTCAGCAATGCGAAAAGTGCTGGCGTCAAAGATGGAATTATTGTTGATATTGAGGCTGCTTCTAATGCGATTAAAAGTGCAGTAAGCCAAGCAGAAGAAAAAGCAGGAATTTCAATCAATCTTGTGAACGTTGGGTTGCCAGCGAACCTTCTTCAAATTGAAGCAACTCAAGGAATGATTCCTGTAACCAGTGATTCAAAAGAAATTACGGATGCAGATGTTGAAAATGTTGTCAGATCTGCTTTGACAAAGAGTATGACTCCAGACCGTGAAGTCATTACCTTTATTCCAGAAGAGTTCACAGTTGATGGTTTCCAAGGAATCCGCGATCCACGTGGAATGATGGGAATCCGTTTGGAAATGCGTGGTCTCTTGTATACTGGTCCTAGAACTGTCCTCCATAATTTACGGAAAACAGTTGAACGTGCTGGTTTGCAAGTTGAGAACATCATTATTTCACCACTTGCAATGATTAAGTCTGTATTGAACGAAGGAGAACGTGAGTTTGGTGCGACCGTCATTGATTTAGGTGGAGGTCAAACGACAGTAGCTTCTGTTCGGAATCAAGAGCTTCAATTTACAAATATCTACCAAGAAGGTGGCGATTACGTTACTAAAGATATTTCTAAAGTATTGAAGACTTCTCAAAAATTAGCAGAAGGCTTGAAGTTCAACTATGGAGAAGCTTATGTTCCATCAGTTGGCGACGAAGTCTTCCATGTTGAGGTGATTGGTGAAGTAGAACCTGTCCAAGTATCTGAAAAATATTTGGCAGAAATTATTTCAGCTCGGATCAAGCACATCTTCGACCAAATTAAACAAGATCTTGAAAGAAGACATTTGCTTGATTTGCCTGGAGGAATTGTCATCATCGGTGGTGGCGCTATTCTCCCTGGTATTGAAGAATTGGCGCAAGAAGTCTTTGGTGTAAATGTGAAATTGTACGTTCCAAATCAAATTGGAATCCGCAATCCAGCTTTTGCCCACGTGATTAGCTTGTCTGAATATGCAGGAAACCTTACAGATGTAGATATTCTTGCTCAGGCTGCTGTACATGGGGACCAACGTCTTCGTCAGCAACCAATTCAGTTTGAACGACCAGTACAGCAACCAGTTGTTCCGGAAGAAATTGAACCATTAGTAAACGTCGAGCAACAACATCCGGTTGAAGAACAAAATAGAGAAGAGAAAACTAGCCTTACAAACCGAATGAAGAATTTAATCGGTAATATGTTTGATTAAGGAGTGTAAGCATTTATGACATTTTCATTTGACACAGCAGCGACACAAGGCGCAGTTATTAAAGTAATCGGTGTCGGAGGTGGTGGTGGCAATGCCATCAACCGCATGATTGACGAAGGAGTTGCTGGTGTAGAATTCATCGCAGCAAACACAGACGTACAAGCACTTTCAAGTGCAAAAGCAGAAACAGTTATCCAATTGGGTCCTAAATTGACTCGTGGTTTGGGTGCTGGGGGTCAACCTGAGGTTGGTCGTAAAGCCGCAGAAGAAAGTGAAGAAGTATTGACAGAAGCTTTGCAAGGTGCAGACATGGTCTTCATCACTGCAGGGATGGGTGGAGGATCTGGTACAGGTGCTGCACCAGTCATCGCTCGTATTGCTAAAGCTGTTGGTGCTTTGACAGTAGCCGTTGTAACTCGTCCTTTCGGGTTTGAAGGAACAAAACGCGGAAACTTTGCGATCGAAGGGATCAATGAACTTCGCGAACATGTGGATACCTTGTTGATCATTTCTAACAACAACTTGTTAGAAATCGTAGATAAGAAAACACCACTTCTTGAAGCATTGAGTGAAGCCGATAATGTCCTTCGCCAAGGGGTTCAAGGGATTACTGACTTGATCACAAGCCCAGGCTTGATTAACCTTGACTTCGCTGACGTGAAGACTGTTATGGAAAATAAAGGAAATGCCTTGATGGGTATTGGTGTAGGTAATGGTGAAGAGCGTGTCATTGAAGCAGCTCGTAAAGCTATCTACTCACCACTCCTTGAAACAACCATTGACGGTGCTGAAGACGTGATCGTCAACGTTACTGGTGGTTTGGATATGACATTGATTGAAGCAGAAGAAGCTTCTGAAATTGTTAACCAAGCAGCTGGTCATGGCGTAAACATTTGGCTTGGTACATCTATTGATGAATCGATGAAAGATGAAATCCGCGTAACGGTTGTCGCAACTGGTGTTCGTCAGGACAAAGTTGAAAGAGTTAGTGGAATTGCATCTCATGCACCAAGTTCAGCACGTTACTATCAAACTGGACCACGTGAACAACGTCCACAAAATCCACAGTTTGATCGTGACTTCGATTTGAAGGAAGAGATCGAAATGCCTACTCCTCAATCACGTGCCAAACAAGAAACACCTCGTGGATCTGCGTTTGGAGATTGGGACATTCGTCGTGAAAACATTGTACGTCAGTCTGATACTAGCGCTGGTCGTCAAGTTGAACGCTATGTGGATTCTTCTTCAGAAGATGATGAGTTGGAAACACCACCATTTTTCCGTAATCGTTAAGAATGAATCTGATTGAAAATAAAGAGCGAATATTCTCGCAGGTTGCACAAGCAATGGAAACAGCAAACCGCAGAGATCAGGTCAATGTGATTGCTGTTACTAAATATGTTGGTATCGACCAAGCTAAGGCTTTGGTTGATACAGGAGTCTGTCATATCGGTGAAAACCGTGTTGATAAATTTCTAGAAAAATACCAAGCTCTAAAAGATGAGGGACTGACCTGGCATTTGATCGGTAGTCTCCAACGTCGTAAAGTAAAAGAAGTTATCAATTATGTAGATTACTTCCATGCTTTAGATTCTATGAAGCTTGCCCAAGAAATTCAAAAAAGGGCGAGTCACCCAATTAAATGTTTTATACAAGTCAATATTTCTGGAGAGGAAAGCAAGCATGGATTTGCTCCTGAAGAGCTCGATGCGATTCTTCCTGAACTAGAAGGCTTGGATAACCTACAAATTGTTGGCTTAATGACGATGGCTCCTTTTGAGGCAAGTCAGGACGAGTTGCAAGCCATATTTGCAGCAACTCACCAACTTCAAAAAGAATTACAAAAGAAACAGTTGAAAAATATGCCCTTTACAGAGTTAAGCATGGGAATGAGTCGTGATTATGATGTGGCGATTGCTAACGGTGCGACTTTTGTGCGAATTGGGACCTCGTTTTTCAAATAGGAAAGAATTATGTCATTTAAAGATAGATTTGATCGATTGATTGATTATTTTACTGAAGATGGAGATGAGTACGATGTGCAAGAAGCGCCTGCTCAAGCAGTCGGTGCTAGCCAACCTGTAGCATCCCCTAAACCAGTACAACCATCATCAAAACCACGTCAAAAAGCTGTGGTAGCTGCCAAGGAGCAGAAACCTACTCCTGTTGCAGCTAGTCGTCCACAAGTAGCTTCTACAGCAGTGGTTGAATCAGCTTCATCTCAAAAATCATCTTCTGAAAATATTACTCGACTTCATCAACGTCAACAAGAGTTGGCAAAAAATCGTTCTGCTGCAGATGAGAAGATTACGATTGATGTGCGCTACCCTCGTAAATATGAAGAAGCAACTGAAATTGTTGACTTGTTGTTGGCAAACGAAAGTATTCTTATCGATTTCCAATACATGACAGAAGTTCAAGCAAGAAGATGTTTGGATTATTTGGATGGTGCTCGCTATGTATTAGCCGGGAATCTACGTCGTGTTGCAAGTACTATGTACTTATTAACACCAATCAATGTCGTTGTGAATATTGAAGATATTCGCCTTCCAAATGATGTCGAAGTTGCTGAGTACGACTTTGATATGAAACGAAATCGTTAATATGTTTGTCCTACAATTAGTTAGAAATTTCTTTCAGGTTTTTGAGCTAGTACTAATCATCTATGCTTTGCTTAGTTGGTTTCCAAATGCATCAGAATCGGCTTTAGCTAAAATGGTTCAACGGATCGTCGAACCATTTTTGAGCCTATTTAGAAAGATTCCTTTGCAATTTGGTGGGTTAGACTTTACAGTCATGTTTGCCTTACTTGCTCTATCCGTAGTGGAACGATTTGTCCTTCAATTTTTGGTGCAGTTCATATGACCAAGGGATTTTATCAACACTATAGTCCAGAAGACCACGTCTTTATCGATCGATTTCTAGAATTAGTAGCTCGAGTGGAGCAACAGTATAGTTTTGAACTGACTTCCTTTTTAAATCCACATCAGGTTGATATTTTACGACAAATTGGTGCCCACCACGGTTTGCAGGTGTTTTCAAGTGCAGAAATCTATCCTACAGAATATGCACGAGTGATTCTTGCTCCTAGCTACTATCAGTTAGAGGCATCTGATTTTGAAATGAGTCTGTTAGAAGTTCTCTATCCGGATAAGTTTTATCGGTTAAGTCACTCTCAAGTTTTGGGTTCGCTTCTCCATCAATTAGGCATAGAAAGAAAGTCTTTTGGAGATATTCTAGTTGGACAAGGGAAAATTCATATCTATGTGGATGAGCGTTTCTCCTCCTATTTCAAAGAGAATCTTAAGAAGATCGCAAAAGCATCTGTCAAGATTCGTGAGGTTGACTGTCGAGAACGGATCAGCGTAGACGAACCATCCAAACTCAAAGACCTATTGGTTACTAGTGTTCGACTTGATAAACTAGTAGCTTCTACCTTTAAGCTTGCTCGGTCTGTAGCTGTTCAATTAGTTCAGTCGGGCCAGGTAAAGGTAAACTATGCCACTATTGATAATCCTAGTCGGATGATCCAAGTAGCAGATTTAATTAGTGTTCGAAAGTATGGCCGATTTAAAATACTATCAGAAAATGGCCTATCAAAAAGTGGAAAATACAAATTAACGGTTGAAGTATTTTCCAGTAGAAAATAAGGAGGAACTATGGCACTTACAGCTTTAGAAATCAAAGATAAACGCTTTTATGTAAAATTTAGAGGCTACGATGCTAAAGAAGTTGAAGAGTTTCAAGACATGGTCTACCGAGACTATGAAAAATTAGTTCGTGAAAATCATGAATTGGAAACAAAAATTAGTGCGTTGGAAGAACGCTTGAACTACTTTGACGAAATGAAAGACTCCTTGAGTCAATCAGTATTGATCGCCCAAGATACAGCAGAACGTGTGAAACATGCGGCAAATGAACGCTCAGAAACAATTGTTCGTCAAGCGGAGCAAGATGCTCACCATTTAGTTGAAGAAGCAAAAGCAAAAGCAAATGAAATTCTCCGTCATGCTACAGACAATGCCAAAAAAGTTGCTGTAGAAACGGAAGAATTGAAGAATAAGACACGCGTCTTCCATCAACGTTTGAAATCAACTATCGAAAGTCAATTGAGCATTATTGATACACCAGAATGGGATGAAATTCTTCGCCCAACTGCTATGTATATTCAAACAAGTGATGAAGCATTTCGTGAAATTGTTGAGAAAGCTTTGGGTGAATCTGTTCATCATCATTCAGAAGATGCTAACATTGATTTGACACGTCAATTTACTTCAGCTGAAATTGAAGAATTGCAAAAACGTATTGAGGCAGCTAACTTAGAGTTAGGCGCAACTCAAGCTTTTCAAGGATTGAATGAAAAAGTGAAAGAAGCATTGGAAGAAGCAGAAAAAAATCATGAAGATCAAGATTCTATTGATGTTGTCTTAGAAACTCCTGAAGCTGATGATATCGATGCTCCAGAAGAAGGAGAACGTGAATCTGTTTCAATCTTATAATCTGTAAAAACAGTGACCTTATCAAATAGTTTTAGCGAGCAGGTGATGGTGGAAGACTTGCACTTCCTTTGTTAAGGTTGATCCTTTTACGAATCTTAGTGGTGAAATGAGTAACCACTAACGCTGGTCAGCGTTAGCGACAAAAGAGGAGAAAGAGAGTACTCTCTTTCTTGAATGAAGGTGGTACCACGACTTGTCGTCCTTTTTGGCGAGGTCGTGGTCTTTTATTTTGTAGAATTATTTTTTTAGAGGAGACACCATGAAACTCAAAGAAACACTGAATTTAGGGAAGACAGAGTTCCCGATGCGGGCTGGTCTGCCTACAAAAGAACCAGTTTGGCAAAAAGAATGGGAAGAAGCAAAGCTTTACCAACGTCGTCAAGAATTGAACCAAGGAAAACCACATTTCACCTTGCATGATGGCCCTCCGTATGCCAACGGAAATATCCACGTAGGACATGCCATGAACAAGATTTCAAAAGATATCATTGTTCGTTCTAAGTCTATGTCAGGTTTTTATGCACCGTACATCCCAGGGTGGGATACACACGGTTTGCCAATCGAGCAAGTCTTGGCTAAACAAGGTGTCAAACGCAAAGAAATGGACTTGGTTGAGTACTTGAAACTTTGCCGCGACTACGCCCTTTCTCAAGTAGATAAACAACGCGAAGACTTTAAACGCTTGGGTGTTTCAGGTGACTGGGAAAATCCTTATGTGACCTTGACGCCTGATTATGAAGCGGCGCAAATCCGTGTCTTCGGTGAAATGGCTAACAAAGGCTATATCTACCGTGGAGCTAAGCCAGTTTACTGGTCATGGTCTTCTGAGTCAGCGCTTGCTGAAGCGGAAATTGAATACCATGACTTGGTATCAACATCACTTTATTATGCCAACAAGGTTAAAGATGGCAAAGGTGTCCTAGACACTGATACTTATATCGTTGTTTGGACAACAACTCCATTTACTATCACTGCTTCTCGTGGTTTGACTGTTGGTGCGGATATTGATTACGTTTTGGTTCAACCTGCTGGTGAAGCTCGTAAGTTTGTGGTTGCTGCAGAATTATTGACTAGCTTGTCTGAGAAATTTGGTTGGGCTGATGTTCAAG
>ERZ772974.2384-NODE-2384-length-11496-cov-12.266148_pt1 | contig 11496 bp, 8 predicted proteins | sample MGYA00580671_ERZ772974 | MGnify/ENA primary metagenome ERZ772974 (study PRJEB29015, sample SAMEA2738065) | human oral metagenome | biome: human oral; feature: human-associated habitat; material: saliva | place: China | collected 2218 ... | reverse complement strand
TCAGCACGCTGGTCTTCGAAATTGAGCTGCTGAAGGTCTCTGCTGCCAGCGCTGCACAGCCCGACTCACTCTAAGCTATCGGCGCGTCCTCGCGCTAATCACTTATCTCCCCATGTGGCTGCACTCCTCGCTCGAGGTGTGCAGCCACATGGCTTTTTATACCCCCCCCCTTATCCTGCGGATGATAGCGGTATTAGCTGTGAGAATATACCTCACGAAGAGCGCTGAAATAGGGGCGCTTTGAGGGAAATACTTCGGTAGCTTTTTACGTTGTTTTGGTTATTAAGAAAAATGTAGTACCTTTGCAGTGCAAAAAGATAGCGCGGAGTGGAGCAGTGGTAGCTCGTTGGGCTCATAACCCAAAGGTCGTAGGTTCGAATCCTGCCTCCGCAACAAAGATGATCAGTCAAAGCTGATACCAGAGCCTCCCCTGAATCCCAGTGGAGGCTCTTCTTATTCATACTACACTTACTATTTTCTTCACCTCTCACGGTAATTATGGCCCAATCGAAACCTTGTCCTCTGCGTGAGGATATCGACAAGGAGCGTCTCTTGGACTTCTTATTGCGCTACGCGACGACGCAGACGAGTGTCGGCGTGCAGACCAATCGTATCGTGGTCAATACAACGAGAATTGCCCATGCCTATGGCTACGAGCCGACGATCATGACCTTCCAGCGCAACATGACGATGACACTTAGCCCTGTCTTAGGCGATGGTCGTCACTCCTATCGTCCGCTGGATGCGCATCCTGTATCTGGGATGCTGCAGCATAGACACGGTCCTCTGAACTTCTTCTTCAATGCAGAGCTGAGCCGTCTGTCTTGGTACACCTACGATAATCACCCAAGTCTCGACGAGCTCGAAGAGCGCTTCCAAAAGATCCTCGATACACCTCCGATGAATCGCTGGCTTGTACTCTATCTGATCAGCCAGGCGAATATGGCCTTCTGCCTGCTCTTCGGTGGCGATCTGATGTCGGGGCTCTTCGTCTTCCTCGGTACCTTCTGCGGCTTCCTCCTGCGTCAGGAGCTGAATCGCCGTCACGTCTATCACTATCTGACGGTAGTCCTCTCGGCCTTCGTCGCTTCCTTCGTCGTCGGTCTCGGTGCGAAGTTCGGCTACGAAGAGTTTCCTAAGATTGCCCTAAGCGCCAGTGTGCTTTACCTTATCCCTGGCGTCCCCTTCATCAATGGTATGATGGATATCCTCGATGGCTATGTCCTCAACGGCATCTCGCGCCTCCTGACAGCGGTGATGATCGTCGTGAGCATCACCGTAGGCCTCTCTGTCACGCTGATGTCCCTTGGCCTCTCGCTCCTCTAACCTCTCATCACCATCGCAATCGTATAGGACTACGCTACTATGGACTTCCTCCTTATCCTTGAGAAAGGCTTTTTCGCCGCCATCGCTGCCTTGGGCTTCGCCGCCGTTGGTAATCCTTCTAAGGCGGCCTTCCGATATGTCCCGATCATCGCTTTCTGTGGGAATGCCCTGCGCTTCTCGCTGATGACCTATGCGGGTATGAATATCGCTATCGCCACATTCTTCGCAGCGGTCTTTGCTGGCTTCATCGCTGTGGGCTTTGCCTATTATGCGCGCTACCCGATCGAAGTCTTTGCCTTCCCCGCCCTTCTGCCTATGATCCCAGGTCAGTTCGCCTACCGCTCTATCTTGGGCACGATTCGCTTCATGGAGTCGACGCAGGAGGTGGCGCAGGAGCAGTATCTGCCGGGCATCATCTCGAATACGATCACGGCGCTGCTGACGATGTTCGCCCTCGGAGTGGGCGTCGCCATCCCGCTATTCATGTGCTACCAGGCCTCCTTCCGCATGACGCGAGGCGAGGCGAAGTAGCAAGAAGGCACAGCTTTTTCGAAGGCCTTCTTCACTCACCTATATAAGTACAGCGAGAAAGGTATATACCTTTTTATCGAAGGGTATATACCCTTCTGCCGGAAGTAATATCACCTCGGGTTAGAAGTCATATAACTTCCGAGGAAAAGTAATATAACTTTTGCCGAAAAGTAATATTACTTTTGAGTGAAAGTAATATAACATTCGGCTGAAAGTAATATAACATTTGGGACCATCGTCAGGACGCGCGCCCGAAGGCATGCTGAATCGGTGATCCCAAGCTATTCGATGTATATGGATTTATTGCACTTTACCCCCATCACAGCAGCTTCGAGAGAGGAGATAACGGCTTATACGCTCGCCAGTCAGTCTCGTATCTGTGACCTCGCGTTCGCCAATCTCTTCGGCTGGGCTGTGAAGTATGAGACGAGCTACGCTATAGCTGACGACACGCTCTTCATTCGCTTCACCTCGCCCGCACGTCCACATCCAGCATACCTTATCCCTATTCGTCGGGGTGGGGGCTGTGGCTCGGATGCGATGGAGCGGCTACGTCACGAGGCCGATGCAGGTGGTTATCCGCTCGTCATGATGGGTATCACGCCGCATTGTCGGGAGCATCTCGAGGAGCTTTGCCCTGGCGGCTTTACCTTCCTCGAAGACGAAGGAGCGGCGGACTACATCTATCTGAGAGAGCGTCTGGTCAGTCTCTCGGGGAAAGCCCTGCAGTCGAAGCGCAATCATGTCAATAAGTTCGAGAAGCTCTACCCTGATTTCAGCTACGAGCCCATCACGGGAGCCAACGCGCTGGAGTGCCTTGAGGTCGAGAAAGCCTGGCTACAGCAGCACGGCAGCGAAGACCAAGGCGAGGACAAGGAGCAGGAGGTCATCCTGCGTCTCCTCTCTTCCTTCGACGAACTGCAGCTCTCGGGCGGCATCCTGCGTGTCGGCGGGCAGATCGTCGCCTTCACTATCGGTTCGCCCATCAATGAGACGACCTTCGGGGTGCACATCGAGAAGGCCAATCGTGACTATGATGGCGCCTTCACTGTGATCAATAAGCTCTTCGCCTCGACGATCCCCGAGCGCTACACCTATGTGAATCGTGAGGAGGACTTAGGTATCGAGGGGCTCCGCAAGGCCAAGCTCTCCTACAAGCCTGATATCATCCTGCAGAAGATCGCTGCAGTCCTGCGCCATGAATGCCCCACTGAGCCCTAAGGCACGGGATGCCTATCGCCTCTGGCAGCTCTGCTTTGGCGATACGGATGCCTTCCTCTCAGCCTACTTTAGCGAGGTCTACCGCGACGACAGCACGCTCATCGGCTATACCGAGGGCGTAGCGACGACGCATCTGCAGTATCTTCCCGTAGAGCTTTCTTCGGGTGGCGAGCGCCTCCCCGTGAGCTATGTCGTGGCGGTATGTACGCATCCCGACTACGCTGGACGTGGCTTGATGAAGGAAGAGCTGAAGACCGCCCTCCGTCTATCGCAAGAGCGGGGCGATGTCGCTTCACTTCTCTTGCCTGCCGAGGATTGGCTCTTCGACTACTATACGAAGGCGGTGGGCTATGCTCCCATTCCTGTTGCCGTGACGACAACCTCCCTCGATGCTGTGCTCTCCGAGTCGGATCCCGAATGTGAAGGTGTGACGCTCGTCGAATACCTCACAGCCGTGGAGCGCGCAAGCAAGTCTCCACAGCTCCTGCATAGTCCTGCGCTCTGGCGTATAGTGACCGAAGACTACCCGACAACTGAGGGCTATGTGCTTCGTGAGCATCGTACTGCAGAGGGTAAGGTCAATGGCGCACTCTTCTACGTAGAGCGTGAGGGCGAAGTCGTTGTACAAGCTGTCTACGGAAGCTCTGCGGTGCGAGAAGTCTTGCTTCAAGAGCTATCCCATTCGGCGAAGAAGGTGAGCTATTATCTTCGTCCCGAGGGAGGACGAGGGGTAGGGGAGGAGCGACGGGGAATGATTCGCCTCCTCGATCCACTACGCTTCCTGCAGCATCTCGCTACGCTTCACCCCGACCTTAGAGGTGCTTGGGCTTATAGCGACGAGCTCTTCCCTGCGCTCGATGGGCTCTACACAGTCGAGGGTGGGGCAGTACATCGCACGCCTTACCCTACATCGGACGCCTATCCCAAGTGCCGCACGACGGCGGAGCTTCTCGCTCAGTTTGGGAAGTCCCTTGGCGAGGAGCTGAGCTATTCGCTGCGCCTCTTCTTCGAGGCCGTATAATTCGGCTATAAAAGAGATAGGGGCTGTACCACCAAGACAGGTGGTACAGCCCCTATGCTATTTCCGGCTATCGGATATGGAGCTTAGAGCAGCCCTTCGATAGACTTCTTCAGAGCGTCCTTGCTCTGAGCGCCGACCTTCTTCTCTACGACTTCACCGCCCTTGACGAAGATGATCGTAGGGATGTTGCGTACACCGAAGCGGCTGGGAAGCTCGGGATCCTGGTCGACGTCGCACTTACCGATGACGACCTTACCTTCGTATTCCTTTGCGAGCTCTTCGATGATGGGAGCCACCATCTGGCAGGGGCCGCACCAAGTGGCACCGAAGTCGAGGACTACGGGCTGGTCGCCGGCGATGAGCGTGTCGAAGTTCTGGCTGTTGATTTCTAATGCCATGATTGTTTCCTTTCTTATAGGTGAGACTAATATTATTACTTGCTACTTAGCTGTCATCTCGATGCCGTACTGACGGCAGAAGTCGAGGAGGATAGGTGTCGGAGCTACTGTACCCTGATCATAGGTGAGCTCGACATCATTGCGCCCCGTACCATCCGAGAGTCTTATTGATAACATAGCAGAGCCGCTATTGTTCGATATGATCTCTCCGAGCTCGCTGATGATGCTCTGATTGACGATGCGTACATCGATATTCAGGTGGATGCTGGAGATGATTCGGTCGATGACATCACTCAGCAGGCTCACGCGCTGGATATTCAGCTCCAGCTCTTCGCCGTAGCGGCGCTTCTGGATGACGCCTTCGACGAAGACGAAGAGCCCCTTCTGGCAGTACTGCGAGTAGCTCACATAGTTCCCACTAAATAACGGAATCGTACACGAGCCTTGTGTATCCTCGATCGTGATGCGGGCATAGGGGTCGCCACGCTTGGTCGTGCCGATAAAGACGTTCGACACCATACCGCCGAAGGAGACTTGACGGCCCTCGCCGAGAGCCTCTGGGTCATTCATCATCTGCGCATTGACGGGGCAGTAGCACTCGAGGAGTACGCGGTAGGGGTCAAGCGGATTGCCTGAGAGGTAGAGCCCGACGAGCTCACGCTCCTTATTGAGGCGCTCCATATCCGAGAGCTCGACGAAGTGCGTCGGAGGCGTGGGGCGGGGGATCTGCAGGGCTTCGTCATCGCCTCCGAAGAGGGAAGATTCATTGAGGCTCTGCTCTGCCTGACTGACCTGACCGAAGCGCACGAGGGCGGAGAGGAAGGAGTCATCGTTCCCTGTCTCCATCGGAGCGCTGTAGATCTCACGTGGTAGGCCGAAGCTATCGAAGGCACCGGAGAAGATCAAGCTCTCGAGTGTCTTCTTATTGACGATGCTCATGGGCACGCGCTCGAAGAAGTCATAGACATTCTCGAAGGGGCCATTCTCCTCGCGCTCACGGATGATCATCTCGACCGCTGAGCTACCTACGCCCTTGATGGCATTGAGCCCGAAGCGGATGTTGCCGTCTTGGTTCACGGAGAACTTGAAGTCGGACTCATTGATATCTGGCGTGAGTACGCGGATGCCCATGGTACGGCACTCGTCCATGAGCTTGATGATTTCGGAGATGTTGTTGAGGTTACGGCTCAGCGCACCAGCCATGTACTCTGCGGGGTAGTTCGCCTTGAGGTACGCCGTCTGATAGGCGACCCAGCTGTAGCAGGTAGCATGGCTCTTGTTGAAGGCGTAGCTGGCGAACTTCGCCCAGTCGGCCCAGATCTTCTCCAGCGTATCCTCCTTGTAGCCCTTCTTCGCACCACCAGCGAGGAACTTCACCTTCAGCTCGGCCATCTTGTCGGCGAGCTTCTTACCCATCGCCTTACGCAAGCCGTCAGACTCCCCACGCGTGAAGTCGGCGATCTCACGGGAGAGTAGCATCACCTGCTCCTGATAGACGGTGATACCATAGGTGTCCTTGAGGTATCGCTCCATGCAGGGCAGGTCGTAAGTGATAGGCTTACGGCCGTGCTTACGGTCGATGAAGTCGGGGATGTAGTCCATAGGCCCTGGACGATAGAGGGCGTTCATCGCGATGAGGTCCTCGAAGGTCGAGGGCTTCAGCTCGCGCAGGTACTTCTGCATCCCAGCGGATTCGAACTGGAAGGTCCCGACGGTCTTCCCCTCGGTGTAGAGCTCGTAGGTCTTGGCGTCGTCGATGGGGATCTTGTCGATGTCGATCTCGATACCGCGGCTCTTCTTGATGTTCTGCAGGGCTTCCTTGATGACCGAGAGGGTCTTGAGCCCGAGGAAGTCCATCTTGATTAGGCCCGTAGACTCGATGACCGAGCCTTCGTACTGCGTCACGAGCATACTCTCGCCCGTGGCCTTGTCCTCGGCGGTGCTCAAGGGCACGACGTCGCTGATATCCATCTTCCCGATGATGATACCGCAGGCATGTACGCCCGTACTGCGGATGTTCCCCTCGAGCATCTGAGCATACTTCAGCGTATCGTGGAGTAGAGGATTGGGGCTAAGGGAAGCCTGCTTGAGCTCGGGGACGTGCTCAATGGCGGCCTTGATAGAGATGTTCTTGACATCGGGGATCTTGTCGGGGATGAGCTTCGTGAGGCGGTCACTCTCCGAGAGAGGGAGGCGCTGGACGCGTGCGACGTCCTTGATGGCACTCTTGGCGGCCATCGTGCCATAGGTGACGATATGGGCTACACGCTCGTAGCCGTACTTCTCCGTGACCCAGTGGAGCACGTCCGCACGCCCGTCATCGTCGAAGTCCACGTCGATATCAGGCATGGAGATACGGTCGGGGTTGAGGAAGCGCTCGAAGAGGAGGTCATAGCGGATGGGGTCGATATCAGTGATGCCGAGGCAGTAGGCTACGGCAGACCCTGCGGCCGATCCACGCCCAGGGCCTACGAAGACGCCCATATCACGGGCGGCAGCGATGAAGTCCTGCACGATGAGGAAGTACCCAGGGAAGCCCATGCCGGAGATGACGCCCAGCTCGAAGTCGATACGCTCACGTACCTCCTCGGTGATGCCCTCTTCGCCGTACTTGCGGCGGGCACCCTCGTAGGTCAGATGACGGAGGTATTCGTCGGCATCGGCGAACTGCTCGGGGATGGGGAAGTCCGGCATCAGCGGATCATTCTCGATGCTATAGAGCTCGACCTTGTCGCAGATCTCCTGCGTCGTGGCGAGCACCTCGGGTAGGTCGGCGAAGAGCTCGTTCATCTCTGCCGTCGTCTTCAGCCACTCCTGCTTGCTGTAGCGCATGCGTCGGGGGTCGTTGAGGTCCTTACCCGTGCTGAGACAGATGAGACGGTCGTGCGCCTCGGCATCCTCTTCGTTGAGGAAGTGGACGTCGTTGGTGGCGATGACCTTCACACCATGCTTCTTCCCCAGCTCGAGGAGGACAGCATTGACCTGCTGCTGCTTCTCGTAGGTCTCTTGGTTGCCGAGCGGGTTGTCGGTCTTATGACGCTGCAGTTCGAGGTAGAAGTCATCACCGAAGAGCCCCTTGAACCACTCGATGCTCTTCTCCGCCTCGTCGATATTGCCGTACATGATGTGCTGGGGGATCTCCCCACCGAGGCAGGCCGAGGAGGCGATGATGCCTTCGTGGTGTGCCTCCAGTAGCTCCTTGTCGATACGTGGGCGGTAGTAGTAGCCGTCGATCCATGCGCGTGAGACCATCTTGATGAGGTTCTTGTAGCCCGTGAGGTCCTTTGCTAAGAGGACTAAGTGCCAGCCACTATTGTCCACAGATTGGTTGGGACGATAGGGGTTGGGGACGTTAGCGTCCTTCTTGAAGCGCGAGCGACGGGCGCAATAGACTTCGCAGCCGAGGATGGGCTTGAAGAGAGGCTTGGCTTCGGCCGCCTGAAGCTGCTCCCGCAGTTCGCTCAGCTTGGCTTCGTCCTCTGCACTACGCTCCTCCTGCTCCTCGAGGGCCTTGATCTGCTTCTTGAGATCCTTGCGCTCGCGAAGTAGGGGGCCGTTCTTCTTATTGACGTAGTCGAAAAACTCCTTGATGCCGAACATAGCTCCGTGGTCCGTGAGGGCAATGCCAGGCATGCCGTCGGCCATAGCTTTGTCGACAAGGCCTTTGATCGAGGCCTGGCCGTCAAGGAGGGAGAACTGTGAGTGTACGTGGAGGTGTACGAAAGGCTGCATAATGACTGAAAATGAGTGGATTGCAAGGGCGGCTTCCTCTGCAGTGTGGTGCAAAGTTACCGCAAATAGCTCAGAATTCTGTGCCCCGAGAGGAGAAAAATTTCCCTCCCGAGAGCTCGATCTTTGTAGTGCTTTGAGGTCTAAATCAATACGCGGAAAACTTACACTTCGCGGAGGAAAAACTCGTTTCTCCACGGCTAAAAGCCATCATCCAGTAGCCCTAAACTTCCGACCACACACGTAGTCTTAAAATCCACGTACGTAGACTTTAGGATTTACGTGCGTAGTCCTTACGTCCACGTACGTAGACGAAGGTATAGCTGTATGACTTCATGACTTCGTGGGAATAGCACCCTAAGCACGAGCGAATAATACCGGTGGTCGGTGATTATTTGCAAATAGCGTGCACGAAACAGATGCGGTGGTCTATCGGTGCAGGAGCGCTCAGGCTGTAGAAGTCCCTCTACGAAGTGCGTCGCGAATGAAAGGCGAGAGTGACGATAAAAGAAGTAGGTCACTCACATGATACTCGGTGAGTATCGGTGAGTGACCTACGCTTGGGGGAGCCACGAGCAGATTAAGTGAAAACTCCGAAAAACAGGATTTGAGATCCCCGCCCCCTTTGTAATCTACTCTGCTCGCCATAGGCGAGGAGACCCGAAGGCCTCGGTAGCCCGCCATTGGAGGAGAGGGTTGCCTCGGTTTTCAACTTAGTACGATGAGTTTCCCAATCGACAACGTGGCTCTTTTCTTTTGTTCTACTACAAAGATAAGCATTTGTTCGGATCTCGTCAATACGGTAGATCCATGCGCTCTTTGCTTATAGCGAGGGGAGGAGACGGCCGAGGTGGATGCCGTTCGAGCCCTTGACGAGGATGAGGCTGTCCGTGATGGGCTTTGCCTCGATGCGTGCGATGAGCTCCTCGACCGAGGGGAGGACGTGATCCGATGCTCCGAGCTCCTCGACCCAATGCGGACCGCAGAGGTAGATCGTCAGTGGCGAGGCGGTGTGTGCCTTGAGGCGGGCGTACAGCTCCTGATGGGCTTCGTGGCTCGATTCGCCCAGCTCGTTCATGTCGCCGAGGATGACGGTGCGGGGACGATCCAGAGGCTCGATGTGGAGGAAGTTGTCCAGCGCCGTGTGCATGCTCGAGGGGTTGGCATTGTACGCATCTGCGATGATTTGGTTGCCACGGGCGGAGGTGATGAGCTGGGAGCGGCTGTTGCTGGGAGTGTAGCTGGTGAGGGCTTCGTCGATACGCTCGGGAGCTACGTCGAAGTAAAGTCCGATGGTGATCGCTGCCAGAGCGTTAGCGAGGTTGTAGTCCCCTACGAGGTGAGTCTGTACGGCACGCTGCTCGATGCCAAGGGTGGGGCAGGCCCAGGAGAAGTGAAGGAAGAGCTGATCACCCGTGCTTGGGGTAGCTTGCCCGACGATACGTGCTTCGGGATCGGTGCCGTAGTCGATACGGTCGATACCTTTGCTCATCTCCTCGAGCGTCTTGTCTTCGGCACGGAAGAAGACGATCCCCTTGCGGGCGCGGAGGCTATCATAGAGCTCGCCCTTGGTACGGCGTACTCCTTCGATGGAGCCGAAGCCCTCGAGGTGCGCCCGACCGATGTTGGTGATGAGCCCGTAGTTGGGCTCGGCGATAGCGCAGAGCTCATCGATATCCCCAGGCTTGCTGGCGCCCATCTCGATGAGAGCAAGCTGATGCTCTGGGGTGAGGCGCAGGAGGGTCAGGGGGACACCGATATGATTATTGAGGTTGCCCTCGGTATAGAGGAGGCGGTAGGTCGTCGAGAGGACGGCGGCCGTGAGCTCCTTGGTCGTCGTCTTACCATTCGTCCCAGTGATCGCGATGACAGGGATGCCCAGCTGCTGACGGTGGTGGCAGGCGAGCAGCTGCAGGGCCTTCAGGCTGTCCTCGACGAGGATCGTTCGCTCGTCGATCTGTGCGGTGGGGTCATCGATGATAGCGTAGGCAGCACCAGCCTCCAGTGCGGCACGGGCATACTGATTGCCGTCGAAGCGCGCTCCGCGCAGGGCGAAGAAGATGCAGCCCTCGGGTAGCTGGCGGGTATCGGTGCTCACCACGGGATGGGCGAGGTAGATGGAGTAGAGGTCTTCTATCGTGATCATGAGTCGGGTCATAAGGGAGTAGGGGAGTGGGAAGCGCCCTACGGTGACACTACTATTATATATGGTGTCACAAAGGTACTACATAGCCTCAATACCGCGTAGATAGGCTGGGATTCATCTCGGGGACTGCTGTGAAGAGTAGCTACCTCCGTCCTTTCCCTACCGATTATTATTAGGTGTATGGCATGTTATTGTATAAGGCTATGGTATGCTATTATATAGGTGTATGGTATGATTTGCCCACCTTCGCAGTTCGCCCTTCCCTTGCCCCTTCTTTCTGACTTGTGGAAGAGGGGGCGCAAACCACTATATTTCCTTAAATTTTTTATTAAGTGGGGGATTGAAAAGCTTTATACTCTGCATGTTATTTATCCCTATCTTTGTCCCCCAGATTGTAACGGAAGGTACATGGAAAAGCATTCGGGCGTGATGCCCCTTTTTCTCTCAAATGACTCTGCACGTGTGTGTCGCATGGCTTGCGATATGCGCGAGTGGTCGGTGACTATGCCCCTCATTGAGGAGATGGCGACACAGATGGACAGCTCCATTTGGTCGACGCGTCAGACCTATACCTCCTACCTATATAATAATAGAGCCCAGAAGATGCTCGGCTATGGCCGTCAGCTCTTCGGGGCTTTTCTTTTGTGTGCCCCTCAGCTCCGTGCTCCACGAGTATAGATGAGGGACACCTGTGTGCTGCTTATTTTTTAATGTTTCAGATATGAAGAAAGTACTATCTATCCTCATGATCCTCTTCCTTACGGTCGCTACCGCGATGGCGCAGGGTAAGAGTATCAGCGGGGTCGTCCTCGACGCCGCTAATCATGAGCCTGTGATCGGGGCTTCTGTCCTGGTCAAGGGCGTACAAGGCCAAGGTGCTTCCACGGACATCAACGGGAAGTTCAGCCTAAAGAACGTGAAGGCAGGTGCGGTCCTCGTAGTATCGTCCATCGGCTACAAGAAGATCGAGGTCCCTGTCGGTAACCAGACAGAGCTTAAGATCGAGCTCCCCAGTGAAGACAATCAGGTGGAAGCCGTTGTCGTCACCGCTCTCGGTATCAAGCGCTCTCAGAAGGCTCTGAGCTATAATGTCCAGGAGATCAAGAACGATGCTCTGACGACGG
>ERZ772974.2379-NODE-2379-length-11507-cov-2.436081_pt1 | contig 11507 bp, 9 predicted proteins | sample MGYA00580671_ERZ772974 | MGnify/ENA primary metagenome ERZ772974 (study PRJEB29015, sample SAMEA2738065) | human oral metagenome | biome: human oral; feature: human-associated habitat; material: saliva | place: China | collected 2218 ... | reverse complement strand
TATCCTTATGGCCATGGGACCGGGACTGCTCGCGGCATTTGCGGGTAACGACGCCGGTGGTATTGCAACGTACTCCAGCGCCGGTGCGTCGTTTGGTTATACGCAGCTCTGGACCGTGCCTATCATGTGCTTTTTGCTCATCGTCGTACAGGAAACCTCAGCGCGCATGGGCTGCGTCACCGGCAAAGGCCTCGCTTCCCTTATACGCGAGCGCTTTGGCATCCGTCTCTCAACCCTCGCAATGTTTGCACTTTTGATATCAAACATTGCAGTAACATTCTCGGAGTTCGCAGGTATCGCCTCAAGTATGGATCTTTTTGGCATCCCAACCTATGTTTCGGTACCCATCAGCGCTCTTCTCGTCTGGATCCTTACCGTAGGAGGATCGTATCGCCGTATCGAAAAGATCCTTTTAGCCATCAGCTGCATTTTTGTTACGTATGTAGTGGCGGGCATCCTCGCAAAACCCGACTGGCTTGAAGCCCTTCGCGTCACCGCCATCCCGCAGATGTCCACCGACCCTTCGTATATCTCGCTTTTGGTCGCGAATATCGGTACTACCATCAGCCCATACATGATGTTTCTTGTTGCATCAAACGTTGTCGAGAAGAACCTCGATACCAGCGACATTCCCGCGCAACGTGCCGACAATGTTGCCGGAGCTGTCCTGGCGGAGATTATCACCTGGTTTATCATGCTCACCACGGGAACGGTTCTCTTTCCCGCGGGAATTCGCGTAGATTCCGCCGCCGAAGCTGCGTCTGCTTTAGTGCCACTTGCAGGTCAATATGCCTCTACACTCTTTGCCTTGGGTATGGTAGGTGCATCGTTTCTCGCTGCGTGCGTTTTGCCCGGTATTACGGCAAGCGCCATCTGCGAAGCATTTGGCTGGGAACGCGGTGCAGATCGGACCTGGTCCGAAGCCCCACTCTATCATGGCATTATCACATTAGTCTTGGTTATCTCGGCCATAGTCATTTTGATACCGGGTGTAAGCCTCTTTGGGATCATGCTTGTTGCCCAGGTCATAAACGGCATCCTGCTACCCATCCTACTCATCTTTATGGTAGTTATTGCAGCCGATAGACACATCATGGGAACGTTTGCCAACGGACGTGCGTGGAACTTACTCACGTGGTTCACTATCGTCACCGTTATCATTTTGACCATTGTCATGTTTGTTTTGCAGGCCATGGGACTCTAGGGATTACTTTTTCGCAGATGGGCTTCCTTTAGAGGGTTTCTTCCGGATGGGTTTCTTTTGAGCCTGTTTCTCCTTGGCTGGCCGCTTCCTTTTGTCTGGCTCTTTCTCTTTTTGCACCGGCTTAAAGAGACGCCTAATACGCCGGATAAAACGCTTACGACGTTTATCGTTAGAGGAAATTATCACGTAGGCAAAAAACACAACAAAATATACCGAAGCCAAACCCATAACCCATACAAGTGGCATTCGCCTGAGGATCATTTTAAAAACAAAGAGTTGTGCTGCTATAAAAAAGCAGGCTCCGATATTTTTAATCAGTCGCGGAAGCATCGACCGCTGAGAAAAGACTTCCTCAACGGCTTTCTTAATGCAATCTTGCCCCCTAAGCTCCTTGTATCTCTTCCGCACGGAAGAGATCTGCAACACAAAAGCCATGGCACAAAGACTAAATGCAGCAAAGACTGTGAAGAAAAGAATGAGCTCTATGACTTCGTTGTCAAAAAACATTGCAGCTACTTACTTGCCTCATCAAACTCATCCTTAAAGGACGAGAACATCTTGCCCATGCGCCCCAGCTGCTTGCCAAAGCTCTTTGCCGCGTCGTCGGATGTCACTCGGGAAGAGGCTTTCTTCTTTGTCGATGAGCTCTTCTGCGATGTCGGCGCATACGTCTTCACGGGTTCCTGAGACACCGTGCCGCCAAGGCTCTTCTCGGCACTCGGTTCTTCAAGCGCAACAGCCTCGGCGGGTACCGGATCCGGTCGCGGCTCAATAGCATCCTCAGGCTCGGTGACGTCTTCAAGAGCTCGCTTTGCTTTGCCGATCATGCGTCCAAGCGAGCGCCCGCCTTTGACGCTTGCCTCAGACATTGCCTTACCCGCTTTTCCGGCAAGCTCGGAACCTTTGGCAACGGCTGCGGCGTACCCTTCACCCGCCTTACCGGCAAGACCTCCCGAGAGCGCCGCGCTCTCCGCGTCGGCCGTAAGAATCATGGCGTCGTCACGATAACCCAAAACCCATTCGGGCTTAATTTCAAACGAGCCGATAAGCGCCGCGGCAGAAGATCCGCTATCCACCAGGAAGTTATTGACGTGGCCGGTAGCAGGATTGAAGTCTGCACCGCTGACAAAACCGAGCGTTTTGCCTGATTCGGTCACGGCTTGCATACCGTGCCACATGATGCAGCGATCCCAGTCAAGGCCAAGACGCGCTATCGCCTTTTTATCCAGCGATCCTTCAGGCTGAGTAACAAGAAATCCCTTGTCAAATGTGGTGAGTGCATCAAAAGCAACGAACACGTCATTACGCTTTACCATACCTGCGATATCGGGACGTTTAACCATTACGCCCACCACCTGCGGAAGGTCAGAGTCAAACACAATCACATGGATGCGTCCAAGTTTTGACGAGCGCTGCTGTCCGGCTTCCTTGTCCTTTTTATTCTGCTTTTTGGGAAGATATACCTTAATACCTACAAGCTCGTTTGTTTTCACGCAAACCCTTTCGACAAAAACGGGGCGCCCATGGACGTCCCGTTCCAGTACATGCTTCTTGAGCCGGTTAAACCCTAAAACTCAGTATGCTCGGCTTCGTGCTCTTCGCCGGCAACGTTTTCAATGGTTACCCCTTCGGCTTCGGAGGGGCTTGGAGCAACCTGAGCCGAAACGGAATCCGCCACAGCCTCAGCGCCGTTCTGTACCTGCTCGGAAGCGGAAGCAACCGCATCAGAAAGCGACTCGCGGAGCTGATCCATGCGCTCACGTGCCAGATCAACCTTTGCACGAAGCTCGTCGGTCTTGGCATCAACCGTTGGACGCACCTCGTCGATCTTATCGCTTACCACACGAGAAGTGCGCTCATAGGAATCAAGTGCGGAATCCCATGCGTCATTTACTGCGTCAGCCGCCATTGCGCGGGTTTCCTCACCTGGTCGCGGTGCCAAAAACAAACCTGCAGCTGCACCGGCTGCTGCACCAAAAATAGCCCCGGCTAAAAATCCGGCAGACTTCTTGCTCATGGGAACCTCCTATCAGAGCAGTGTGTACTGCTCTTCCGAAACGTACCGCTCACGTGCCTATCTCACAGGCCGTGGCCTCGGTACGTTAATCATACTCCAGTCATCGGGCAGGTCATCGTCAAACGACGTACCTTTGTGCAAATCTGCAGCATCAGCATGCTCTGCAGACGCAGAATCATCCTCAGCATCGGAAGCGGCGGCATCGGTGGCATCCGCAGTTCCCGCGTCTTCATCTTCCTCCACGTATGGATGATCGTACGTTTCATCGAAACTCCGATCATCGGCACCTTCCGCAGGGGAATCCGGCTGCTCATCATCGTACCAATCATCGTCAACGGCACCGTCTTCCGCATCAGACGATATCTCTCTATATTGATCGTCGTAAAATGTTGCGCGCGTTGACTCATTGGGATTCGCTTCATTGTAGGAAGCATCCTCAACGTCTTCCACGTCATAATCATGCTCACCGGACGCCTCGTAAGCCGCTTCATCTACAAGTTCGCCCTCGGCAAACTCCTCGGCAACTTCGTCTCTCTCAGAACCCTCAAAAGATCCGTCTTCTTCGCCAGTCAAAACACCGGAAGATTGGCTTTCTTCCGAAAGGTCTTCCTCAGACGCATCCTCACCGTCAACGCTTTTAACAAGCGCCACAAGGCCTTGCGTAATTGCCTCGATGTTTGGTTTGGGATCTTCCCCGTCTGCATAGGCCCAGTTCAAAATCCACGCCGCGCTGGAAAGGGCTCCGGCCACCAGCACGTCATCAGGGCATGCAAGGCTTACCTCAAACAGACCGAGTTTCTCGTCAAGCGTTGTCGTACGACCGGACGTAATGTCTCCTGCCCTGTTTGTAAGGGCGAGAAGCTCCACCGCCACATGCTCAAGGAGGTGTGCCACTTCCGTGTCGGAAACGACATCGCCAAACTGAGGTGCCGTATCACCAAGACACGCGTGCTTCTCGACCCCCGGAAGGAGGTCCACAACGCGCCGCGTGCCAATAGCATCATCAGAGGTCATACGTGGTGCATCATCTGAAAGCTGAATCGTAGCGTCAAGGTTTCTTGGTCCTACGACAACCTTTTTAATGTGAATCAGCTCTGCCATGTCTCGTCCTCTTCCTGCTTAAATGAGAGAATTACTCATAATATTGTAGTCAAAAATTGCAATTTATATATAAGCTCATCCGTTAGCGGTCGTTTTTTCCGCAGTGTCTTCATGTGCGCCGGTCTTTTCCTCCAAAGTTTGCTGCGGCTCCGGCGCAATCACCCGCAAGAGCGAAAGCCTGCGCCTGCGCATCATCTGCACGCGGAACTGCCAACCGTCCTTCTCAAACGTGTCGCCCGGCCGCGGAAGCCTGTCGGCAAGCTCAAGCACGAACCCCGCAATGGTCTCATACTCTTCCGAGTCCTCAACCGGCCATCCAAGCTCTACGGCATCGTCAAGCGAGAAGCGGCCGTCAACCAGCCATTCCCTATCGCTTAACTGCGTAAGGTACTTGTTGTCGGGGTCAAATTCATCGGCAATTTCACCAACAATCTCCTCGACAATGTCTTCAACCGTAATGGCACCCGCAGTGCCACCATATTCGTCAACGACAATCACCATTTGATCGCGAGAAGATTGCATCTCGGAGAGAAGCGGAATGATGTCTTTCGTATCGGGAATGTAATTTGCCGCACGGACATACTGTGCGATGTGCTTCTCGCCCGCATGTTCTTCAAGAATGGGCTCGATAATATCTTTGATGTGCGCAATGCCCACAATACGGTCAACGTTGTCGTGGTAGATGGGAATGCGGGAATAGCCGGTCTTACGCATGACCGTAAGGACCTCAGACAACGTGGAGGTGTCTTCCATGGTAGTAAGGTCAACACGCGGCACCATAACCTCACGCGCAACCGTATCGCCCATGTCGATAACCTCGTGGATCATCGACTTCTCTTCTTCGGAGAGCTCGTCGGAGTCTTTGACAATATAGCGAAGCTCCTCCTCAGAAAAATCTTGGTGATCTTCATGCACGTCAATACCCAAAAGTTTTGCGATACCATTTGCGGAAGCTGAATTCAAAATAACAATGGGTTTTGCCAGCGTCATAAAGAAACGGATGGGCCCGACAACTGCCTTGGAAACATTTTCCGCATTGGCAAGGGCAATCTGCTTTGGCACCAACTCTCCGATAACCGTTGAAACATACGAGAGTATCAGCGTAATAACCACCACGGCGGTAGGGTGCGAAAAATCCGAAGGTACGCCCATGCACGAAAGCCAGCTGCCCAGCGGAGTGGAAAGGCTTGTTGCGGCAAAAGCAGACGACGCAAAACCCACCAGCGTAATGGCTACCTGAATCGTTGCCAAAAACGGCCCGGAGTCATTGGTGAGGTCGAGAACCGCGCGAGCGCGCTCATCGCCCTCCTCGGCCTCAGGCTCAAGCGACGTCCTCCTTGCACTGACCACAGCCATCTCGGAAGCCGAGAAGTAGCCGTTTGCCAAGGTCAGAAGCAGTGTCACTAAAATACTTAACGCTACGTCCATATGTGGTATGGGCACCTGCCTAATCGAAGTTAAAAAGCCACGTAGGTATTGTACTCTACGTGGCTATTTCCTGATCAATTCTTTATAAAAGCGTAACTAATTCACGGACTTTTCCACTTTGCCGTTTGCTCCGGGCTTTTACTGCACGAGCTTTTCCACCTGAGCGCGGACGTCCTTCAAATCTTCCTCAGACGGCAGCCAGCCAATGGTATATGCCTTGCCATATGGAAGAGTAAACTCGGCCTTCTCAAGCTCTTCTTCAACCATCTTGGGGCCAAGCGGCGCCCAGCCGTATGAGCCGAACGCAAAGCCAATACGATGCTCATTTTTAGGAGAAAGGCCTGTCATATATGTCAAAAATGCACTCACCGTAGGCAAGAACTTGGAGTTGAGCGTAGGAGATCCAACGCAAACATACTTGGAATCAAGGAAGTGATACATCACATTGGAGACGTGCGTCTCTTTAAGGTCGCAAAGCTGTACGGGAATGCCCTGTGCCAAAAAGCCATCCACCAGCGCATGAGCCATCTTGTCGGTTGAGCCCCACATGGAATCATAGACAACCAGTGCCTTTTCTTTCAGCGTACCGGATGTCCACCCCTCATACGCATCGATAATGTCTTTCACGTGTGAGCGCCACGCAACGCCGTGAGCGGGGGCGATAATATCTATGTTCTCCAAACCAAGCTTTTTGACCGCCGTTACCGCCGAGTCTGCCTGACGGCCATACGGCAGCACAATGTTGGCATAGTACTTGCGCGCCTGTTTCATAACCTCGCAGTAATCGCTTTCATCGTCAAAGCGTGTAGAGGAAGCATAGTGCTGTCCAAACGCATCATTGGAGAAGAGAATCTTATCGATATCGGAGTAGGTAACCATGTTGTCGGGCCAGTGCACCATCGGCGTTTGCACAAAGTGAAGCGTACGCTTACCAATGTTCAGGGTGTCTCCCGTTTTTACACCGTTGACCTCAAGATCTTCTCCATAAAACGCTTTAAGCTCTTTAACGCCCTGCGGAGCCGAGGCATACACGGCAGCATTTGGTGCCACCTTGAGAACAGCCGGCAGCGAGCTGGAGTGATCCATCTCAATATGGTTGCATACCACAACGTCAATCTTTGCCGGATCAATAATGCTTTGGATGCGCTCGATGAGCTCATCTGTCATGGTGTATTTGACCGTATCGATAAGCGTGATCTTCTCGTCCAAAATAAGATATGCGTTGTAAGTAATGCCCTGCTCAGTGGTATACCCATGGAACTCCCGGGCGTTCCAATCAATGGCACCAACGGCATACACATCAGGCTTAATTTGCACTGCACTCAACATATGGTCTCCTCCGTAGGATTTGGGTGGCTGTTGTTATTGTAGCGGATAGCTTTATGCTACGTATTTCTGTTATTTTGAGCATAGCATTTGAGAAGCGGCCATATGTTTTGACTTTTATACAAATTCAGTCTAACCTGTGCAAACCTGATAATTTTATAGGAGTTGCTTCTGATGTCTACCAAATCTACTCATTTCAACACGACCGCAAAGACGAGTGCTGTCACCGGAACATCTCCTTGGAAACTTCTTGGCACCCTGATTGCTCCATATAAGGGTTTGGCCGTCCTTACCTTGCTGACCCTTCTTTGCGATATCGTGGGAATGCTCTATATCCCGACTGAGTTGTCGGCACTCATAAACGCCGCGGTCACCAATCACGATATGGTAGCTCTGACCTCTCACGGTATCCGTATGTTTATGGCGGCGCTTTTAGGATCCGGCGGTTGTATCGTCTCTTACTGGTTGGCATCACGGCTTGCTGCACGCATTGGTCGCGACCTGCGCACGGCCGTATACAAGCATTCTCTTGAATTTTCAGGTTCGGATTTCAACCGCTTTGGTACAGGTTCAATGATTACTCGAACCCTCTCCGATGCTAACGTGGTTCAGCAAACCTTTCTTATGTGTTTTACCATGATGTTCCCGGTACCGGTTACCTGCATCGTATCTGTCGTTCTTGCCTTCTCAACCGATACCGCGATGGGATGGATCCTTCTCGCCGTTATCGCGGTGTCCTTAATCGTAAGTGCCATTGCGGTAAAGATATCGGCGCCCATCTTTGTTGTGATGCAGAACTTTATCGACAGGATAAACGCTCGTCTGAGAGAATCAATTACCGGCGTGCGCGTAATTCGTGCTTTCGGTAAAGAAACATACGAGCGAGCCCGTATGACAAAAACGTTTGAGGACTACGCAAGCCGTGCCATTCGTGTCAATTTGATCTTTGCCGTAACGGATTGCACGACGTTCTTCTTGATGAACGCCGTTGAATCCCTTGTTATGTGGGCCGGCGCAAATCGCGTGGGTATTCACGCTATGCAGATTGGTTCTATCTCGGCTCTCATTGAATACGCCATGCTGATCATGTTCTTTATGATGATGGCTCAGTTTGCCATGCTTGAGATTCCACGCGCCCTCGCCTGCCTTGAGCGCTCGGCCGCGGTGCTGGACCAAAAGCCCACCATTGCGGACGGATTATCTAAAACGGTATCTTTTGGCCAAACGGACGAGGTTGCTCGCTTTGATCACGCAAGCCTCCGATTCGACGATGCCGACGAAGATACCCTGCAAAACCTGTGCTTTTCTCTGAGACGCGGTCAAACTACCGCAATCATTGGCAACACCGGCTCCGGCAAATCTACCATCGCAAAGATGCTGCTTCGCTTTAGCGACGTAACAGGAGGACACCTTACCTTTGGAGATGCCGATATACGCGATCTTCCACAGGCGGAACTCCGCTCTCACATTGCATACGTGCCGCAAAAAGCCTGGCTCTTCTCGGGAACCATTGCCGAAAATCTACGCTTTGGTGATGAGCATGCAGACGATGCCCACCTGTGGCATGCCATTGACGTGGCTCAGGGAGCTTTTGTCCGTGAGCTTAAAGACGGCCTTGACACACCGGTTGCGCAAGGCGGCACAAACTTCTCCGGCGGTCAGCGCCAGCGCCTGGCCATTGCCCGAGCCTTGACGCGCCATGCCGACCTCTATATATTCGACGACTCATTTTCCGCGCTGGACTATAAAACCGACGCCGCTCTGCGACATGCACTCAAAGATGAGCTTACTCATGCGGCAGTGCTTATCGTCGCACAACGAGTGAGTACCATCCGCAATGCCGACCAAATCATCGTTCTTTCTGACGGTTGCATCGTCGGCTTGGGAACCCATGATGAGCTTATGCGGACGTGCCAAACCTACAAAGACATATCCGATTCTCAAACCAGAGGTGGTGAACAGAATGTCTGACGAGAAGCACGATGAGACCGAAGCTACCTATACAGCTGCGGATACGTTAGATGCAGCCACCGGCGTGCCCGACGAAGAACTTGAAATCCCCGCCGACGCCGCAAAAACAGCTCGTCGCCTCTGGAAGGCTGCCTCCGGAAACCGCTGGCGACTCATAACCGCCGCCTTCTCCTCATTGGCATATGTCTTCTTTACGTTGGCAGCCCCCGCTTACTCCGCAAAACTCGTGGATATCCTCTGGAAGAATATCCAGGCTGCATGGGATTTAGGCACAACGTATCAGGTTACCTTTGAAACCGGTGGTCGAGAGATTCTCATATTCTTAAGCATCTGGACCCTTGCGTGGGCATTTTATACGGTGCAGTCCCTTGTCATGGCAAGCTTTGCCGAACGGCTCAATCTTGTGCTTCGTAAGCAAATTGCCGAGAAGATCGGGCGTTTGCCACTCTCATACTTTGATGCGCATCGCCCCGGCGACACCATCTCGCGTGCCACAAATGATCTAGATAAAGTCTCCGAAGTGCTCCAACGCGGTCTTCTCCAGATTATTATTTCCACGACCACTCTCATCGGAGCGACCGTCATGCTTACCCTCTACAGCCCCTTTGTGGCCGGTATTTTCTGTATTTTTGCCGCAATGAGCTTTCTTCTCACCAAGATTGTCAGCAACCGGACGCTTCATGCAGCCGCCAAGCGGCAAGCGGCCACCGGTGAGCTTACCGGTCGTGTTGAGGAAGCTTATTCGGGACGATTTGTTATCAAAGCGTTTGGACATGAGAGGTCAAGTTACGAAGATATCGCATCGGCCGCGGAAACGCTTGCTCGCGCCAGCGAACGTGCGGACTTCATTACCAACGCAATCAGTCCGGCCATTCGCTTCCTGACCCGCCTTGCACAGGTTGTCATCGGACTCTTTGCCGGCGGTATGCTCATCTCAGGCCAGCTGAGCGTAGGCGTATTCCAAGCTATCCTCCAATACCTCACCCAAGCAACCGAGCCTCTTACGCAACTTTCTTTCACGGTCAATATGCTGCAGGGAGCTCTTGCCGCGGCAGAACGTGTCTTCAACCTTCTTGATACTTCCGAAATTGTGACTGATCCACTGACTCCCGCCACCTTGCCCGATCCCGTACGCGGCCGCATTACCTTTGAACACGTCCGTTTTGGATACGACAAGAACAATCCCCTGATGCATGATGTTAATCTCGTAGCTCATCCGGGGCAGAAGATAGCCATCGTTGGCGCAACGGGTGCCGGTAAGACCACCCTCATCAATTTGCTGATGCGCTTCTACGAGATAAACGGCGGGCGCATCACGCTTGACGGAATAGACACGCGCAATCTGGCTCGTGCCGATCTTCGGCGTCAGTTTGGCATGGTCCTGCAAGATACGTGGCTCTTTGACGGTACCATTGCCGAGAATATCGCGTACGGAAAACCCGATGCAACTCGAGAAGAAATAGAGGCAGCCGCCCGTGCCGCCCACGTAGATTTCTTTGTACGCACGCTTCCTCATGGCTACGACACGCAGCTCTCCAATGATGCGGAGGCCATAAGCCAAGGTCAAAGACAGCTTCTCACCATTGCACGCGCCATGCTCACCGATCCGGCAATCCTCATTCTTGACGAGGCAACTTCATCGGTCGATACCCGCACCGAACAGGCGATTGTTCGAGCGATGGAAGCCATCATGGAGAACCGAACAAGCTTTGTTATTGCTCACCGCCTCTCCACGATTGTGGATGCCGACCTGATCCTTGTAATGGATCACGGAGACATTATCGAGCAGGGCACGCACAGCGAGCTTCTTGATGCCGACGGTACATACGCTGAGCTGTATCGCAGCCAGTTTGCCTGAGTTGGCGCCGGTGTACTCACTTATAGCGCTGCGGCAATAGCACGGCGGATAAAATCTGAGCGATTGACTCCTTTTGCCGCAATTGCCTGAAGCATTGCTACGGGAAGCTTAACCGTCACCGGCTTCAATTCCTGATTTGGATGAGGAGGACGGCCGGGAGAAATGTTGATGAGCTGGCCTTCCCACGTGTCGTTTTCCCACTCATCGGCAAGTCGTTCAAGTTCCTCGTCTGTAATTTCACTGCCATCATATAACGTGTGTTTCATGGAAATCTCCTATCTCTTCCCTTGAATTTCGGTTAAAAACTTTCTAGAAGGGGGTGTCATAGCGTGGTAAATCATCCAACAGGCGTTTTAGGAAGAGCAATCATCTCTATTAATCGTGATTTACCGTCATACCCCAACGCCATCGTTTCAAAAGGATGTACGCAATGTGTCTTCGTTGCATACGTAAAAGTATTCTCCCATGCGTCCAATACATCCTATTCCGTAAGCTCTGGATGACGCTCCATTATCCTTTTGTGAACAATTACATCCATAACACCCACTTTCCCAGCTTTAAATGTAATACCAATATTGTATTACATTTTAGATGAATAAACA
>ERZ772974.2378-NODE-2378-length-11510-cov-2.906504_pt1 | contig 11510 bp, 21 predicted proteins | sample MGYA00580671_ERZ772974 | MGnify/ENA primary metagenome ERZ772974 (study PRJEB29015, sample SAMEA2738065) | human oral metagenome | biome: human oral; feature: human-associated habitat; material: saliva | place: China | collected 2218 ... | reverse complement strand
ATCGCGGTGGCGCCATCAATTAAACCAACAAGACGATCTTTCGAAATTCTTCCTCCGTGATAAATTTTGTGTATTCGACCAAGTCGTCTGTATGCACTTCTCGTTCTATCCATTTTTCCCTTTCTATACGATTTTACCATATAACATCATAAGCGTAAAGATGTAACTCTAAAAACGCACATCTTTTCCAAGCTTACAAAATTAGCCCCGTGGTTGTGCGTGTTCCACGGGGCTTCTTGATTTTACAAATGAGATTTTTGCGAACGGGGTTTTGCAGAAATTTCAAAGTTAAATCAAGGTTTGAATTTCGAAAAAGAAAACGGCCAAAGAAGTAATGAATAGTGGCGACAGATAACATTTTCGAAAATCAAAAATAATAAAATTAAGGAGATAAAATGCACGCAAAAACAACAAAATTTAAAAAAATAATATTCTTTATGATTGTCGGACTGGTAGCTCTTGCTTGGTTTGGTTCAGAATATCGATGGCAAAAATATCGAAATTATGAAAAAGAACACAACTGTGAATGGCAAACGATCAATGAAATGGAGATTTGTAAATAATGTCAGAAGCAGTTATTACTACAGAAAAAGATGCAAAGAAATTAGCGAATAAAAAGCGTCGTGAATTATATGGTGAAGTCGTGCCATATGCGAACGATCTCTTCGAAGGAGATTTGACTACTGCTTTCAAAGAGCGATTGCTTGCGTCAATCCATGTATCGATACTCGGGCTAACCAAGACAGGACAAGCTCGACCGATTGAAGATTTAAAACGGTTTATGATCATCTCAAGTCAGTTCGGCGTTAATCCGTTCAAAAATGAGATTTATGCGACATATATCTGGAACAAAAACACTGAGCGCGAAGAGCTCACACCAATCATATCAATTCATGGTCTTCGAAAACTCGCTCGAAGAGGCGGTAAATATTCTCACACTGGAACTGCTGAAATTACTAAGAGCGCCGATGGACAGCTCGAAAGCGTAACTGTGCCGGTTTTTGGACTAGTTAACGGTGAGCCGAAAGAATTCACGAAATATACTGCTTTTTATGAAGAATTCGTCCAGAAAAATAAGGATGGTAAGCCGAAATCAACTTGGGCAAAAATGCCAATTGTAATGCTTACGAAATGTGCTGAAGCCAATGCGATTCGTCAAGCGTTCGATATTTCTGGAATCTATATCGAAGAAGAAATTTCGCGCGAAGATGAGCAAATTATTAACCAAACTGAGGAGAAAATCAATGAATAGAGTTGATCACTTAAGTTATTCTGCTCTTGTGACCTTCCTGCGAAATCAGGTGGAGTTTCAAAAGCGTTACATTGCGAAAGTTTATGATAATCCTTCAAGTCCATCAATGGTAGTCGGTAAAGCTTTTCACAAAGCACTTGAGATTTATTACAAGGGCGGAACTTTTGATGAAGCTGCAGCTGCTGGGCTTGATGAAATAAATTCAACTAGCGATTACGAAATAGATTATGGTAAAACTGGCAGCCGTGAAAAAATGATTAAAGAATTTAACGATTCACTCAATATTTATTTTGAAGAAGCGCCAAAATTCGAAGTTCTTGATGCCGAAAAACGGCTCGAAGCTGAGATTTCGAAAGTGCCAATGGTTGGGATTATCGACTTAATCATTAAAGGCTCGAGCGAAGATAAAATTAAGCTTAAAGACTACAAAACAGTTTCGTTTTATTCTTCTGCTACTAACGATCCACTCGATCCAGAGTATCAAGAAAATTACAAATATTTGCTCCAAGGCTCAATTTATCTAGTTTTAGCCGAAAAGGTTCTTAAAAAAGAAATTGAAAGCGTTGGATTTATTGAGATTAAGAAGACTAAGAATCGAGATGGCTCGCCTCAAATTCGCGAGTTCGAATATTCTCGTGATGATTTACTCGAGTTCTTGCCAACAACCGAAAAACTCATCACGAACGTTTTCGACTATGTTAACAACGATAATGCTAAATTCTTCCCTAACCCAAGCGATATTTTAAACGGACAAGAATCAATGGAGGTTCTTGCGAATATCGAAACTGGATTTGATAAAGCTAAGATTAAGCGCAAGATGAACGTGGCGGAAAAATTCAGCGAGAAGAATACAACTGTTGATTTACTCGAAACAGACGGCGAAACTAATGAGAATTTGATTATCAAAAAGTTCTTAGAGTTTGGAATCGGTGGCGCAATTGGCGAAACCTTCACTGGTGCGAGCGTGATTCGTTACACTTTTCGCCCGAACCGCGGAGTCGCAATGAAAAATATCGGCTCACGCGCTGACGATCTTGCAATCGCTCTTCAAGCTAAATCAGTTCGAGTGCTTGCGCCAATTTACGGCACAAACCTAATCGGTGTGGAAATTCCAAACCCTGAGCGTAAAGTTCTAGATTTCGACGATTCTCTGCTTAAAAAAGGCACTTTCGAAATTCCACTCGGCCAAGATATTTTTGGTGAAAATCACTATGGCGATTTAACTAAAATGCCGCATCTGCTAATCGCTGGTCAGACTGGCTCGGGTAAATCGGTAATGCTAAATGTAATTCTCGAATCGCTCACTAAACAGCTTTCGACAGAAGAACTCCAACTCGTGCTAATCGATCCAAAGCAAGTTGAACTTGGATTTTATGAAGACAGTAAGCATTTAATGAAACCGATCGTCACTAATCCAATTCATGCACAAGAAACACTTGCAGATTTAGTGGAAAAAATGGAGTCTCGCTATAAAACTTTGCGAAAAGCTGGTGTGCGAAAGATTGAAGATTATAAAGGCGAAATGCCACGAATCGTTTGCGTAATTGATGAGTTCGCCGACTTGATGATGACATCTGGTAATAAACGCGAAGAATTTAAATTGAACATTAAAGGTATGATCGAAACAATTTTGCATTTTAATAAAGATTTTGATTTATCAGAAATAAAATCACTGGAAGATCTGAAAATTAACCCAAAAATGTCAGAGCTTGAAAAAGAAACGATTAAGGAACAGAAAAAAGCGATGAAAGACTTTGAAAAAGCAATCCTTGAAGCTTCAGATTTAGGAATACCAAGCGCAGAAAGTTCGATTATTCGAATCGCGCAAAAAGCTCGAGCAGTAGGAATTCACTTGATTCTCGCAACTCAGCGACCTTCTGCCGACGTAGTGACCGGATTGATTAAAGCGAATATTCCAACCAAAATCGCATTTAGTGTAACTAACTCGCTAAACAGTAAGATTATTCTCGACGAAACTGGCGCAGAAATGCTCACTGGTAATGGTGATATGCTCTATCAAGATCCACGAGCCAATCATCTTGAACGACTACAAGGATTCTATCTATGACAAAACCTGAATATCTATTAGTCAAACAATTGGCGTATCAATTTTATAAAGAAAATCATTCAGCTAAAGCGTGGGCGGACTATGTCGCCGCCTATCGCTCAAAGCTGATAGAGATGAAAGATGAACGCCAAGTGGCAGAAGTCTTCGAAGAGTTCGAAGTCGACGAAATACGAGAATTTGTGACTAAGTATTATGAAAAAATGCCGTCTCAAACGCGGCAAGAAATTAAAAAAGTCATTGCAGCTCGTGTGCAAAGAATGACTCAAAATCGCCAACGAACATTTTTTACAAAGGATCAAAAATGAATTTCAGAACAGTAATTAGTCAAATTTTTAATAAATATTCAACTGCAGATATCACAGAGTTAAAAGAAATTTTCAGTTCAAAGCTCGCTCTCCCTTTAAAAGCGGAAATGCTGCAATATGTAATGGATTGTGAAGATCGGCAAATTTGTGAAGATTTCTTGCGAAGGAATAGCGAAAAATTAATAAAGGAGTTAAGCTATGAATTTTGATCAAAAATTAATTCGCGACTTTCTGGAAAATATTATTTTAGAAAATCGCAATCTTTACGAAGATGGTTTTGAAGATATGGATTTTGACGAATTTTGCAGATATTACGAAATCGGTAATGGTCTTGCTGAGAAAATGGACATTAAAGACTTCCCTTTCGAAGATTGGCAAAACGATTATTATAATGAATATCTCAAAGAATGTAGAGAAAATAATTTAGAGCGTTCACAGCAGTTTGATGATTATCGACGAGCAACAGGATTTTAAAAAATAAGTTTAGCCTTCCAATGGGCACAGGTTTCGCAAGTGGTTTAGAGCTGCAGAAAAAAAGTCGAGCACCTCCTTATTAGTAGCTCGCCGCGATTATTTCGTGGTTATGAGCCTTGTGTCCGTTGGAGGGCTGAAATCTAAAAGGAAGAATTATGAAAATTTTAATTAATGGTGTTTCTAGAGTAGTTAAAATTAAAGTTAATATTATTTCGCCAGAATGGCAAAGATATGAGGAATTAAGGTATGTTAATGAGAAAAACTGAAGAAAATCTGCACCTTAAAATTTGCGATTACCTGCGCAAGAATTACCCTGATGTGCTATTTCGCACAGATTTCTCAAGTGGTATGAAAATGAGCCCAGGTCAAGCGGCAAAACACAAGAAATTTCAGAAAGGACGAGCTTGGCCGGATCTGTTTATTGCTTTGCCGAGAGAGATGATTGCCGTAGACACAAAAAATGGCAACAGTATCTATAGTCAAAACGTTGGCGGTTTATTTCTCGAACTTAAAGCTGAAGGCACGAAACTTTACAAAAAGAATGGCGAAATGGTTGCAAATAAGCACTATCGAGAGCAAGCAGAAATGTTAGATAAGCTAATCGAATCTGGTTATTATGCACGATTCGCCGTTGGTTACGATCAAGCAATTCAAATTATCACAAATTATCTCGGCGAACCAAAACCAAAGAAAGTCGAATTTTAATAACTAGAAATGAAAGGATAACTATGAACCAACCTGATATTCAGCATTTGATTATGCAAGATCTAAAATTTAAAATGTCGGCTTGGCGAGCGATTGCAATTATAGCCCTGTTACTATTTTCGGGTGCGATTGGATTGTTTATCGGTTCAGAAGCTGAGCTCCAAAACGCTAAAGCTAAACTAAACACTACGGTCAATTGCCAAAAATAAATTAAAGGAGAAATATGAGTAATAAAACTAAAGCATCACTACTAAATGCAGCTGGAATTATTGGCGTAATATTAGCTATCATACTAATAACCACTGGAGTTGTTTCATCAGCTAGAAACCGCGCAATTTCGCTCGAAGAATCGGTTAAAACTTCCCTTTCAAATATTTCAAAAGAGGAACAACGCCGAGTGGATTTGTTTAACAATATAGTGGATGCCGTAAAAAGCTATAATAAATTCGAAGAAAACACCCTAGCTAAAATCACCGAAGCACGAGCTCAAGCTAATAGTGGTAAGATCGAAAATGCTCAACTAACGATTCAATCGGTTGTCGAAAATTATCCGCAATTAAAATCGCAAGAAAATTATAAAACTGCACAGCTCGAATTTAGTATTACAGAAAATCGCTTAGCAAGTTATCGTGAACAATATAATAACGAGATTAAGGAATATAATAAAAATGTTCGTTCCTTCCCTACTAACGTCTGGTTGGGACTATCTGGCTATGAAACACAGAAATTTGAGTATCTTGATTATAAAGTAGATAATTCAAAAGCAAGGAATCTCTTCGATGATAAGCGATAGACATCGCATATCACTTGGAATATTTATTGGAGCAGTCGCTATCTTCGGCTGCTTCATCCTAAGAAATATATTTATCGATCATGCTAACTCTGAAATACAGAAATATAACACCGCAGTTCGAGTTGAAGATAATAATAAATTCAATTATGCGGTAGATTCTAAGCAAGGTCGAATTGTCTCATCTGGTATTTTTAAAGCTAAAGATCCTGTTAGATTTGAAAATTTTGATGGTGAATATATGAAAATTATTAGGATTCTTGAAGAATATCGCCCTCATACATATGTTACTTGCAATGGCAAAGGTAAATGCCAAACCCATACATATTATTCATGGGACGAAATGTCAAGAGAAACTAAAAATTCTAACACTGTCATATTTCGAGATCGAGATTATAAGTCATCTAAATTTAATTTTTCAGCCTTCGAGTATGAAGCTGAGAAAAAAGAAATCCCAACTAAATTCTTGGAAAGAAAAAAGCGGTATGTTTTTAGGGTTATAGATAAAGAACTCTCGGGGTCTTTCTATGCTGAAACTAATGAGAGTGGACTAAGTGATAATATTTTAGTTTATAACGAGAGTCTTGACGAGCTATTAGAATCGATAAGACAAGGAGTTCTAACTACTGAAATAATCTCGTGGTTAGTATTATTGGTTGTAATTACATCTATATCGGGTGTATGTTACTACTTCGTAATGGCAGATGGTAAATTTAATTGGTAAAGGAGAAACAAAATGATTGAAGCTAGAAAAAACCCACAAGAACGAAACCTTTCAGGAATCTACGCACGAGTAAAACGAGATGGAAAATATCGATCGATGGATATTACGGATATGACACGTGAAGAATTGGCAGATTTTCTCAACAACGAGAAAATAAGCGTCGGCTATCTCGCAAGATTAGTCCAAAACTTAGTCGAAACCGTCCAGACAATCGCCGATAAATTTGATATTGAAGTAGACGAGGAGGAATAAATGAAAAAATATAAATTACTTAAAGATCTGCCCTTCGCAAAAGCTGGTGATATTCTTTCCCTTGAACGCAGTCAAGAATATGGATATTTCAAACTCTGTAAGGATAGAAGTAATCCGCGTTCTATTGAATTATATGAAGGTATTGTTGAGGGCTTTATTGATAACTTCGATCAATGGTTTGAAGAAATTAAAGAGCCTAAAATATTTTTCACTATAGATATTTATAAATCAAAATTTAAAGAAATAAATACTGATTACTATTCTGGCTGGAGTGCTTTGGAAGTTAAAAATATAAAAAATTTAGGATTACTATTTAAAACCGTAGAAAAAACTAAAAAGTATCTTAAATATTTAAAAGCCAAAGAAATTATCAAGCAAGACGCTAAAGGATTTAAACCTGATTGGCAAAATGCAGACGAGGAGAGATATTGTGGAAAATGGGATTTTGATGACGAAATTCCTCATATAAGTATTTTAAATATTTTTAAGGCACCACAGATTTACTTTAAATCCAAAAAAGATATCCAAGAAAGTTTCAAAAAACACCCCGAGGAATGGAAAGCGTATTTGACTTATGAGCAATAATGAATTACAACTTACAGATTTAGAGCAACAAGTTTTAGAAGCTTTTTGTGAATTATATTGTGACTTTGTGATAAACAAAGGTGATCCTGTTCCAAGGCGACATATAAAAGGTAGATGTAATTTTTCAAACTATAAAATATTGAAAGCCTTGAAAAGTCTTCGAGAAAAAGGCTTAATCAAATTAGTTCGAGAATATTATGAGGGAGATTTAGAAGAAGAAGCCTTTATGATGATTGGCTATAGACCAACAGACAAACTTGAGGCTACAGAATTATATAAGACAATTGAAAAAGAAGTCGAAAAAGAGATTAGGGAACATTTCCAATTATATTAACCTTAGCAATTCAATTCCAGCCTTACGAGGGGCGAAAGCCCTGTGTTCTAAAATTTGTTATAGCAGGGGAAGACTAAAACTTTTAGTCGTCCCTTGTAGGGCTGGAAACTGACTGTATTCTAGATAGGAGGAGACGCTGAGTTCCCGAATGGGAGTAAGACAAAGGTCGAGAATCTCAATGCTTTCGCCTCCCTTTCAGACCTTTCAGTCCTATCGTCCTGTCATATGGCGTTAAACTGGGCAAATACTTTATAAAATATAATATGTAATAAATTTATAATAGTGGCGAAAGAGATTTCGCCCCTCGAACCTGAGCATAACTAAAATTATAAATAGTAATGTGGTAGTTATGATAATAAGTTTTGGCGTGGTTTGTCTCAACACGCAAAGTTATGTTCAGATTTGAGGGTTAAGCAGAAACAAGCACCTTTAACACGATCATAAGCAATTTTCAAGTGTTTCTGCCCTACCTCAATAATATTAAAGGAGATAAATATGAAAAACAATTTTATAATAGTTCACGAAACACTTATACAATCAATATTAGCAGACATCTTTTCATTCCTAACGATTGCCTCAATGTTGTTATTTAATCATTATCTGCTAAGCAGTAATGTATTACTTGATTTATGTTTTATGTATATGGCTTTCATTGTGATGAAATCGAAAGGCAATAAAAAGATAAAAAGGTTTGACACTAAAGAAGAAGCAATTAAATTTTTACAGGAACAATAATGAAATACATAGTATTTGACATCGATGGAGTTTTGGCGGATTGCTCGCATCGTTTGAAATATATTCAGGGTAAAGATAAGGACTATGATAGTTTTTATTCTTATGATGAGGTAGTAAAAGATATAGCATTAGGGAGTGGGTTTATACTATTGAAATCTATTTTCTATTCAATGGATGATATAAATACGCCAAATAAGTCAGCAATGGGAGAAGAAATTAGGATTGCTCTTATAACTGGTAGAAATAGAAGATGTGAAAAAGCCACTATAAATTGGCTTACCGATAATATGAAAAGATTTAGAATTGATAGATTTCAATGTAATTATTTTATGCGCCTAGAAAATGATTTACGACCGGCTTATCAAGTTAAGGAGGATTTAATTAAAGATCATATTGGCTTTAAAAATATTCTCTTCGCTTTTGATGATGATAATAAAGTTAATGAGATGTATGAAAAACACGGTATTATGTGTTATAAGCCCAATATAACAAGTGTCGTAAAAAAATAGGAATAAAGATGAATAAGCCTAAAAAATATGACGATAAAAGAATTAAATCTCTTTTGAATCCGCGACTAAAGAAAGATAAAACTATACGACGAGTATTTGTAAGTAATGAATTTAAACAAAAATTTAATATTGATTCACCAGATAATTTCTTTGAAGTAGAAGTTGACCAACAGGTATTAGATGAAGAATTTGAAAGAATTATAGAATTTAATAAAATTTTAGAAGAAATAAAGGAGCGAATATAATGAGTGATAATTTTAAAAAGAACTTTTTAGTAATTTGTTTTCTATTAAATTTAGCGTTGTTGGTTTTATCTGACAATTTAGCACTTCGTGTTTTGAACTTCTTAGCGATTATTTTGGTGGTTTATACGTTCTCTCTGGTTGATAAAAATTAACGATAAGCTTTATTTTTCTTGCGAAATTTGGTATAATTAAAGAGCCCGAGCGCCAGTTTCAGCGACTTTCTGGCTGAAGCTCGGCTATAAAGAACATATTGTTTTTATAAACTATCGACTTTTTAAAAAGAACCCGTTTTGGGTTCTTTTATTTCGCATTTTCTGGTATAATAAAAGAAAAAAGAGGTGGTCGCTATGGAATTAGGACTATTGAAGCGTTATGATAAAGTCTACGGATTTTTTCATGAAGATAACGAAACTAAGCCGGTTGTGCTGATTTATTCAGGAGAACGAACGACAGAGTTTAGCACTTTTAGTTATTTAGTTGATGGAGCAAAAGGAGTGGAACAACACTACAAGTTCCTTCCGAATGATATTCAACTAAGCCCTTTCAAAGACGGCTGGATAGCCGCAGAATAAACCACTCATAATGAGTGGTTTTCTACTGTGCTTTTGCTAAAAATATAAAGATCAAAATAAAAACCGCTTCAATAGCGGTTTTTTAGAAAACATGAATTTAGCAAACTTCTACTTCTTAGCACCAAGTTTGAATATCGGCTTAAGCCCAGCAAAAGCTGTAGCAATTGCACCGCTGATTGCCAAAATCTCTTTCGTTGCATTTGGAATTAAAATCACACAAATTGTGGCAATTAGCATATTGGTCAAAATCCCCAAGTCAGCGATGAAATAGACCGTTGTCTTCGCTTTCTCGCTAATCCTTGGCTCATAGTCCGTATTTGCGATGTTCTCAACCGTATTTTTCTGTAAATCTTCCAACATTTTCAACTCCTCTTTTGTTAGTGGTCTTGCATTAATTTGAATTAAATGCTTTTTCTCTGCTTTTTTAGAATTTTCAGCATTTCCGCTATTTTCTAAATTGTGCGACATATCTTTTTTCTCCTCTTCTTGAACTGTTAACCCTTGGTTTTCGGTTGGTTTTTCTTCAGTGGTTGGCAATTCTTGATTTTCTACCACTTCCGGTTCTTTCTTAACTTCTGGTTCAGCTGGTGGTGTTGGTTGTGGTCGATAATCAGTTTTTGTGCCATATTCGCCAGCTGGGATTTCAGTTACTGGTGTTAATTCCATCCAGACATCAATCCCATCTCGTTTTACTCGCGCAAACCACATTCCATCATTCTGAACTACTTCTAGAGCGACAAAAGCACCTTGAATTTTAACCCAATCACCTGCGTTAATTTCACCATCGATTTTATAGCCATCGCTATCGACCTTGGCTGCCCAGTTAGCTGGAACACCATTCTCCGCCCAAGTGAAACCTCTTGGACAAAGAGCATCGATTTTTAGCTCTCTTCGACCATCATTTATATTCACTTCCGCAACTTGAAGTGCTTGGTTAATTTTAAAGTGCGAACCTATGTTAATTACATCATCAATTACTTCTGGTTGTGGTGCTGGTGTTGGTGCATTTTGTGGTTTACCTGTATATCTAAAAATTGTTAGATATTGAACGTTGTTCCAGCCTGCTAATTTATCGTGTTCATCAGTGTGAATACCCTTATAGGCATACGCACAATGAATAATATTATCGTTATCAATAAATATTCCAGTATGTCCATTAGCACCTAATGTATACCCTTGTTTGCCCCAAATGAAGATATCACCTCGTTGGGTTGCGATATAGCCGTTTACATCTGCCTCAATCCGTTGAAAGCCAAATTTTGGCAAGTCCACGAACTCTGTTTCAGTATTGCCGATTCGGAAACCAGCTGGTAAAATTCCAGCATAAATCAATGCGTGGTAAATGGCGCTCGAACAGTCGTAAGAATTCGGGCCATTTCTATAGTCCATCGAGTAACTAACTCTGCCTTGCCGTTGCTGAAACCATTCAATTACTTTATCCATTATTTCTCCTCCTTATTTTTTAATTAATCCGCCATTCAAAACAAATTGCACTAATGCTCCTAAAATTGCCACGCCTACAGCCCAAACAATTTTACTCTGGTTCTCTTCAAGACGCCGAAGACGCTCTTTGTTGCGTTCAGCTTCGCGCCGCACGCTCTCGATGTCTTTTTGATGTTCAGTTACCGATTTCGAAAGCCCTGCGATAATCTCGAGCTGATCATTGGTATGCTCAACGATCTGCGTTAAACTATTGATTTTTTCTTCCAGAACATCAATTCGCGCTTCGAAGACTTCTTTGCTTATGTATTTATCGTCCATGTTCCTCCTTTCTCTACACTTGTTTTGCCTTATTCTCTTCAAAATCCCAGATTTGTCTCGAACTTTTTTCTCTGAAATACTCTTTCTTCAAAAGCTCTTTCTCAATTGCCTCCTTTGAAATTTCAGTTCCTTCTGGTATTTGAACACTGAAAGTATTAAGGCTTAGGTCTTTTGTGCTATCTCCTGCTTTGCGAGCTTT
>ERZ772974.2375-NODE-2375-length-11526-cov-3.565687_pt1 | contig 11526 bp, 7 predicted proteins | sample MGYA00580671_ERZ772974 | MGnify/ENA primary metagenome ERZ772974 (study PRJEB29015, sample SAMEA2738065) | human oral metagenome | biome: human oral; feature: human-associated habitat; material: saliva | place: China | collected 2218 ... | reverse complement strand
GAGCTGCTTCGCTCTGTCCCTTGAAGCCCCCACCCTTGAGGTTGATCTTGATGTCGTACTTCTCTACTGCATCGAGCGTAGCCAGTGGCTGGCGGACGATGTACTGCAGGATCGAAGAGGGGAAATAAGTAGCGATGTCACGCTTGTTGATCGTGATCTTACCGCTACCTGCTGCTACGTATACACGAGCGACAGCGGCCTTACGGCGGCCAATGGCATTGATGAATTCCATATGTCCTACTGTAATTACTTGAGCGTGTTAAGATCTACGAGGCGAGGCTGCTGAGCTTGGTGCTTGTGCTCTGCGCCGTCATAGACGTAGAGGTTAGCGAGGATAGCCGCACCGAGACGGTTCTTAGGGAGCATACCCTTGACGACCTTACGGAAGAGGCGATCAGAGCCCTTAGCCTGGAGGAAGCGTGGGCTGAAGCTACGCTGACCACCAGGATAGCCAGAGAACTTGAGGTAAACACGATCGTCCCACTTCTTACCAGTGAGCACGACCTTGTCGGCATTGATGACGATGACGTTGTCGCCACAGTCTACGTGTGGGGTGAAGTTGGGCTTGTACTTCCCGCGAAGAAGCTTCGCGATGGTGGAGCACACACGACCCAAGCTCTGACCAGCTGCGTCGACCACGACCCACTCCTTAGTGACGGTAGCGGCGTTAGCAGAGACGGTCTTGAAACTTAAAGTGTCCATTCCTTCTGTTATTGTTAAAGATTACTTAGACGAAAGCGAGACCATACAGCCGGTGACTTCTTACCCTAACCTCTTGGCATCAAAGACGCCGTGGACACGAGGCTGAAGCACACTACGGTAGGGATACCGCGGTGTGAAGAAGCTCACGAAAGACCGAGGACTCGCCTAGATACTATTTGATAAACAGCGCACAAAGATACAAAAAATCAAGACATCTACGTCCTCCACCTCTTCATCGGCCACTCATATATAATATTCGGTATAGACCGACCCTCTTGATTGAGGACAGCTACCCCTATCCAAACATCTGAAACGGCCCCCTTCTCAAGCTAAGAGCACGCCACACCCTCCCCTTTGATTACGTATATTGTGACCACTCGGTTGGGTATATTGTGATCCTACGATTGGGTATATAGTGATCTATAAGGTGGGTATATTGTAACCGAAATCCTCCATTCCCCTTAGGCTCTGGACACCCTCCGAAATTCACCAGCTCACCCCCTTATTTTCACCTTTAGCTCCGCTCCTAGGGCAAGCACTCAGGGTGCCTTTACAGAGGAGAAGAACGACAAGACTGCACGAATTACGAGAAAATGTGTACTTTTGCTTGTATTTTTGAGTAGGTGAAGGCGATTCACTATTATCCCCTTTGACCTCGCCTTATTTTAGGTAATTAACAAAGTCAAACAGAGTAACTCGGAGCAGGTCATCCTATCGGCCACCCCGCTCCCCTAGTCCCGAGTCCTGAAGAGCGACCTCCACATCTGCCCAGCGCAGTAGAGACAAGCCAGAGAGCACACCGCTCCGTACCCTCTCGGGAAGATGCATTGATATAGAATGAATTTACTTGAGCAAAAGCTAGCGTGCTATACCGAGCCCCAGAAGGCTCAAGCCGCAGGGATCTACCCCTACTTCCGTAAGATCGAGAGCGATCAGGATACTGAGGTTATCATCGATGGTAAGCCAGTCCTGATGTTCGGATCCAATTCCTACCTCGGACTTACGAACCACCCCGAAGTCAAGGCTGCCGCTATCGCTGCCATCGAGAAATACGGCACAGGCTGTGCTGGGAGTCGCTTCCTCAACGGAACTCTCGACAGCCACATCGAGCTAGAGAAGCGACTAGCGGAATTCGCTGGTAAGGAAGATGCCATCATCTTCTCCACCGGCTTCCAAGTCAACCTCGGAGTCATCTCCTGTCTCCTAGGCCGTGAAGACTACATCATCTGGGACGCACTGAACCACGCCTCGATCATCGAGGGGATCCGTCTCTCCCCAGCGAAGAGTCTTCGCTACAAGCACAATGATATGGAGGGGCTGGAGCGCCGCCTAAAGCAGTGCGACCCCGACCGCATTAAGCTCATCGTCGTCGATGGGGTCTTCTCTATGGAAGGCGACCTATGTAACCTCCCCGAGATCATCCGCCTATCCAAGCAGTACGGAGCTCAGGTGATGGTCGACGAAGCCCATGGCTTCGGCGTCCTCGGCGACCACGGCCGTGGAGTCTGCAACCACTTTGGACTCACCAAGGATGTAGATCTGATCATGGGGACGTTCAGTAAGAGCTTTGCCTCGATCGGTGGCTTCATCGCCGGGAGCAAGACGACGATCAACTACCTCCGTCACCACGCTCGCTCTTACATCTTCAGTGCTAGTAATACACCTGCTGCGACAGCTGCCGCACACAAGTCTCTGGAGATTATGCTCCGTGAGCCCGAGCGTGTACAAGCCCTTCAGGAGAAGACGGCCTACAGCCTCGATCGCTTCCGCAAGCTCGGCTTCGAGATCGGTAATACCTCCACACCGATCATTCCGCTCTATATCCGTGACAACGAAAAGACCTTCCGCATCACTGCCCTACTTTATGAAGAGGGTGTCTTCGTCAATCCCGTTGTCGCTCCAGCAGTAGCCCCCGAGGATACCCTCATCCGCTTCTCGCTGATGGCCACGCATACCTACGAGCAGCTCGACCGAGCGATCAATACTATCGAGCGCATCTTTAAGGCACAGGGTATCGCCCTACACCCGATCGCAGGCTAAGAAACCCACTCGACAGCCTCTTCGGCTAAGAAATTTCGGGTATTCTATCCCTCTTGGGGTAGAATACCCGTTATCATTAGGTAGCCAGCTACGCCCCTTTTGATTTATCCGTGCTATGCGACCCCTCAGGATTCTCACTCTAGGTCTGGTAGGTCTACTCTGTGCCTGCCGCACCACACGCGATGGTAGTACCACCTCCGATGAGGTGAGTGCTCACAGCTCTGATGCCATCATCAGCTACGTCTCGACCGCCCTCACTGAAGATCTCCCCGAGCATACCTACCGCCTGACGCTCCCCCCCGTAAGTCCGGTGGAGGACTTCCGTGTAGAGCTGACCCCCATCCTCCCCAACCATCGTCCAGGGATGACCAGCCTCGATGCACGCTTGATCCCAGGCGAACAGCTAGGTACCTATTCGACCTTCTACTACTCCGAGGGCGAAGGTGCCATGGCGCTGATTAACCCTCCGATCTCGGGTCTATCTCCCAAGCCTTTTCTCTTCGGAGAGCCACTGATCCTCACCTTCCGAGGGAACCGAGAGCTTGCGATCGTCAGCAACGACAGCATACAGATCGGCTATCGCTACTGGAGAGCGCAGTCTCAGCCACAGGAAGCGACCCCAGCAAAGGAGATGAAGGGACTCAAAGAGAAGGCAGGCTACCAGCCCTACGTTATCCACGCTCCGAAGCGCACGAGGCATAGCAGTCCGACCTATTATATTGAGCTCATCCCCAGTAAGTGGATGCTCGTGGACTGCAATATCCATGTCCTGAATGGCAAGTTCGACCTCGACCTCGACACCAAGGGGGTGAACCTACCTTATATATTCCATAGTGACGGGAGCACGATGTCTACCCGCATGGGATGCCCCGAGGAGACCGAAGAGAACCGTCTGGTACGTCACATGGGGATCGTCGTCCTGCGTGATGCTGGCGAGCCGGTGACAGTCTACCTACCCAAAGGCTTCACCCTGCTCTACCGCATCTATGCCCCTGACGGACAGATGCGCCTCCTCTCCGAATCGATCGACTCAGAGTAGCCCCCATGGAGCTGTATCTATCCTTGGGCGAACTTACACTATCTTTGCACGCAATAACTAGCAGAAGGGATCCTCTGGCATTTCCCAAATATCAATGCTGAGACTTCAAGATAAAAGCCGAACGCTCGCCCTAGCGATGCTCTCCTTACTCGTCCTCGCAGCCTGTGCCACACGGCACAAGACTCCGACACGATCCGTGCGTACCTCACGCACCTCGGGAGGCTCAGCTAAAGCCAGCCCGGATAGCCTCAGCACCCTCACTCAGCTACGCTCCTTCCTACCCGACAGCTCGGCCACGAGTGACAGCCTTCAGCCTGCCCTTCGAGACACCCTACCCCGAGCTTTAGCTGACTCCCTCAGCGTACCCTCCCCCGATAGCCTTCCTACAGATAGTGTCTCCCTAGCGGAGACCCAGCGCCGTGCCGACTCCCTAGCCCGTGCACAGCGTAGAGCTCGTGCACGCTCCACCTTCGACGACATCATCGCCTACAAAGCTCAGGACTCGATGGTACTGATCGGGAAGAACCTCACCTACCTCTTCGGCCCTAGCACGGTAGACTATAAGGACAAGGGGATGGATGCGAACTTCATGCGCCTTAACCTCGACAGCAACCTCGTCTATGCACACTACGTACTCGATAGCACGGGGAAGGGAACAGCCTACCCTAAGTTCCGCGACGGAGGAGAGAGCTACGAAGCGAAGAGCCTGAACTACAACTTCAAGACCAGCAAGGGCTTCGTCACCGGAGCCGTCACACAGCAGGGCGAAGGCTACATTACCGCCGAGCGAACGAAGATGATAGGGAGTAACTGCTTCTACATGGAGAATGGGCAGTATAGCACGTGCGATAACCACGAGCATCCCCACTTCTATTTCAAGCTCACCAAGGGAAAAGCAAGACCTGGGAAGAACGTCGTAGCTGGCCCATCTTACCTTGTCCTGGCCGACGTACCTATGCCCATCGGCTTACCCTTCGGCTTCTTCCCCTTCAACAAGAGCTATTCCTCCGGGATCATCATGCCTAAATATGGGGAAGAGACCCAGCGAGGCTTCTACTTACGTGAGGGGGGCTACTACTTTGCCTTCAACGATTACGTGGATCTAGCCGTCACGGGAGACTGGTACAGCCTAGGCTCTTGGGGCGTCAATGCACGATCTAGCTACCGCAAGCGCTACCGCTACAATGGGAACCTTAACCTCAGCTTCCTGACCACTAAGACTGGGGAGCGGGATGTCGCTGGAGACTTCACCCAGAGCAAGGACTTCCGCATCAATTGGACCCATAGTCAGGATGCGAAAGCCAGCCCTAACTCCACCTTCTCAGCGAGCGTAAACTTCTCCACCAGTAGCTATAATCACAATTCACTCAATACCCTCTACAACCCGCTCGTAGCTGGACAGAACACAAAGAACTCGTCCATTAACTACAGTCACACCTTCGCTGGCACACCATTCCGCCTATCTGCTTCTATTGATGCTACGCAGACCTCGGTAGACTCCATGGTCTCCATGAGCCTACCGAACCTCTCGATCAGCATGAATCGTATCTATCCCTTCAAGCGAAAGAAGCGTGTCGGGGCAGAGCGCTGGTACGAGAAGATCAGCTTAAGCTACTCGGGGCAGTTCCGAAATAGTATCACAACGAAGGAAAACCGTCTCTTCGAGGCGAACCTCATCCGTGACTGGCGCAATGCAGCTTCGCATAACATCCCCATTTCCGCCTCTTACAAGCTCCTCGACTATATCGACCTGACGCTAAGTGCTAACTATAACGAGCGCTGGTACACGTATAAGACCCGACGACACTATGACCCTACGACGCAAAAGGTAGAGTCTGAGCGTCAGTATGGTTTCAATCGCGTATTCGACTTCTCTACCTCTGCTAGCCTCAACACGACCCTCTACGGCTTTTTCAAGCCTTGGAAGATCTTCGGAGATAAGGTACAGATGATCCGTCACCGTATGACTCCACGCATTGGGATCAGCTATACTCCTGACTTCGGCACACCATTCTGGGGCTACTATGGGCAGTTAGACTACACGGATGCTAGCGGTGTCCTCCGCCACGAAGACTATTCGCTCTACTCCGATGGACATCTCTTCGGGGCACCTGGTAGGGGCAAGTCGGCAGCCATCACCTTTGGCCTCGATAACAACCTAGAGATGAAGGTACGAAGCAAGAGCGACAGCACCGAGACCTTCAAGAAGATCAGCCTGATCGATAACTTCTCGCTCAACTCTAGCTATAACCTAGCGGCGGACTCCTTCCAGCTCTCCGACATCAGTGCTAGCATTGCGCTACGTCTATCGCAGTCCTTCCAGCTATCGCTCAGTGGCTCTTTCGACCCCTACCTCTACGGGCACACGACCTCCTCCTCGGGTCAGGTGCAGGTACACCGAGTGAATAAGCTCCGTATGTTCAACGGTAAGGGCATCGGAAGCCTACGTGGCACGGGCACATCCTTTAGCTACACGCTGAATAACCAGACCTTCCAGAAGATTAAGGAAGCCTTCGGGGGAAAGAAGAAGGACAAAAACCAGCGAGATACAACCCCTCAGGACAGCTTAGGCACGACTCCTCCGCTCGATGGCAAGGACTCTTCGCTCGCAGACCAAGCGAAGAAGAACCAGCAAAATAAGAGTCTCTTCGAGTCATCCTCTGACGAAGGCGAGTACGACGAGGACGGTTACCTCAAGGTAAGCATACCTTGGTCGCTCTCCTTCTCGTATGGGGTGAACCTCCAGCGTACCACTTTCGACACCAGAAGGGACGAATACCGCTACGGACTTACGCATAGTCTGATGCTATCGGGTAGCATTCAGCCCACGAAGAACTGGTCGTTCAACTTCAACGCTAGCTATGACTTCATAGCCAAGCGTCTGGCCAACATGACCATCGGCATCAGTCGTGACCTCCACTGCTGGACTCTCGCTGCCAATGCCATCCCCTTCGGTCCCTACAGGAGCTACAGCATCTCCATCGGAGTCAAGAGTGGTATGCTCCAAGACGTGAAGTGGGATAAGCACGGCTACTCCTCGGGGAACTCATTCTAGTACCCTCGCCCCACAGTCCCTCAAGCGGCGTCACACCCGACGTAGTCCCATCCCCCACTCAGCTCACGGGCATTCCTCCCCTTACGCCCCTCCTTCATCAGGTGAAGGAGGGGCTTTTTCATCTAAAGATTCACCTCCCTCAGAGAGAAGGTTTACCTCCGCCGGCACGAAGGTCAACCTCTAGCCGTACGAAGCTATACCTCTCTAGCGGCAGAGGTATAGCTTATGCTAGCGAGTGGCTTTCGTGCTCACTTCTAGAGCCGAATTACGACAAGAGCGAAGACCGACATGGCTTGCCTCCGAGGCATCGAGCATCCTGAGAGAAATCCGTACTTTTGAGGGAAGACATCCTTCCTCCAAATCCTCTATCACATGAAGCTGAAGAAGATCCCCTTGAGCATCCCCCAGCGCTTCTTCTGTGCTATCGGGATGGCAGTTATACTTGGCTCCCTGAGTGGACTTTGCTTGCCCAAGCCTTACGATCGGATCGCCATGCTCCTAGGTATGATGCTCGTGGTGCAATTCTTTGCGACCTCGACCTTTTTCGTAGACCCTAATCGGAAGAAAGACCAGTAAGAAGTCCTCTCGAAGCTATACCGTAGAGGGCTTGACCGCCTGCTAGCTTATTCGTAACTTAGCAGTAGAATTCTTACCACACCCTTGAAGGCCTTTCCTAAGGCTTAGGAAAGCACACGACAAGGGTGCTAACTATACAAGCGAACCTACCGCATGAGCTACCTCAAGTTCGACCGCCGACTCATGGCTAACCTAGATGAGTCCACCCAGCGAGAGTACATTCGCACGAACCGCAAAGGTGCCTACTGCTGCTCCAGCATCGTCGGCTGCAACACACGTAAGTATCACGGCATGCTTGTCCTGCCTGTACCGAAGCTAAGTGCAAACAATCACGTCCTTCTCTCGACCCTTGACCTGACGATCGTACAGCATGGCGTCCCCTTCAACGTAGGGATCCACGAGTACGAAGGTGACATCTTTAGCCCCAAGGGACACAAATACGTCCGTGACTACAATGCCGATATCGCCTCCAGCACGACCTACCGTGTCGGGGGCGTCGTACTAAGACGCGAATTCATCTTCTGTCACTACGTCAATCGCGTACTTATCCGCTTCACACTGCTCGAAGCTCACAGCCAGACGACCCTCCGTCTGTCGCCTTTCCTTGCCTTCCGTGACGTGAAGATGCTTACCCATCGCAATGATCAGATCCGTGGTGACTACGGGCAGGCTACCTCGGGGCTGACCTGGTGCCTATACCCTGGCTACCCTAACCTCTATATGCAGCTCTCGAAGGAGCATCAGTTCGTCTCCGACCCTCACTGGAACGAGAAGATCGAGTACACCAAGGAGCGGGAGCGAGGCTACGAATACACCGAAGACCTCTACGTCCCGGGCTACTTCGAGGTAGACATCGAGGTCGGAGAATCCATCTATGTCTCGGCAGGGATAGAGGAAGCTGACCCCAAGGAGCTAGCGCACCTCTTCGAGGAAGAGGTCACTATGCGCACCTCGAAGGAGGACTTCCGTAGCTGTCTACTGAATGCCGCCCTGCAATTCTACTACCGCCCCGATGCGACCCATGGCTATCTACTGGCTGGATACCCTTGGTTTGGGGTGCGTGCACGTGACTTGCTAGTCGCTCTCCCAGGCTGCTCGATCTACGCCGAAGCCCCTGAGCGCTTCTATCGTATCATGGACACCGTGATACCCGAGATGCGCGCCTTCATGACGCAGGAGGGTATCTCCACGACGATACGCAATATCAATGAAGGCGATGTAGGTCTCTGGGCAATATGGGTGCTCCAGCAGTATGCGACGTGGGCGACCAAGGAGGATATGGTCAGTCGCTACGGCGAATTCCTCGATGAGCTCATCCACTATTACCTCAAGAATATCCACCCGACCCTGCGCATCGACGAGACAGGGCTCTGTGTGATCTTCGGCGATGGCCGTCCCCTCTCCTGGATGGACGCTAAGATCGACGGCAAGGCCGTAGTCGATCGTGAAGGCTATCTCGTGGAGCTGAATGCCCTGTGGTATAACGCCCTCTGCTTCTACCAAGAAGTCCTCCCTCAGCGCTGGACACCCGAGCTAGAGGCACTGAAGAAGCAAGTCGAGGAATCCTTCTGCCGCATCTTCGTGAACGAGCACGGCTACCTCTTCGACTACGTACATCCCCACCGGAGATGGCAGGACTGGAGCGTCCGTCCGAATATGGTCTTCGCCACCTCACTACCCTATTCGCCACTCCCCAAGCAGGTGCGTCGCTCCGTACTAGAGATCATTACCCGAGAGCTACGTACACCGAAGGGACTACGAAGTCTGAGTCCAAAGAGCGAAGGCTACCAGCCCCAATGCCACGGCACACAGCTTCAGCGAGAGCGAGCTTACTATAATGGATCGGTCTGGCCTTGGCTACTGGGGCCTTACTTCGAGGCTTGCCTCAAACTCTACGGCCGTAGCGCCATCTCCTTCATAGAGCAGACGCTCATTGGCATGGAGCAAGAGCTCCAAGAGCATGGCATCGGCACCATCAGCGAGCTATTCGACGGCAACCCACCCTTTAAGGGTCGTGGAGCGATCTCCTTCGCCATGAGCGTCGGAGAGATCCTTCGCTCCCTGCACCTCCTACAGCAAGCCCAGAGTAAGTACGACACTGAACCACAACCCCTCATCCGCTACGAATGAAAGCACTCATGTTTGGGTGGGAATTCCCTCCCCACATCCTCGGCGGGCTAGGTACCGCCAGCTACGGACTAACGCAAGGGATGGCCGCTCAGGGTGACCTTGAGACGACCTTCGTCATACCTCGCCCCTTCGGAGACGAGGACACGAGCTTCCTGCGCATCATCGGTGCGGGCGACACTCCCGTAGTCTACCGAGACGTCTCCTATGACTATGTCAGGGATCGGCTAGCGGGCAGGATGACTCCCGAGCTCTATTACCGCCTGCGGGACCATATCTATGCAGACTTCTCCCACTATGGCACGAATGACCTAGGTTGCTTCGAGTTCTCCGGTAAGTATCCCGATAACCTCCTAGAGGAGATCAATAATTACTCGATCGTCGCAGGGGTCATCGCTCGCTCTGAGCCCTGCGACATCATCCACTCCCACGACTGGCTAACCTACCCTGCGGGGATTCACGCCAAGCAGATCACGGGGAAGCCACTCGTGGTACACGTCCATGCCACAGACTTCGACCGAAGTCGAGGGAACGTCAATCCTACGGTCTTCGGTATCGAGATGGACGGGATGAACCACGCTGACCATATCATCACCGTAAGCGACCTCACCCGACGCACCGTCATAGAGAAGTACCACCAAGACCCCGCTAAGGTCACGACCGTGCATAACGCTGTCACTCCGCTCTCCCCATCTATCCTATCGCTACCAGATAAGCGAGGGGTCAAGGACAAGGTGGTCACCTTCCTCGGTCGTATCACGATGCAGAAGGGGTGCGAGTACTTCGTAGAGGCAGCCGCCAAGGTCTTGGAGCGTACAGATAACGTCCGCTTCATCATGGCTGGTAGCGGAGATATGATGGATGCGATGATCCGCCTAGCTGCCGAGCGGAATATCTCGGACCGATTCCACTTCACGGGCTTTATGAAGGGACAGCAGGTCTACGAGGTATTCAAGGCTAGCGACGTCTATGTCATGCCCTCCGTCTCCGAGCCCTTCGGCATCTCTCCTCTCGAAGCTATGCAGTGTGGCGTACCCTCTATCATCTCTTACCAGTCGGGCTGTGCCGAGATCCTAGACTATGCCGTTAAGGTCGACTACTGGGACATCGACGCTATGGCCGATGCCATCTATGCCCTGATCACTTATCCAGAGATGCACGCCTTCCTTAAGGAAGAGGGTCTCCGAGAGGTCAATAATATCACGTGGGAAGCGGCTGGGCGCAAGGTACGCGCTATCTACGACCGCTACGTCCGCTAAACCGATACACTACACACTCCGCCTTATGAAAAAGATCTGTCTTTGCTTCCAAATCCATCAGCCTTACCGCCTACGTCGGTATCGCTTCTTCGATATAGGTAACTCCCACTACTACACGGATGACTTCCTCAACGAGGACGTCTTTAAGCGCATCGCTGATACCTGCTATATTCCTGCCAATAGGATGCTCCTAGAGCTCCTGAGGGCTTACCCAGACTTCTCAGTCAGCTTCTCTATCTCCGGGCTCGCTATCGAGCAAATGGAGTACTATAAGCCCGAGCTTATTGAGAGCTTCAAGGAACTCGCCGCTACGGGTCGGGTAGAATTCCTAGCTGGCACGTATGCACACTCGATCTCCTCGCTCTATGACGAGGTAGAGTTCCGCAATCAGATACGTATGCAGCAGACGAAGCTCCAAGAGCTCTTTGGTGTCCCTGCCTCCCGTGTCTTCTGCAATACGGAGCTGATCTATTCGGACGACATCGCTGCTGAGATCGCCTCCCTAGGCTACGAAGGGATCATCACCGAGGGGGCTAAGCATGTCTTGGGATGGAAGAGCCCCAACTACCTCTATGAGTCGACTACTACTCCTGCGAAGGTCAAGCTCCTCGGGCAGATCGTCTGTGCCTGCGTGCTCGTCGCCTTCTTCGGCATCGGCACCTTCCCGCAGGTCAACGCCATCGTCGACAGCGTAGAGATCTCCTTCGGCGTGACGCGCTGGGCGACGG
>ERZ772974.2365-NODE-2365-length-11555-cov-24.768609_pt1 | contig 11555 bp, 10 predicted proteins | sample MGYA00580671_ERZ772974 | MGnify/ENA primary metagenome ERZ772974 (study PRJEB29015, sample SAMEA2738065) | human oral metagenome | biome: human oral; feature: human-associated habitat; material: saliva | place: China | collected 2218 ... | reverse complement strand
AACCGCTCTACATCATGGGCTTGAAGGACAATGCAGGCTTGGTCAAGGAGTATGCATTGGTCGATGCAGTGGAGTACCAAAACGTCATCGTAGCAGCTACAGTAGATGAACTCCTCAGCAAATATGCCAATAAAAACGACCTAGACCTGGATAACGAAACGGTGGAAAGTATCAAGGGAGTGGTTTCAGACCTTAAATCAGCTGTTATCAAGGGTGATACCGTCTACTTCTTTAAAGTTGATGGCAAAATCTATAAGGTCAAGGCCTCAGTATCAGACAACCTTCCTTACCTTGAAAATGGTCAATCCTTCGAAGGTCAGGTTGGAAAAGATAATTATCTCAAAACATTTAAAGTCAAGTAAAGAAACCTCGGTATGAGCCGAGGTTTTCAGATGAAATTCTTGGTCACGATTGAAAAATATGCTACACTAACAATATGAAAATTTTAATCCCAACAGCCAAAGAAATGAACACAAGTCTTCCTAGTATAGTAGCGACTCCCTTGAGTGAAGAAAGTCAGGCAGTCCTTGACTCACTGGCTTGCTACTCAGCCAGTGAATTAGAGAGCTTTTACAAGGTATCAGCTGAGAAAGCAGAAGAAGAGTACGCTCATATTCAAGCTCTAAAAGATCAAAGCGCTAAACATTATCCAGCCTTGAAACTCTTTGACGGTCTCATGTATCGCCACATTAAGAGAGATAAATTGACCGAGGCTGAACAAGCCTATCTTAAAGATCATGTTTTAATTACATCAGCTTTGTATGGCGTCGTTCCAGCCCTATCTCCCATGGCTCCTCACCGTTTGGACTTCTTGATGAAGTTAAAAGTCGCTGGAAAAAACCTAAAGAGTCATTGGAAGTCAGCCTATGATGAGGCACTACAGGATGAGGACTTGATATTTTCTCTCTTGTCATCAGAGTTTGAAACTGTATTTTCTAAGGAAATCAGAGAAAAGATGGTAACCTTCAAATTTATGGAGGACAAGGCAGACCAGTTGAAAATCCACTCAACCATTTCCAAGAAAGCGCGTGGCGCCTTTCTGACAGCTCTAATAGAAGGCCAAGTCCAAACGGTTGACCAAGCTCGCAAGCTCCGCTTCGCCGGCTTTGAATACCGACCTGATTTATCAAGTAACTTAGAACTCGTCTTTTTAAAACAAGTGTAAAGTATCTTTAATTCAAAATAATATAAGCTGTCCCCAAGAAGTCAACCTCTTAGTTTGACCTTTTGGGGGCAATTTTTCGCTCTGTTGTAAAATGAAGTGCAACACAAAAGACATGTCTATCTGATATACTAGAGTTGCGAAAAACAGTATAAAGGAAGATAAACATGTCCACAAACTATTCTACCACAAATCAATCATACAAGCACTTATCTGAAGCTGAGCGAGGAGAAATTGAAGCTTATTTAAGCGTAGGACTCAAACCTGCTGAGATTGCTCGTAGACTGGGAAGAAATCGCTCTACCATTACTCGTGAAATGAATCGAGGTTCTATAACACAAGTGAAACAAGTAAAAGAAGGTTCTGTTTGATCAATCCCAATTTTCCATGATGGATTCACTAGTAGATAGTTGAAATTCCCACCGTAACGCCTTTAGTCTTGACCATCATTTCAGGAGACAATTTTTGGTTATGATAGTGGAGGATCTTTTGCTTTAGTTCCTTGGTCAAGGTTGATTTCTTCACAGAGAGCTTCTGATTGGTTTCATAAAGCATTTGAGTATAGTCGGCAGAATAAATCTTTTTGAAACGTCCTTTTCCTAGACATTGTAGGACTGTACCATGCTTGATTTCATTGTGAATGGTCTGAGAAGCTTTTCCAAGGAGAAAGACCATTTCTCTATTTGATTTCCCTTCTAATTTCCATCGTTCGATTAAGCGACGACTGTGGATTCTCAAGTGCTTCGCTTTTGCAGTATACCAGTATAATTGATTTGCATCTCTGTACCTTTCTTGTCTTTGTGGTGAACAACAAGTATAACACAGAGGTGCTTTCTTATACCTAAATAATCTCTCATTTGACAACATTGACTAGTTGAACCAGCGCATTGTTAGGAAATTTGGGTGAATAACTTCATTATAGAATTTTCATAATTTTTCAATTCCATTTCCCACTAAGAATGATCTCTATATAAATCTTCTGCTGATGCTACTTCCATCTTGGAATCAAGTGACTGCTTCTGTTAGATTGACCTACCGCTCCCCCCAAAAAAATTAAACAGGAAAATCTAACTTTTGAGAGGCTGTAGCTGACTAGACAAATGATAGAAAAAAACCTTTCCAACCTCTGAAGGAAATATCCCTCCTCACCCAGCTTTCACCTAAGATCTAGGCTCAATTTTTTAGCTCTTATCTTCTTATTTCAGTTGACAGAAAGCCCTTCCTATTGTATAATGTAAGTGTCGAGTTGAGAGGGCTTTCCTCCAACTAAGAACAATATATTAATAAAAGGAGAACTTTTATGGAAAACTTTGCTATGATGGACAACCAATTTGTTGCCTTGACTGATGAAGAAATGATGATGATCGACGGTGGATGGTCATTCTACGGTGTCCCTGTTGATGTATTCACAGTTTCTTTGGCTATCTTGGGTGGATCACTACTTTCTGGTTTCTTTGTAGGACTTTTTAGCTAATTTAGTATCTTAAATAGAAAAGGTGAATTTTATGAACAAAGATTTTAAATCATTGGATCAAAAATTTATGCCTCTTACTGAAGCTGAATTGGTTGAAGTAGAAGGTGGTTGGGTCGGCGGTGACCTTGTTCGTGCCGTATTTGATATCGGTCGTGAAGTAGGTCGCGCTATTCGTGGCGTTGCTATCCGTGCATATGGTCGCATCAGAGGTAGAATTGGTTCAAGATCTGGTGGTTCTAGCAATGGTGGCGGCGCTAACAACGGTGGTGCTGCAAGCCCAGACGTTTTTAACTAATAGTTTGTCTTTCGACAGAGAGCCTCTTGTTCGTCTTGATTGGGACAAGAGGCTTTTTCATGTGAGAGCGGACCCAAGCCTATCTCGGATCAATATCTTTAAAACGATTGATACCATTGGAAAAATAAGCCACATTAGTGTATGATAGAACTAGTTACTTTCGTCTTTTCTCCTCTTTCTGAGTTTGTTTTTCTGGAGAAAGCTAGTATAGAGGGAGTTTCCTAACTCCCCAAAACCTTTATGAAGACTTTCCCTTCATAAGGCATCCATACTTTTGTGAATAAAGGAGTTTGTATGAGATTTACAAAGCGTCATTATAGAGCTCAAGTTGACGCAAGAGATTGTGGTGTGGCAGCCCTTGCCATGATTTATGGTTACTATGGCTCCTACTACTCTTTGGCCAGCTTGCGTGAAATGGCCAAGACAACCTTACGAGGAACGACCGCTTTTGGACTGGTAAAGGTCTCTGAAGAATTAGGCTTTGAAACACGAGCCCTGAAAGCGGATATGTCTTTGTTTGATATGAAAGGAGTCATCTACCCCTTTATCGCTCATGTCATCAAGGATAAAAAGTTACTTCATTACTATGTCGTGACGGGACATGACAAACATTCTGTTCATATTGCCGACCCCGATCCGGCTGTTAAAATGACCAAACTTTCCAAGGAACAGTTTGCCCAAGAATGGACAGGGGTCTCTATTTTCATTGCCCCTGCACCCGAATACAAGCCTCATAAGGAACAGAAAAATGGCCTCTGGTCTTTTGTGCCCATCTTGATGAGACAAAAAGGCTTGATTGCCAATATCGTTATCGCAACTCTATTGGTTACGATCATCAATATCGTGGGCTCTTACTATATGCAGGGGATTATTGATACCTATGTCCCCAATCAGATGCGCAATACCTTAGGGATTATTTCTTTAGGTTTGGTGGTCGTCTATATCTTGCAACAGATTCTATCTTATGCCCAGAATTATTTGCTTCTCATTTTGGGACAACGGCTTTCAATTGATGTGATTTTGTCTTATATCAAGCATGTCTTCCACCTACCCATGTCCTTTTTTGCGACCAGAAGAACAGGGGAGATTGTCTCACGCTTCAATGATGCCAACAGTATTATTGATGCCTTGGCCAGTACCATTCTTTCCATCTTCCTAGATGTTTCAATCGTAATTGTCATGGCCATTGTTTTGTTCTCACAAAACCTGAATCTCTTCTTTATCAGTCTTCTCTCACTACCGATTTATATCGTCGTAATTTTTGCCTTCATGAAACCATTTGAGAAAATGAATCGGGATACCATGGAATCCAATGCCATTCTTTCCTCTTCCATTATCGAGGATATCAATGGGATTGAAACAATCAAATCCTTGACCAGTGAAAATTATCGTTACCAGAAGATTGACAGAGAATTTGTGGACTATCTGAAAAAATCATTTGCCTATAGTCGGATGGAAAACATTCAAATCGGCTTGAAGAAAACAGCTCAACTCCTATTGAATATCGCTATTCTTTGGATGGGAGCCCTCTTGGTGATGGACAATAAAATGACCTTGGGGCAATTGATTACTTATAACACCTTGCTGGTTTATTTCACAAATCCACTAGAAAACATCATCAATTTACAGACTAAGCTCCAGACAGCGCAAGTTGCCAATAACCGCTTGAACGAAGTCTATCTGGTAGATTCTGAGTTTGTGGATAAAAAAGCAATCCGTGATTTAAGCATGACCAAGGGTAACATTGAATTGAAACAGGTCAGCTATAAATATGGCTATGGACGAAATGTCCTCTCAGATATTAATTTGACCATTGAACGAGGCAGTAAGGTGGCCTTTGTGGGCATTTCTGGTTCTGGAAAGACGACCCTTGCCAAGATGATTGTGAATTTCTATGATCCGAACGAGGGAGAGATTCTGGTGAATCATATCAACCTCAATCAGATTGACAAGCATGTCTTGCGCCGTCATATCAACTACTTGCCGCAACAACCCTATGTCTTTAATGGTACTATCTTAGAGAATGTTCTCTTGGGTGCCAAGCCTGGAACGACTCAGAAAGAAATCATTCGGGCGCTAGAAATTGCAGAGATTCGGGAAGACATTGAACGGATGCCTTTGAATTACCAAACAGAGTTGACATCAGACGGGACAGGGATTTCAGGTGGTCAACGTCAGCGCTTGGCCTTGGCTCGGGCTCTTTTGACCGATGCTCCTGTTTTGATTCTTGATGAGGCAACCAGCAATCTGGATATCCTGACAGAGAAAAAGATTATCGACAATCTCTTGGAGTTGGACAAGACCATTATATTCATCGCCCATCGCTTGACCATTGCGGAGCGGTCTGAAAAAGTGGTCGTTCTGGACAAGGGGGAAATCGTCGAACAAGGAACACACGAAGAATTGCTTGCTCAGGATGGCTTCTATGCCCATCTGGTCAATAGTTAGAAAGGAGAAAGAAGATGGAAGAACATTACTTAGAGAGTGCTGAATTTTATAATCGTAGATATTCCAACTTTTCTGTACGCGTGATTTTGCCGACTTTCTTCTTGTTGATTTTTGTGGTTTTATTCTCTCTCTTTGCGAAAAAGGAAATCACGATTACCTCGGCTGCCTCTATCGAACCGAGTAAGATCCTGGCAACCATCCAGTCAACCAGTAATAATGCGATTGTCACTAATAATCTAGAGGAAAATAAGGTGGTCAAAAAAGGGGATCTCTTGGTTCAGTATCATTCTGACAGTGAAAACACTCAAAAAGACACCTTCTCCTCCCAAGTGGAAACCTTGAAAGAACAAAAACGACAGTTGGAATTATTGCAGGAAAGTTTGAAGACAGGAACTAGCCAGTTTGCTTCGGGGGAAGATCGCTTTGGCTACGAACAGGTCTTTAATGACTATAAAAACCAAGCTGCCAGCATCCGTAGTAATACGGAACAACAGAATTCCAATATTGCCTCTCAAAATTCAGCTGCCAGCAGTTCACAAGCTGAACTTGGAAATCTCATCGAGGAAACCAATGCCAAATTGTCGGACTATCAAACATTGAAAAATGCCATTCAAAATGGAACCAGTGTTCCTTCAAGCAACGCTGGCTATAGTATTTATCAATCCTATGCGGCGCAGGCTGCTTCTGATAGTCAAGGGCAGCTCAAGAGTCAAGTCATTGCACAGATTGACAGCCAGATTGCCCAATTTGAATCCGCTCTGGCCAGTTATCGGGTTCAATATGCGGGCTCAGGTGCGCAACAGGCCTACTCTGGTAGTTTAGATAGTCAGCTTGAGTCCTTGAAAGCTCAACAGTTGGCAAAAGTCGGACAAGAGTTGACCGCCCTAAATCAAAAGCTTTTAGAGGTTGAAAATAATCTCAAAGTACAGGGAGGAATCACACAAAAAGGGGCCATTACAGCGATGGAAGACGGGGTTCTCCACCTGAATCCTGAAACTGCTGGGGCTAATTTGGTTCCCGAAGGCAAGGTCTTGGCCCAGTTATATCCTGTTTTGACGACAGAAAAGAAGGTAACCATCACAACTTATGTGACTTCAAAAGATGTCTCTAGCCTTAAACAGGGAGAGACCATCCGTTTCACTGCCTTGGATGAAAACAATAAGGAATTTGTTCTCACGTCTACCATTTCTAATATTGACAGCAATGCGACAAAGACCGAAAAAGGCAACTTCTTTAAAGTAGAGGCTGAAACGATCTTAACGGATGAACAGGCTGAGAAATTGCGTTATGGTATTGAGGGGCGAGCGGTCGTGATTACAGGTCGCAAAACCTACTTTAATTACTATTTAGATCAATTCTTAAGAAGAGATTAGGTAAAATCATCTGCTTCACTAAGATATATAGAAAGGCTCCCTTAGCAACAAGGGGGCCTTTTGTGTGTTAGTACTAGGTCTTTGAGAAAAATAAATCTATCATTTCAACAATCCAAGAACTTCCATATTTAAACTTTGAACTCAAATCCCTAAGATGTTCCTGAATATCTGAAACGATTGAATTTCAAGTATTACTTATGTTGGAATATCTAGATAAGGGGAGATTTTATTTTAGAAATATTAAAAACGTATACTATCAGGCATTCAAAAACCTTGATACTATGCGTTTTATCATGGAAAACTTTACTCAATGCGAGAGCACTCTCTATTTTTTACAGTAGGTATAAAAAAGCTAAGGTCAAGAGACTTGCTAGAAGGCCAACTCCCCAAAAGAAGAAGTCAACCTTCCACTCGCTCCAAGGATTGCCCTTACCTGAGAATCCTCCAAGCTCAAAATGGTGATGGACAGGTGTCATACGGAAGATACGCTTTCCACCACTAAGTTTGAAGTAGGTAACCTGTATCATAACAGAGCTTGTCTCAAAGACATAGACAATCCCAATCAACAAAAGGGTCCATTCTTGGTGGAGAGCCATAGAAATAGCTGCTAGCATCCCACCAAGAGCCAAACTTCCCACATCTCCCATGAAGACCTTGGCAGGTTTGTGGTTAAAGACGAAGAAACCTAGCAAACCACCAATCATGGCAAGAATCACAAGAAGAATATCCAGTTGATTTTGCATATAAGCAATCACACCGTAGGCCGATAAGCTAATCACCACGGAAATACTTGCTAAGCCGTCGATCCCGTCCGTCAGATTCACCGCATTTGAAAAGCCAACTAGCCAGAAAAGGGCAAAGAAGATATAGAAAATACCCAGATGTACTTGGTAGCCAAAGACTGAAAGCATGTCGCCACCACGCTCATAAAAGAGGTAGAAAATCACTCCTCCAAGGAGCTGGAGAGCAAGTTTTTGCTTGGGATTTAAGCCTTCGTTGATCTTACGAAAGACCTTGAGAAAATCATCCAAAAAACCTACCAAACCATACAAAACCAAGATAAACAAAATCATGCCTACATTATTGGTCAATTGTTGGGTAAAGAGAGCGACAAGGAAGCTCACAACAACTGCAACGATCAGGAAGACAAGACCTCCCATGGTTGGAGTTCCAGCTTTTGCTTGGTGTTGCTTGACATCCTCGTGCATCTGCTGACCCGTAATCTGTGCTTTTCGATAAAATCGGATAAAGGCTGGAATACCTATCAAGGTCAATAGAAAGGCTAGAACTCCAGCACTAATGGAACTAATCATCTTAATCTCCTAAAGTTATTTTCATTTTTTTAATGTCTTTGAGAGCCGTATTGGCACGGACACTTTGTTTCTTGACCGTTTTGCCACTACCTTCCCACTCGACTTCTATATTTAGCCATTTGGCAAATGTTTGCACATTTTCATCTGTCCAGCCGTACATATCAGGCATTTCTTCGACCTTATCTGACAGGATCAAGATCTGCTGATTGGCTTCCAAATTATCTCCTTCCGAAACCGAGAGTTCCTTGATCTTGGTTCCTGTTCCGATAACAATTGGTTGGACCAGGTTTCGGCGCAATTCTTCTGCGAGGTCACCCGGCGTAAAGTCCTTGGTAGCAGGCATAGCATAGCTTGTCGTCTTGCTGACCTGATCCAAGCTTTTGGCAGTTGACTGAAGATTGAGGGATTCTTTCATAGCAGAAGCTCGCTCAAGGATTGGGTTGGCAAACTCTCCCAGCTGAACGCCTGAATAATGCTCTGGCTGTTGCACCGTCACATAGAGGATAAAGTCAGGATTTTCTGCAGGATGCATCGACACAACAGAGAAGATATAGTTGGTTTCACCTGTCAGGTAACCCCCATTCTTCTCATCGGCAATCTGAGCAGTCCCTGATTTGAGGGCGACATTCTGACCTGGAACATTGACATTAGGCTTTCCTGTACTGTGGTTGTACATGGTACCATAGACAGGATCTGTTCCGACCATGACCATGTGGTCTCGAGTAGAGGACGCTGCCGCTTTTGATACAGGATTTCCGACGATTTCCTTTTGAGACTTACGAACAGACTGGTCATTCGGGTCATAGAGGGCGCTGATAAATTTCGGCTCCAACATAACCCCATCATTGGCGATGGCTGTAAAGGCACGAAGCATCTGGGTCTGGGTGACAGAGATCCCTTGTCCAAATGAACTCTGAGCAATATTGACAATGTTATCAGCAGGCAATTGACCTGTGTACTCATCTGCCAGACCAAAACGGGTCGGTACTCCAAACTTAAAGCGATTCAAGTAGTCCAGCCAGGTTGCATCTCCCATCTTTTGCTCAAGCAAGGTCATTCCGATATTACTTGAGTGGGCAAATCCTTGAGAGAAGGTCATGGTGCCACCACTAGTCAAACCTTCATTGACGTCCCAGTCTCGAATGGTCGCATCTGCTATTTTCAATTCACTACTGTTAAAGTATTCACCACCAGGGAAGGTATTGTTATCAATGGCTGAAGCCAACATCATCACTTTCATGGTGGACCCTGGCTCGTAGTTACTTTGATAAAGAATATCTCGCCAGACAAAGTCTTTCGTAATACCATCCTTGGTATCGGCATTGAAGGTCGGACGTTGGGTCGTAGCAAGGATTTCCCCTGTTTTAGCGCTGACCAAGGTAGCCGTCATATACTTGCCTTTTACCTTTTTCTGGAAGGCATCCATCTGGGTTTCCATAAAGGATTGCAAAGGACTAGAAAGGGTCGTGTACACATCCTTTCCGTCTACCATGTGTTGGGAAGCCTGCTCCGTACCCGGAACAATATTTCCTAGACGATCCTTCTCATAGGTGATAATCCCATCTGTACCTGCAAGAATGCTATTTAAAGAACTCTCCAAACCAGATGACCCAATCAAACGCTTGGTTCCATCCTCATTTTCATGGAGTTGCGCTAAACCGATAAAGGAAGAAGCAAACTGTCCATTGGGATAACTGCGGTTAGGGCTAGTTGTAAAGTCAACCCCCTCAACCCCAGCTGTTTTGAGGTCATTTTTAATGGCCATCATATTGGCATAGGTGATCCCATTTCCCTTGGCTCCAAAAGATACCTGTTTCAGATCTGGTTGAGAAAGCTGTTCTTTGACATAAGACTCCTCCATATCCAGATACTTATGGAAAATTTCAGCTACCTTATTAAATTGAGAATCCTCTACATAGAGGATTTTACCAGTTGCTGACTTGTAGTTCTTGTCAATAACGGCATAGATATTATAAGAAGTCGCATCCTCTGCAATAGGCGCTCCATTTCGATCATAAATGGTTCCCCGTTTTGCAGGAATCGTCTTGGTTGTTTGGTGAACCTTTTTGGCCTCTTGAACCAAATCCTTACCAAATTTACTACCCGTTCCGATAATGACCGCAAAGTTCACCAAAAAGACAGCGAAGAGTATGACAGCCAGTAAACTCAGGCTTTTTCCTACTCTTCGGCGGTTTTCTTCTGGAGATTTGCGATTACGAACGGCATAACGGATGATTTTTTCTTTCCACTGTTTCATATCTTACTCCGCCGCTCGGATATTTTCGTTATTCAGCTGCAAATCCTTGGAGTTTGCAATCTCTTTCAGACGTTCTGAACGAATCAATTCATTGACCTCTTGCTTGGCATCGTCTAGCTCGGTTTTCTTTTCTTCGATTTGAGCATTGACCTTAGTTAATTCATTCTGAACTTGTAATAGCTTGGTTTGCATAAACACAACACTAATTGCCAGAATAATCATTGTTGCAGCAATCGAAACATAGAAGGCCTTTTCCACACGTGAAAAACCCTTAAACTTCGTTTGCAATAACTGGCTTGTTTTTTCGATTCTTTCTGCCATGTTTTTCCTCTTACTTGTGAATTTTTCTAGCCACGCGCAACTTGGCTGAATGCGAACGGTTGTTAGCTTCTAGCTCTTCGGTACTTGGCAAGATTGGCTTACGGGATACCAATTCCATCTTAGGCTTAAGATCGTCTGGAATGAAGGGCAAGCCTTTCGGAACTTCCACTGTTGACGCTTCCTTAAACAACTGTTTGGTCAAGCGGTCTTCCAGCGAATGGAAGGTAATGACCGAGATTCTCCCATCCAGAGCCAGCATGTCCATGGCCTGCTGGATAGACTCATCAGCTGCCCCCAGCTCATCATTGACTTCGATTCGGATAGCCTGGAAAATCTGCTTGGCAGGGTGTCCCTTTTTCTTGAGCTCCTTGGCAGGTTTGGCAGACTTGATAATCTCTGCCAACTCAGTCGTCGTCTCGATTGGTTTCACTTCACGCGCCTGCTCAATCTTGCGGGCAATCTGTTTAGAAAACTTATCCTCTCCATATTTGAAAAAGATCCGAACCAAGTCATGATAGTCATAATGATTGACAACTTCATAGGCCGTCAGACGAGCTTCCTGATTCATCCTCATGTCCAGTGGGGCATCTTTTTTATAAGAAAAACCACGCTCACGCTGATCCAACTGAGGACTGGACACTCCCAAGTCATAACAAATTCCATCAATTTCCTGAACACCAGCTTCGAGCAAACGTGCCTGCAAATGACGGAAGTTATCCTTGATAAAGGTTACCATCCCCTTTTCGATATAGGGTGCCAACCGTTTTTGCGCGTTGTCAATAGCATTCTGGTCCTGGTCAAAGGCATAGAGATGCCCTTTTTCGCTCAATTTACTTAATAAATATTCGCTATGGCCTGCTCCACCCAAAGTCGCATCAACGTAGATACCGTCAGGCTTTACGTCGAGCATAT
>ERZ772974.2364-NODE-2364-length-11558-cov-69.991915_pt1 | contig 11558 bp, 12 predicted proteins | sample MGYA00580671_ERZ772974 | MGnify/ENA primary metagenome ERZ772974 (study PRJEB29015, sample SAMEA2738065) | human oral metagenome | biome: human oral; feature: human-associated habitat; material: saliva | place: China | collected 2218 ... | reverse complement strand
TCCCTGGGTGATCGCTATTGGTCTCCTTGTCTGGATCTGAATGCCTAGTTTCCCTATACTGTCGGGGCCACACTGGTCTTCGGATGACCGTTGCATGTAAATAACGTAAATGAGATCGAGGAAGTCAATGAGTATGCCGTATCCACAGCAGCCTGCGGGGCAGTCCGCAGTTCCCGCGCGGCCCGCGCAGCCTGCGGGGCAGGGGTATTCGACGGCACCTCAGGGATTTGCGCCGGGCTATGCGCCCGTGCCTCAGGGGCCTGTGGTTCAGAAGGTGAATAGGCTGTCGATCATCCTGGGTATTGTCGGGTGGGTCCTCGTCGTTCTAACGGTATTGGGTACGTACCTGGCTATTCGAGCTATCCCGTCCGATGCTGACCCGAGCGGTGCTGACATCGTCGGCTTTATCCCTTTCCTCGGCTTGCCATTCATCGGCTCGGTGAACCTCGCTGGCGGTGTTATCGGACTCGTGGGAGCTGTCGGAAAGCCCAAAACGCAGAAGCTTAACTGGCTGGGAATCCTCCTTAATGTGAGTCCGTACGTCGTTTTCATCACCCTCATGATCGTTCCGATGTTCGTCAAGTAGGTCTTTGACGTGTTGGAAGAGTATCGTCGCGAACGATGCGCTTCCGCTCATCCCCTTGTGCTAACGCCCCCCTTTCCATTAATCTCAAGTTTTGAAATACTTATCGGAGGGAGGGGCATGGAGGCTCCGGATCTTGAACGCGGTGGAGTACAGCCGTATCCCAGCACGCCCCGCACAAGGTGGATGCCCGTCAGATGTGGCGTCGGTGCGTGGATCGTCACCGCTATCTCCATCGCCGCTGTGATCATCGTCGAGATAGTCGTCCTGCTCGGCTCAGGCATCCGTCAGGTTGACGGCATCGTCTACAACCGCGTCATTGCGATGATCGGCGGCGGCCTCACCGCTTGTCTGAGTCTCACCGGCCTCGTTATTGCCAGGGCAGAGCTGGGTGAATCAGATGTGTCGAGTAAACAGCGCAGCGCCGCCCTGTGTGGAGTGATCCTGTGACCGATCCTCAGTTCGTGGCCGGCGTCGCTCCCGGAGGCGACGTTCATCAAGCACGTTCTCCCGTTCGCAGACGAGGCACGTGGATGCTGTCGCTGGTGGCTGGCCTCGGTGGTTGGGTCGTGATCCTCTTGAGCATTGTCCTCACGATCATCTATTGCATCGAAACGGCAAACGCGGACGAAATGGTGCGCAAATACGGAATTGGCACCGGCTTGATATGGATATTCGCCCTGTTAGCCCTTTTCGTCATCAATGTCCTCGGGGGAATCTTCGGTCTCATCGAGTTGTTGCGGTGCAACAACTTTCAGGAAGTGAGAAGAGCGTGTTACGTCCTCCTGCTCAACGCGTTGCCGTGGATCATCCTCGGGGTGCTGTACTGGGTGTACATGTCTGACTAAGAGAGTCGCTCCGAGGCCTTGTGACTGTCGATGCGTGGCGTGAACATATGCTCGTTTAGGATTGTGATCGCAGCCCGCATGGGCGCACCGATCAACACGTGAAGGACCGACCGTGACAACCCCGAACCCGTACCTCCCGGACTCGCATCCCGCTCCGGGATATCCTCCGGCGAACGCGACTCCCACTCAATGGGGCGCGCAGCCTATGAACGGTGCGATGGGCCAGGGGTATGTGCCTGCCGCACAGCCCGGCTATCCGGGCCAGGAACCCGTGCCTCGAGCGAAGAAGAGGCGGAGCATCGGCGGTATCATCCTGCTCGTCTTCGGTGCAGTCATCGTCATGGCGTCGATTGCTGGCTGTCTCGCGATTGATCTCATCCCCGGAGACCATGGGGATAGCGGGGACGGGCTCGCCTGGGCCGGCGTTGCACTTCTTCTGTACGTGGTCCCCTTCGGCCTGATGTTGATGGTCTCTGGCCTCATCCTCGTGTTTGCGGCCCGGAGCCGCTCGCGGTGACCCCGTCCGGTGGGCACTCAGACGCAACGATCAACGAGTGAAGGACCGATGATGACAATGCCTCATTCTCTCGGTTCCGGGATGCCCGGAAACCCCGGAAACGTGCCGGTCTACCCCGGAAATGCACCGGTCTACCCCGGTGCCATCCCGGGCAACCCCTACGGCGACATGCAGTCGGCACCGCAGGTTGCGGCTCCGCCCAGCCATGGCCTCGTCGTAGCCTCCATATGCCTCGGAGTCATTGGGATCGTCTTCTGCGTTGGCGGGCTGTTCTTTGGAGCCTATACCTCATTCGACGCGCACGACTCCTTTGAGAGGGCTATGGCTCCGCTCAGCTTCATTCTCGTCGTCGCGATGTTCTACATCCTGGGTGGGATTATGAACATCATTGGCCTTGTCCTTGGCAAGGCTGGGCGCAAGCGGGCGCAGGATCCGCGTCACGCGAAGGTGTGCATGGTGGGGATTTGGCTGAATGCAGCCCCGATGATTCTGTTTCTGGTTGCCGAGATCCTGGGCGTCCTCTGGATGATGGGGACTAGCTTATAGCGGATGCCTCTGTCCCATTGCCCTCGACGAATGAAGGACTACCTGTGACGACTCCATATTCGACCGGTCCCGGCTTGAACGGGTATCCGGCCCAGGCTCCCCAGCAGCCCGCCGCTCCTGGAAGCAGCCGAGGCAAAGCCTTAGGGGCAGCGTGTCGCGGATTCGGTATCACCGGACTCGTTGTCTTTGCGCTGGTCATCCTCGGGACGCTGGTGTACGTGCTGATTCCGAGGGGTGAGCACGGGCTGGACCTGGCTCCGATCGCCTTCATCTTCACGGCCGGATTCTTCTCCATCCCCGTCATCGCGGTGAACATTATTGGCCTGGTTCTCGGCTTTGTTGCGCTCAAGCAGACGAAGAACCCCTCCGAGCGCGGCTACATCGCCCGAGGCCTGCTCATGAATGCTGCGCCGCTCGCGGTTGGTGGCCTCGTCGTTCTTCTGATCCTCTTGATCTACGGGTTCTTCTACCTCATCTCGTTGTTCTAGGACCTCCCGGATCCGACGACCTCTGCTCCCACACCATCAACCTCCCAAGGAACACCAGTGACCACACCAATTCCCCAGGCCCCGGACCCGAATACTTCCCCCGGATACGGCGGCCAGCAAGTGCCCAATCCTCCACAGGCCGAGGGCCTGCCGCAGGAAGCCACGCGGCCCGCAATGCAGCAGAATTGGGGGCAGATGCCCGTCGATCCGGGAATGCAAGCCGGATTCCCGCAGGCTGGGCCCGCGGCCTACGGGCCTTCGGTGCCCGCGCGGCGTCGTAGGTCGTACATGCCGGCGGTTATTTTGTTTGGAATTGGCTTGCTGCTTATGATTTTGCCCCTCATAGCTACGCTATTCCTTGGCCGTGCTACCAATGGCTTCCAACACAATAGCGATACTCTATTTTCGTTCTTAGGGCAGTTGTTCTACGCCCTGCCCATCGGCATCATCCTGATCCTGGTCTCTGGCATCGTGGCAATCTTGGTTGCTGTGATGAACTCATCCTCAAAGAGCTGATCCTGAGAGACGATAGACCCCGCGTCGAACCACCAAACGGCGGCGACGCGGGGTCTTTTCTGTCCTACTTGGCGTGGTAGCGGGGGCTGGTGCCCAGGTGGATCTGTACACCGGCGTCTGGGTCGTTGATGACGCTTTCGTCGGCGCCTCGGTACGTGTACGAGTCGTCGAATGCGATGTCGCGGGGGTTTACGAGGCCGCTCATGTACTGCTGAATTTCGTCCGTGGAGGGACCCCTGTGCATGGTGGGGTCCATCAACGGGTTCTCGTCGGGGTACTGGGACGGATCGGTGTTCATCATGGCGCCCAGGTCAGCAACCCCGTATCCCGTGTATTTGTTCCAGCGGCCCTCGTTGTTCAACGCCGTCTTGGTGAGCAATTGGAGGAGCTGATTGCTGGTGGCGTTAGGCCACTTCTGCTTGGCCAGGGACAGGAAACCTGCGATGAGGGGTGTGGAGTACGATGTGCCGTCTGTGGTGGCTTTGTTGCCTGTTTCGTAGTTGCGGACGATGATAGGGCCACCCACTGCTGCGGTGGTGGTTCCCTGCCCCGACGAGGAGTAGGGGGCTACGTTGCCGGTGGTGTCGATGGCACCGACGCCGACGACGCCGGACCACTTCGCAAGACCTGTGTCCGTTTCGTCCTTCGCTGTGTTACCCATGGCGGTGACGACGATGACGCCGCGGGCATTGGCGCGGGCAATTGTCCACTTGGTTGCTTCATCGAAATCTTTGTCGGACGAGGAGATGCTGATGATCTGAGCCCCGTCGCTGATGGCGCGATTGATGAGAGAGTTGTTTTCTTCGATGCCATTACCGTTGCGGACCGCACATCCGGCAGCGGCATCTTCACCCTCATCCTCAAATCTGGTTCGGTAGGTCAGGAGTGTTGCGTCGGGGGCGACGCCGTATTCTTTGGAGACCAGGAGCGAGGCGAGGGCTGTCGCGTGGCTCTTGGATTGTGTGCTCGAATGGACGGTGCAGGGGCTCTTGTCGATGATGGTGGCGCCTGCGAGTTCGGGTGCGCTGGTGTCGACCTCGCCGTCGATGAGTGCGATGGTGACGCCCTTGCCGGTGTAGCCCTTGGCCCTGGCCTGATCGAGATGGTAGTAGGCAAAGTAGGACTGGTCGGCCGCCGTGATGGGCTCGGCGGCGTGAGCGGGAGCGGCGGGCAGGGCGATGGCCCCGGCCGCCAGGGCCAGGGTCATCGCACACGCACCCGCGAGCCGCAGCCGCCGGTGTCTCGTTGGGTTAGTCGTCATTTGGCGTGGTAGCGGGGGCTGGTGCCCAGGTGCATGGGTACGGTGGTGTCGGTATCCCGTAAGATGCTTTCGTCGATGCCTCGGTAAGTGTAGGTGGAGTCTCCAGCGATGCGTCGGGGGTCAGCAAGGCCGGCGAGGTATTGCTGGGATTCCTCGTTGGTGGGGCCGAGGTCGGTGTATCCCTTATCCATGATCGGGTTCTCGTCGGGGTACTGGGACGGATCGGTGTTGACCATGGCTCCGGGGTCTGCTCCGCCGTATCCGATGTACTTGTTCCACCCGCTTTGATCGGTTCGGGCTGTGTGCGTGAGCAGTTGGAGGAGTTGGTTGCTGGTGGCGTTGGGCCACTTCTGTTTGGCCAGGGCCAGGAATCCGGCGACCAGAGGTGTGGCGTTGGAGGTGCCGTTGGCGTTGATGTTGGTGCCGGTCGCGTAGTTGTGAGCGACGATGGGGCCTCCCACGGCGGCCACGGTCACGCCTTTGCCCCACGAGGAGTATTCGGCGCGCTTGCCGGAGGTGTCGATGGCGCTGACGCTCACCACCCCGGACCACTTCCCGTAGGTGTGAATAGTTTCTTCCTCGTTGTCGTTTCCGGCGGGACCGACGACGATAACACCGAGGGCGTTGGCGCGGGCGATTGCCCACTTCACCGCGTCACTCGTGTCTTCATTTGAGGCGGAGATGCTGATGATTTGTGCGCCGTCGGTGATCGCCTGGTTGATCAGCCACTCGGGCTCGTCGAGCGTATTGCCGTGGTGGCCGCGGCAATCGGACTCCGCCTTGTCTCCATCCTTAGGGAAGGAGGTTCGGTAGGCAAGGAGTGTTGCGTCGGGTGCGACTCCGTACTCTTTGGAGACCAGGAGTGAGGCCATGGCCGTGCCGTGGCTCTTGGAGTTGGCCCCCGATGTGACGGTGCAGGGTGTTTTGTCGATGACGGTGGCACCGGCCAGTTCGGGTGCGCTGGTGTCGACCTCGCCGTCGATGAGGGCGATGGTGATGCCCTTGCCGGTGTAGCCCTTCGCGCGCGCCTGATCGAGATGATAGTAGGCGAAATGAGGCTGCTCGGCCGCCGTGATCGGGTCGGCGGCGTGAGCGGGAGCGGCGGGCAGGGCGATGGCCCCGGCCGCCAGGGCCAGGGTCATCGCACACGCACCCGCGAGCCGCAGCCGCCGGTGTCTCGTTGGGTTAGTCGTCATTTGGCGTGGTAGCGGGGGCTGGTGCCCAGGTGCATGGGTACGGTGGTGTCGGTATCCCGTAAGATGCTTTCGTCGATGCCTCGGTAAGTGTAGGTGGAGTCTCCAGCGATGCGTCGGGGGTCAGCAAGGCCGGCGAGGTATTGCTGGGATTCCTCGTTGGTGGGGCCGAGGTCGGTGTATCCCTTATCCATGATCGGGTTCTCGTCGGGGTACTGGGACGGATCGGTGTTGACCATGGCTCCGGGGTCTGCTCCGCCGTATCCGATGTACTTGTTCCACCCGCTTTGATCGGTTCGGGCTGTGTGCGTGAGCAGTTGGAGGAGTTGGTTGCTGGTGGCGTTGGGCCACTTCTGTTTGGCCAGGGCCAGGAATCCGGCGACCAGAGGTGTGGCGTTGGAGGTGCCGTTGGCGTTGATGTTGGTGCCGGTCGCGTAGTTGTGAGCGACGATGGGGCCTCCCACGGCGGCCACGGTCACGCCTTTGCCCCACGAGGAGTATTCGGCGCGCTTGCCGGAGGTGTCGATGGCGCTGACGCTCACCACCCCGGACCACTTCCCGTAGGTGTGAATAGTTTCTTCCTCGTTGTCGTTTCCGGCGGGACCGACGACGATAACACCGAGGGCGTTGGCGCGGGCGATTGCCCACTTCACCGCGTCACTCGTGTCTTCATTTGAGGCGGAGATGCTGATGATTTGTGCGCCGTCGGTGATCGCCTGGTTGATCAGCCACTCGGGCTCGTCGAGCGTGTTGCCGTGGTGGCCGCGGCAATCGGACTCCGCCTTGTCCCCGTCCTTAGGGAAGGAGGTTCGGTAGGCAAGGAGTGTTGCGTCGGGGGCGACGCCGTACTCTTTGGAGACCAGGAGCGAGGCCATGGCCGTGCCGTGGCTCTTGGAGTTGGCCCCCGATGTGACGGTGCACGGTGTTTTATCAATGACAGTGGCACCGGCCAGTTCAGGGACGCTGGTGTCCACCTCGCCGTCGATGAGGGCGATGGTCACGCCCTTACCCGTGTAGCCCTTGGCCCTGGCCTGATCGAGATGGTAGTAGGCGAAGTAGGACTGGTCGGCCGCCGTGATGGGGTCTGCGGCGTGCGCGGGAGCGGCGGGCAGGGCGATGGCCCCGGCCGCCAGGGCCAGGGTCATAGCACACGCACCCGCGAGGCGCAGCTGCCGGTATCTCGTTGGGCTAGTCGTCATTTGGCGTGGTAGCGGGGGCTGGTGCCCAGGTGAACCGGCACGCCGGCGTCGGTGTTGCTGATGACGCTTTCGTCGGCGCCTCGGTAGGTGTAGGAGTCGTCGAATGCGATGTCGCGGGGGTTGACGAGGCCGTTCATGTACTGCTGGATTTCATCCGTGGTGGGTCCCCTATGTTGGGTGGGGTCCATCAACGGATTCTCGTCAGGATACTGGGACGGATCGGTGTTCATCATGGCGCCCAGGTCAGCAACCCCGTATCCCGTGTATTTGTTCCAGCGTCCCTCGTTGTTCAACGCCGTCTTGGTGAGCAGCTGGAGGAGTTGGTTGCTGGTGGCGTTGGGCCACTTCTGCTTGGCCAGGGCCAGGAAACCTGCGATGAGGGGCGTGGAGTACGATGTGCCGTCTGCGGCAGCTTTATTGCCTGTTTCATAGTTGCGGACGATGATAGGGCCACCCACTGCTGCCGTGGTGGTTCCCTGCCCCCACGAGGAGTAGTCAGCTACCTTGCCGGTGGTGTCGATGGCGCCGACGCCGACGACGCCGGACCACTTGGAATAGCCGTTGTTAGTCTCATCTTTCGCGTCATTACCCATGGGGGAGACGACGATGACGCCGAGTGCATTGGCGCGGGCGATCGCCCACTTGGTTGAGTCGTCGAAGTTTTCATCGGACGAGGAGATGCTGATGATCTGAGCCCCGTCGCTAATGGCGCGATTGATGAGAGAGGTGGGGTCTTCGATCGGGTTACCGTTGCGGAAGGCGCACTCGTTCCCGGACTCATCGCCATCGTCAGCGAGACTGGTTCGGTAGGTCAGGAGTGTTGCGTCGGGGGCGACGCCGTACGTTTTGGAGACCAGGAGCGAGGCAATGGCTGTCCCGTGTGTCTTGGAGAAGGGACTTGAAGTGACGGTACACGGGCTCTTGTCGATGATGGTGGCTCCGGCCAGCTCGGGTACGGTGGTGTCGACCTCGCCGTCGATGAGTGCGATGGTGACGCCCTTGCCGGTGTAGCCCTTGGCCCGCGCCTGATCGAGATGATAGTAGGCGAAGTAGGACTGGTCGGCCGCCGTGATGGGATCGGCCGCGTGAGCGGGCACGGCGGGCAGGACGATGGCCCCGGCCGCCAGGGCCAGGATCATCGCATACGCACCCGCAAGGCGCAGCAGTCGACGGAGACCGGGAGCGGAGTTCGTGGTCACCATTGGCGGGGATCCCATCCGTCGTCCTTCGGGGAGGCGGGCTTCAGATCCTTATCCGAGCCGTAGGTCTGCGACATCGGATTGACGTAGCCCGGGGGCAGCGCATCGTCCTCGTCGTCCTCGAACTTGAAGGCCTCGTACTTGCGCCGGCGCCCCTTCTTGTCGTCCTTGCCGCCACCGGCGCCCGCGCCGGCACCCATGAAGCCGCCCATGCCGGGCCGCCCGGCCGCGCCCGAACCGCCAGAGGTGCTGCCGGCACCCGCCTTTCCAGCGGCTCCGGCAGCTCCGCCCGCGCCGCTCGTGCTGCTTGTGCCCGTGAGGCCGGTCGTTCCGCCCGATGCACTTGTGCTACCGGGTAGACCGCCGGAGCCAAGGCCGCCAACGGAGGACGACCCTCCGCGCAGCCCGCCCAGGCCACCCGCGCCCAGGCCACCACGACCGGAGGCTCCCAGGCCGCCACGACCGGAGGCTCCCAGGCCGCCTGCGCCGCCGCGACCCAGGCCGCCGGCGCCCAAGCCGCCTGCGCCGCCACGACCCAGCGCGCCGAGCGAAGCAGCACCCAGGCCAGAGGCACCGCGCGCGCCGAGGGCGGCGGCACCGAGGGCTCCTGCCCCGAGAACGCCGGCGCCGAGGGCTCCTGCGCCCGCGAGGCTCGTGCGCCCGGAGGCGTCGAAGCGAGTGGAGGGACCGCCATTAATGCGCCACAGGGGGTGGTCACGATCGGATGGGGGAGCAGGCGTGTAGCCGCCGACGGTGCCGTTGGCGTAGCGCTCGCCGCCGATGCGAGAATGCAGAAGGTCAACACCCATCAGATCCTCGGGGTCGGTGATGGGCTTGCTCCGACTGCCTAGCTCACCCTCACTGGCATAGCGATCGGGTATGCGCTGGGACTGAAGCTTGCGCAGCTTCTCGGCGTCTGCATCCTGCGCGGTTGGGTCGTCGAATCCGCTCGGGTAGGCACTGGAATTGGCGCCGCGCTGGTCCGCGCGCCCGTAGTCACTGTCGCGGTCACCTGGGTACACGCCGGGCTGGTCTGGTGATGCCGACTTGTTTCCGTTTTCGATGTCCTTGACGACCCATGGAGCGGAAATATCATTGAGGTCTCGAAGATTGTGGGACTTGCCACCTTTGCCGCCCTTCTTCGTGTGCTTTCCTGGCTGCGCTACGTCGCGCGTGTGCGCAGCCAGTTGGCGCATTGACTCGTTGAGGTTGTGCAGAATCTGCTTGGATTTCTGTTCGCGCTCGGCGTTTGCTTGTGCGGCAACCGCGTCGTAGACGGCTGCGCCGGTTGAGGCTAAGACATTGATGCCGAAACCCATCGGTCCCATCCCTTGCGAGACTGGAATTGCCACATCGGCCGCGTTGCGAAGCGCATCCAGCCGGGAGTCAACGAGGACGGGAGAAAGTAACTCAGCCTCCTCGCGCGCGTGCTGCATGACGCGGCGCATCTCAACCTCGACAAGCGTGGCGGCGAGGTACGAGGAACGCCACTCACTTAAGCGGAATTCGGCCTCATTAAGCCACTGTTGGATAGCGTCGCCCGTTTTCCCTTGGAAACCCTGGTACTCGCGGTAGTGCTGAATGCGCTTCTCGGCCTCGCGGATAGCCTCCATTGCGGTGCGATGTTTAGCGTCCAAATCTGAGAGAGATTGGTTTGCCTTCGCGACCTCTACGAAACGCATGAGGCGGTCATAATTGGGGCTGTGAACCATTGCTACGTCACTTCCTGCGATCACATACCGGTCTGTTCGCCGACGGCAGAGGGCGTGCTGTCATCCTGCATACTTGCAGCGGCTGCCCCCACTGGCGTCGACGTTGCGTGAGGCAGTGTTCCAGAAGCTTTCAGTACTTGCGCGCCCAGCGCTCCAGCGGCAAGCTTTTGAATGAGCAGATCGGATGCCAAATCAGACTCCGTGCCCTTCAGTAGGCGTACGAGTTCCTCTTCTGCCCGCATGAAAGCCTCTTCGGCATCGTCGACCATTTTGCCGAAATCGCGGAGCTGATCGCCCTCTGAAGAAAAACCACGACAGGCTGCTTCGTATGCGCTCACCAGAGCCTGACGGGCTGCCTCTACGCCCTCCTCTTCGGAGCCCCACACATCGGAGACCTGAGCGTTCGCAAACGCTTCAGCGGTCTTTGCAACCGTATGCAAAGAGTCTGCACCGTTGCTCGCGTCCTGACGCGTCTGATCGTGCTTACTTGAGTCGAAGCTTAGGTCGACCACGAAAACCTCCAGGCGAAACAAGCGCAGGCGCGGCCTGCAGACATTAATGAGATGATGCTCATCATATGACCAACCGGCAAGGCTCGCAAAAATGCTCGGTAACTGCGAGCTGCGTTCCGGAAGAAATTAACCGTCCCAGCCGGAGACGCGTGAAGGCACCTGTGGGAATGGCGGGGGGCCGCGGCGCAGTGCGCCGCGGCCCCCGAAGCAAAAACCTCTCAGAAGGTTAAATTCACTCGCCCGCCTCGAAGGTGGCCTTCTCAGCCTCGGTGTCCGGCACGAAAGAATCCGTGTCCAGATCCGCCCAGTACTCCTCGGCCCACGGATCCTCGATCGGCTGCGAACGCTTCCACAGGATGTAGCCCGCGCCAGCGACGGCACCCACCAGGGCCGTCAGGCCGAAGGCGCGCAGCGCGCGGCACTTGCGGCGCTTGCGCGTGGGGGTCGTGAGGGCGACAGTCGAAGCCTCGGAAGCGCGACGAGCGCGCTCCGACAGCGAACCGCGAGCCGACAGCGCGGCACCCGCCTGGTTGACGGCGAGGGAAGCACGCGGCAGGTAGTCGTCCACGAGGTGCTCGCGAGCGTTCTCGATCGCCGGGCCGGCCTGCGCGGCGGCAGCCTGCGCACGAGCGGCGGCGCTCTCGATCGCGGGGGTCGCGTGCTCGATCGCGGAATTCAGCGCGGCCTGGGCGCGAGGCGCGGCCCAGTCGACGCCCTGGCTAGCCAGATCGGCAGCCCGCACGGCAACCTTGCCGGCGTAAATGGCAGCGGCGTCGCGAAGCTGCTGAGACGATGCGCGCAGCTTATCTGCATCGAAAGTCGGCGAAGTAACCATGATGTCTCCGATTCTGTCCACAATAAACAGGGGCGCGGACGCGCCACTCACTCCTATTGTGCAACAACGGGCTGTGATCTGCAGCCCACCGGCTCGCGTGAGGTGCGTGACGGACAGGAAACACCCAGGAAAAGATGCGACCATTACAG
>ERZ772974.2356-NODE-2356-length-11584-cov-6.176425_pt1 | contig 11584 bp, 15 predicted proteins | sample MGYA00580671_ERZ772974 | MGnify/ENA primary metagenome ERZ772974 (study PRJEB29015, sample SAMEA2738065) | human oral metagenome | biome: human oral; feature: human-associated habitat; material: saliva | place: China | collected 2218 ... | reverse complement strand
AGTCAGAAGCAACAGAGATGATCGTTATGGGATTCGTTGAACCATTTACAAAAGAGCTTCCAATGGAGTATGCCGTTGAACTTAACCGTTTAATCGCGTACGAGATGGAAGGTAGCGTAGGTTAGTTTATAGTAACACCCTAGAAACATTGATTTAACAACGTTTCTAGGGTTGCTTTTTTTTGTATTTTTATAAAAGTACCAGAAATAGTACCAGAAATTGTTAAAAATTGACATATTTAGCAAAATTATCTGCTATTTCATCTCTTTGCTTTTCTGTTACATGAGTATAAATATCCATAGTAGTTTTGATGTTAGTGTGTCCTAATCTTTCCTGAACTACTTGAATAGGGGTACCCATTTCAAAGAGTAGTGAGCAATGACTATGACGGAAACCGTGAATAGTTATCTTTTTAAGATTGTACGTTTTAATAATAATATCTAGCCAATCATTTACATAACATGGACGGTATAACCTGTTATTTCGATAAGTAAATACTAACTGATGTTTATTTAATGAGTTGATGCCCTTTTTCATGAGTTTTTGAGCTTGCTCAAGTTTCCATTTTTTGAGAGTTAATACCGTTTCATTATCAATACTCACGGATCTAACAGATTTATTAGTTTTAGGAGTAGAGATAATAGGAATATCATTTTCATCTAAAGAAACGCCTTTTGTGATATGGATTATTTTGTTATCAAAGTCAATATCAGACCATTCAAGGGCTAAGGCTTCACCTTTTCGCATACCAGTAAAAGCAAGTATACGGAAAAATGCATTAAATTTTAAGTTTCCGTAGTCTTCTAAGCAACTGAAAAAAATTTTTAATTCTTCAGTAGAGTAGAATTTGTTTATTTCTAATACATGAGCCTTCTTTTTAGGTAGTCTAACCTTTTTCATAGGGTTATCACTAATTAAATTTAGTTTTATAGCATAATCAAAAACCTGTTGTGTTATACCTTTAGGGTATTTAGCACTGTTAAAGTGTTCTGCCCATTGATTTACAAGCCTTTGACAGTCAATTACAGAAAAACTGTCAATTCTTTTATTACCAATTTTAGGTAAAATATGCAGCTTAGAGTATCTTACAGTAGTTGCATAAGTACCAGGCTTAACAACGTTCCTATGTTCTATTAGAAACAGTTCATATACCTGCTTAAAAGTATATTTTATGCTGTTGTTTTTGAAGGCATTATTCTCATATTCTAGTTTCAATCTAGCCTCAACCAGTGTAGCCTCTTTTCGTGTTTTTATGCCCCTTCTAGTGGTTTCTTTTTGTTTTCCCGTCAAAGAGTCAACACCTAGGTAAATTTTAACCTTATATCTTTTTTCCCCGTCTTTTGTTTTATATTCAATTATCATATTATATCCTTTCTATCTCCACCCCCACGGCAAAAATAAAAGGATTTTATATTAGTTTACGTAAAAACTTGAGTAATCATCCTCAAATACAAAATGAATATGTTTATCTTCCTCAGAATATTTATTAATAATCGTTTCTAAATCTGAAAGTATTAAAGATAATTCTTTTTTTTGAGCAGCATTAAAAAGGCTCCAAGTGCTCTGAATTGTTGAAACGGTTGATAAAATAGGTGTTAAAAATATAGATATAGGATAATCAAGTACTATAGCTAAAATATAATCAATTGCTTTATCGTACAAAATAAGTGCATTATCCTCTGTATACTCATGATTTTGTGTCAAAATTTTAAAAATCAATCTTAAATTATCTTCATGATCTTTTATCTCTCTGAAAATTTCTGAATGAACATTTTCTGTATCTTTGAATTTTCTAGTAAAATAATCATTATATTTTTCAGCATCGTTTCTTTCTAAAAGCTCTGTAACTGATATGTTACCTAATTGGGCTATTTTAATGAGTCTATCCATATTAGGTTTGTTTCGCCCATTTTCCCAATTGCTTAAAGCGGAAACGGTTGCTCCAATTTCTTTAGCAAAACGTTTCTGGTCATAATTGAGTTTTATACGTATTTCTTTGATACGATTACCAAGAATTATATCTTCTTGTTTTTTCATACTAATACCTCCTAGAAGTATAATAACAATTTTTACAGAAAATTCCAATTTTATTATTGACTTATCACAAAATATTGTGTATTATGAAAGTACAGAAAATTACAGAAAGGAGTAAATCTTATGAATTTAGTAGCTTCATATAGAAGAATGACAGGAAAAACACAATCATATTTTGCTGATGTTTTAGGAATTTCTTTGAATTCTTATGCTAATAAAGAAAACGGAAGAACCCAATTCACTCAACAAGAAATGCATCTATTCTATTCTGAATTAAAAAAATATATAAGTGATATCACTGTTGAAGATATTTTTTTTAAGGAAAAATTACAGAAAATTACAAAAGATAAGTAACTTGTTTTTAAAAGGAGGCGAAAAAATGAACCAAACAGGAATACCTGTATATTTACCAAAAGATGTGCAGCAAGAAATTTATAACGAAATTCTAGCGCTAACATTTACGGTGATTGAAAAAGCAAAAAAAGAAATGAAGGCTACAACTAATACCCGTTATTTGAATAAAAAAGGGTTATGTGAGTATTTTACATGTGCACCTAGAGTTGTAGAGCAGTGGCAAAGAGAAGGGCTTAAAAGCTTCTCAAAAGGCAATCAGATTATGTTTGACTTGAAAGACGTTCACGAGTTCTTAGAAAAAAAGAAATTCTAAAAAACACAGCAAAAAAGTTTAACAAATAAAAAAGTACCCCCACGGCAAAAATTTAACAATCTATAGGAGCGTGAATAATGAATAAGTATTTATTTTATGAGTATCCTATACAGGTTTCACCATCTCTTTGTGAGGAGATTGGAGTCAATGAAGCGATATTTATACAACAATTACATTATAGGCTACTTAGTACGAATCAAGAGATAAATGGAAGGAAATGGATATGTATAACTTACGGTGAATTACAAGAAGATTTAAGATTTTTTTCGTTGAGTACAATCAAACGAATAGTAAAAAGCCTGGTGAACAGAAAGGTTATAGCAGTTGAAAATTTTAACGGAATGAAAATGGACAATACCAACTGGTACACCATTAATTATGAAAAATTATTTTCATTGATGAGTAGGAAGAATGGAGGAATATAGCAATGAAGATGACGAAAGAGGTAAAAAATATGGAACAAATAGAAAATGTAAATGTTCAAATACAAAAGTTAACCAAAATTATTACAGACCTCAAAATAATGAGATCATCAACAGAAAGTGTTGAACTACTGAAAGAACACAAAGAACTATACATTTATAAATCAAGCGAATTACTAAATGCTTTTTTTGATAAATTCTACGACATTGAACAAACCTTAGACGATACAGCTTTCTACTTTCAAATTTTAGTTGAAGAATTGGAAGAACAAGAAAAAGACCGTTCTGTACAGAAATAATTAGCAGTAACAATGAACTAAATAAAATAGAGGTGTAGATATGAAAACAAGAAATGAATTAATTGAATACTATATTGATAATTTAGAATTCGAGGAAAATAATATCGTTGATGAATTAAAAGAAGAATATAAGAAAAATAGCTTTCTCTATTTGCTTGCTGAAGGAGTAATTCAAAATTTAGTATCTTTTGAAGAGTTTGATGCTTATGATACCGCGACAACCGATTTTGTGACCATTCTATTATGTAATGCTTTTGTTTTAGGATACGAGCAATGTAAGAAGGATATTATAAAAGACATTAAAGGAACAACAAAAAAACGCTAAAGGTAACTGATAACCTAAAGCGCCACAACCAATATAATTATATATTAAAAATAAATTATTGGCAATGGTTAAAAGTTACAAAACGCGCAAGAAAGGAGCTTTACATTTGCCTATTTATTTAGAAAGAGGATTTAAAAATAATCAGATTGAAGTGCTGCAAAATACCACTTCAAGTTTTGAATGGTTATCAGTATATAAAACGAAAAGCATTGATAAAAAGCCAACAGAAACAAATGAGGAATATTTAAAACGGCTTGAAGAACTGAAACCGAAACAACAGTATTTTATTAGTGGATATATTGAACCAGACGAAAATGGAAAGGTTAAAAGAAACAATGAGAGTCTTGTTAGAAGAGATTTAATCATTATTGACTACGATGCAATAGATTGTTCAAGTAAGGACTTTAAAAAACGTATTGTGGATAGACTACCTAATACAAATATCATTATATATCCAACTATTAGATATAAGGATGAAAAACCACGTTTCAGAGTTGTTATAGAGCCGTCAAGACCGTTGTTGAAATATGAATACCTTAAGATGTTAAAAGAAATTACGAATAAAATTAACCTACCTTATGATACAGCAAGTGAAACATGGAGTCAGTGCCAAGGGTTACCCGTTTTGACCGAATGGAATAAAAATGAAGGCTTAACTGTGTATAGAGGTGATCATTATGAGGTGCCAAATAATATTGAACCACCAATACAACGCAAACCGTTTAAAAATACATTTAATGATAGTACTGTGGACGCTATTTCACACCAAAAAGCGATTGAGATATTTAAAGAGTATTTAGAACATGAGGAGGCGAATTTATACGAGTATGACAACGCTATTTATGTGATTTTAGTACTTGCTAAAGCTGTACAAGAAGGAGAAATTGAATATAATACCGCCCTAGAATGTAGCGAATTACTTGCCCTGGGAAATGCCGAATGGATAGAAGGGAATAGAGAACAACTTAACCGAGCTATTCAGAAAACGGAAATAAGAACACCATACACGTTTTACAGAAAGTTCTATGATTTATTTCAACAAAAAGAATTAAGAACGATGAAGGACGTATACAAAGTGTTAGAAGAGCAGGGAGAAACGTGGAGAATAGAAAACGTTGAAAATAACGAAAAAACAGGGAAAGTTAAATACCCACAAGTACCATATTTTAAAATAGCAGAAATCATTGTAAGAACAATTCCTATAATTCTGTTAGGAGATATGACGTCTAAAGATAGAAGTTTACTATACTACTACAATTTTGAAACAGGCTTGTATACCTATAGCGATATTGAGATAAATAATTTGATTTTAAAAGTAGAGTACCGCGCCCAGGTTGGAACATTCAAAAATGTTGTAGAGATTATCAAAACGCTAGTGCCGTTAAAAGAACAATTACAAAATAGAAATTTAATACCAGTTGAAAATGGTATTTTCAACCTAAAAACAAAGGAATTAGAACCGTTTAGCGCTGATTATATTATTACAAGTAAAATTGCTACGGCATACAATCCAAACGCTAAAAAGCCTCATTATTTCGATGTTGATGGATGGTTTAGTAGCTTAGCATGTAACGATGATGAAATTGTTACCCTATTGTGGGAAATGATTAACGAGGCAATAAACCCAAACTATACAAGAAAGAAGATAGGCTTCTTAGTTGGTGCTAGTGGTAACAACGGAAAAGGCACCTATCAAATGTTATTAGTCAATCTGATTGGTAAGAAAAATGTTTCTACTTTAAAACCTAATGAATTTTCTGAAAAATTTAAAACAGCCCAGATAATCGGGAAAGTTTGCAACATAGGTGATGATATAGGAGATGCCTACCTTGATGATATTTCTAATTTAATGAGTATAGCAACAGGGGACGGTATTACAGTAGAGGAAAAAGGGCAAAAAGCCTTCTCAATCTATACAAGAGCATTCTGTCTATTTAGTGGTAATAGCTTACCACGAGCAAGAAATAAAACAGGATGGATTAGAAGAATGTTAATTATCCCTTTTAATGCTGATTTTAGCGGAACTGTGGAAAATTCAGACATTAAAGAAAAGTTTGTATCAGATAAAAATGTATTGGAATATGTGCTATTTAGAGCCTTAAATTTAGAGTTTGAGCAGTTTTCAAAGAGTAAGGCTGTAGAAGAGGCTTTACGAGAATATAACAAGCATAACGATTATATACAGGCTTATATTGAAGATGCTTATATTCCTAACGAATACCATCTACTAGAAAAAGTACCTTTAAGTTTCATAAAAAAAGATATTAAACAATATTTTGAAGAAGAAGGGATTAAAAAGAGATTACCTTATGGTTTTGGTAATGAATTTTCTATACGGCTTTCAAAGGTTTCAGAAACAAAATACAAACTTAAAAAAGGACGAATGAATATTGAAGAATTAGAATCATTTCCTAATTGGATTGTGTCTGAAATCAATACTAATAGCGTTTTAAATATAATCTTTAAAGGATGATACTGTTGATGTTGTTGCAATTGTGATGATGTTCTACGCGTACAAAGTCAACAATAGAAAAGCCTAAACCATGAGTTTTAATAAATCTTGTTGCCGTTGTTGAAGTTATTTATATATTCTCACGTAAAGAAAAATATATAACCACTAAAAATAAAAAAATATACGCGTATAAGAAATACAAAAGAACGGCAACAAGTGAAACAAAGGTAACAAACAATCACAAATGCTTATTTAACAATGATTGTGATTGTTGCAATTGAAATAAACAACTACAACACAGCGTCAACAAAACAGAATTGGAAGGGGGGTGAATAGATGGAGATAAAATTCAACTACAAAAAGAGTAAGCAGAAATTAAAAAAAGAAATTGAAAAATATATATTGTGCAGCATGATTATCTTCAAGCAAACACAAATTAAGTTTGATAAAAATTTTATTTTATGTGACCCCGTAGAGCATTCACCAACCAATACTGAAGAATTATCTTTCTTACAAACCTTCAATAATGTTGTTAATAGCTTATCAAGAGAAGGAAGAGAAATCTTTATTAGATCCTTTCTCTTAAATGAGTCTGATATTAAGATAGGCGAAATTTTAATGTTTAGTGAGTTTTCTATACGGGATAGAAGAAAAGAGGCTATGAAAAACGTTTCTATTCTCTTAGGCTGTGCAGAATTTGAAAGAAGTGGTAAAAATTGACATTACAAAATTAAATATAAATTTTCCCAGGACACAAAGGAATGTTGAGGGGAAAATAACCCAATACATTAATGATAAGACACGACTATTCAAAAAGAATAGTGAAAGAATAACCAGCATACTAGACACACCACCAACAAAAAGCAATAAGCTTTATAACTCTAAGATTGAGAAAGTTGTTTTAAACCGACTCCAATCAGAAGAAATTGAACGATGTGAACAATTTGAGCAATGTATATCTTTACTAAGTGAAGAAGAAAAACAGTTGATAGAGATGTACTATATTGAAGAATTATCTATAAAACAGATAATGAATAAAAATCAGTTAAGTAAAAGAAGTTTAGATAAAATCTTTAGGGAAACAATCATCAAAATTGCAACGTATAGCGGATGCCTAGTTATAAATAACGATTTTATAAAAGGGGGTGAGCCAAATGCCAAAGAATAAGGATCACATTATTTACAGCACAAAATACCATAAGAGTATAGATAAAGGCGATGAAGTAACCAGCCTTATATTTGGACAACATAGAGGTACAAATATAAGGTTATAGGTTATGGTCAATTCCATGAAGGGTATTTTAAAACCTTATTAGTACAAACAGATACAGGATACTCTTTTTATATCAAGCAAAAGTATTTATGTTATTGGGAAGATTTTCCCAAATTAAAAAAATGAAAAAAATAAAAATGAAATGAGGAAATAATTATGACAAAAACTTTAAACGAATTACAAACAGAATTTGAAACATTGGTATTAAATAATAAAAATGAAATTACAACAGTTACTAAAAAATTAGAGACGAAAAAGAAAGAACTTACAGCTTTACAAACTCAATTAGAGAAAGCTGAAAAAGATATTAATCTTAATAAATTTGAAGAGGTAAGCAAAGAAATTTGGGTTGTAGAACAAACTATTAAGATGTTAGAAACAAAAGTAAATAGCCTTCAAACAGAACCACTTATTACAAAAGAACAAATGAATTTATACGAAAATGAAATCAAACAAAGTGCTGAAAAACAAAGAGAGAGTGCTAGAGAGGTATTCAATAATTTTAAAGAAGAACTAAAAAAAGCAATTTTATTAGAATTAGATGCACGAGTGAAAGGACAACAATTGTTAGATGATCTAGTAAGTAAAATTGTAAGAAATAATAAGCAGTATTTTGTAACAGAAAATGGCACTCTTAGAGGGATGAATTTATATTTAAATCACCGTGAAACAACACTAGATTATGAAGTGAAGGTATTCATGGAAGAGGTACTAAAATAAAAAAAGTAGTTTAAATATCTATCTGAAATACGTATTAAACACTAATGAATTTAACACAATGAGAAAATGTAAATTCAAAACGCAAAAGTTTAATAAATGTTATTAAATCAATAGTTTAGAGTACCCCTTGAATTTAACACAATCTAAGATATGATAAATTCAGAGGTGCCACAGAATAAGGGTAAAAAGGGGGATTGAAATGCCAAAAAAACACAATGAAAGCCTAAGAAGTGATGCATATTTTAGAAGTATAGCGGTAGGAGATGTAGTAACTACAACTAAAAACGATTATAGACGAGGAAAACCCTCAACTGTCATTGCTGTAGGGGCAGTATCTTTAGATGAATACCTTAGACTAAAGGTAGAAACTTGCGACAAAGAAGAGTTCTTTGTATCACAACAAGACCTAGTGTATTTTGAAGACTACCCCCTCCTATACCCGTACTGATCACATAAAAAATAATACCGCCCTCTATAAAATGAACCTCCATTCAAATTTAGAGGGCGATTTATTAACCAGGTACACATACTAATACAATGGAATATATTTAAAACTATTCGTAATAGTATTAAAATAAACAATAGAATGATACTATCAAGCATTATCCCATTACTTAAGCTATAATAGTGCTATATTCTTCCAAAGTGAATTTGAGTTGATTAGAAAAAAATTTTTTCATAAAGTTTTAAAGAAGGCAAACACAGAGAGCAATAAGCAATATAGTTACAAGATAGTAGGTATAGGTGGTAGTAGTGGGTATGAGAGAGGCAGTATAGATACATCTATAAAACAGAAAAATAAAAAATAATTTTTTTATTATTAAATATCTGTTCTAACCAGGAACAGGAACCAGGAACAGGAAGAGCCAACAAGCTCCATACATAGGGGGGAGGGGACCCTACCCCAACCCTTTGGCGACCTCCCAGGCAGTATTGTACAAATTTTCTCGCGGGAAAATCATTTGAAGGAAATAACTACTAATGAAAGGATAGAATTATGTATAACAATGTGTATGATCGTTTAGAGTATTTTTCAGAGGAACTTGTGAAACGATACGAAAAAAAATTCAACGTTTCTTTAGAAGATGCCATTTTTTTTAATCCTGTTAACATAGCACAACACCCAGAAGAAATAGAAGAAGCTATTGAACGACTAGAAAATTCTTTAAAAACAGGAATTCCGTTAAACGATGATGATATACAACTGTATAATCCTGATGTTATTTATTAAAACTAACAATTCCTTATTAAATAAAAAAATAGCTGTCCATTGGACAGCTATCCATTTACATCGGCGTACTTACATTACGCTTAATAGAACATCGATTTGTAAATGTAAACAGTATACTTCTATCTGTAAAGGTATAATATAACACCATTATGGAAATTGCAAGCGAAAATGTTTAGGTAAACAAAATGTTTTTATATCACCTATACACGAATGCCATATATAGTTAGCAATAATATCACTTGCTTGAATAAGATAGTTATTCTTTGAATCACAGTATTTTATTTTTAAAGTTAAATTTCCGTGTAAGATAGGTGGATATGTTCTACCATAATCAAAATTTGAAATACCATGTAGTAATTCTTCTTTTATAGAGTTTTCCAAATCATACCATCCATTTGTGGCGGTATGCTGCTCATCGATATTTATAAATAATTTAATATCATCATGAGCTGAAATTATCTTTCTATTGATCAAGTCGTTAATTTTTTCTTTTACTAATCTCTTAATAATATAATCTTTGTATCTGAAACGGGATAATTTTTCAGATAATATGTGTGGATAAACTCTACTTATATCAACTGAACAAGAAATACTCTCATACATAGATAGTACGTTTACTAAAGCACGTTTATGCTTTTTCTTAAGGAAACACGCTTTTAATTCTCCAGGATACCCATTTACATCTTTTATATCATTACATAGTTTTTTATATTGTCTTTTCGCCTTATCTTTAGTATTATTACCCACAAAAACATAACCAGCATAAACAAAAAAACCGCTTTTCTCATTTTTATGCAAGGTTCCAGAATCGTCTAAGAAAAAATATATCCGCTTCAAATTTCCACTTCCTACCATATATATTCAAAATGAGTATATCACTTAATTATTAGTATTTCACTATTATTTTTTCGATTAATCATATTTATTTATCATTCTTTTCGTCCTTACCGTGAGGGTGGAAATGTTTTAATTATACTGACCCAGAAATTGACCCAGATTTTAATTTATTCAAGTATACATTTATAAACGGTTAAATACTAAAAACGTTGAAATAACAACGTTCATAAACTGTTGTAAAGTGATGTGATTTATTATTTTTTAATGGAAGGCAGCGTCGGCTAAAGATGCTAACAGCCAAGAAACACTGGTTTTATCAGGTTTCTTGGCTGTTTTTTATTTTTAGAATATTAAATTAATTCCATATTGACATTTATCAAAATTATTTATAATATGTGATTAATATTAATGCGGGGACGGAGTGCCGTCCATAAATAGCAGACGACTATTTTATAGTGGTCTGTTTTTTTTACTCAAGTATTTAAATAGCAAGGCTATTCTCATAACCAAAAACCACAAAATATATTATAATTTTTTAATTTTATAGTTTCTTAATATTATTTGCTCAGAAATTTGGATATTCTCATATAAAATAATCCTTGTTATATCAATGCTTTTGAACAAAAATGCACTCTAGGTGAAAAATTTACATTTTACGAGATATTACACTTGTATTATATTCAGAACGTGTTATAATATGTTCATCAAGAGATATAAAGAAAGGAGAATGGGTATGAGAAAACAACCATGGTCGAACGAAAATAAGACTGAACGGATTAACTTTACGATTGAGCCCTCTTTGAAAGAAGCATTTTTGAAGATCATCTCAACAGACGTATCAACTTATTTCCGGTCGGTCATCGAAAATGAAGTCGAAAGTCATCAGAAAAAAGTTGAAAACTGGCCCGACGCAATTAAAACACTATTGCATGGACAGTTTAAGGCGTTCTCCGAGCAAGTCTTCGGAACGTTTAATTACCGAGGACGGAACTATCCATATAAAATTTTGGATGTTATGTCAGTCGAAGAAGGACAACCACTTGAAGTCATTGACTACGAGGATGGGTTGGTATATGTAAAAGTGATTGAGGAAATCAATCCAGAAAAATTAGTATATGTAACTATTTAGAAAGAAGGAAATTTAAAATGCCAGTAACAATCTTAATTATCGCCGTAGTATTAATCTTATTAATTATTGCTTTCAAATCAATTCGTATCGTTCAACAAGGACACAAAGCTGCTGTTCAATCATTCGGACGTTATGTTGGAGAATTAGGACCAGGGTTACACTTTGTAACACCAATCATTCGTAACATTGCTTACG
>ERZ772974.2346-NODE-2346-length-11627-cov-3.819910_pt1 | contig 11627 bp, 12 predicted proteins | sample MGYA00580671_ERZ772974 | MGnify/ENA primary metagenome ERZ772974 (study PRJEB29015, sample SAMEA2738065) | human oral metagenome | biome: human oral; feature: human-associated habitat; material: saliva | place: China | collected 2218 ... | reverse complement strand
ACGTAACGGCAAAGCCTTGCGGTGTATTCGGGACTTCGCTCTTCATTTCGACCGTAAACCTCTTAATAAGGCCTTGTGAATAGTTGCCGTGTCGGTCTTTTACCCTGATACGTATATCGTACGTATGGCCAAGCTCACAGCCACTGATAACGATTTGTCCGTCACCGTTACCGCCGTACTTCCAGTCGCTTGCCCCTTCTTTGTACCACCCTTCGGCCGTGTCAAAGCTTGTAATTTGAGGCGGAGCGAAAGTCGCAATGACGTCGAAAGACGAAACGCCGTCACCCAGGTCGTAATATTTCGTGTATACGGCAAGGTCTCTGACTTCGGGAATGTAATACGGCTGTATCGTATACTCTATAGCCTGGACTTCTGCTAGGTCTTGTTCGTTAGATCCGAACATATTCACCGAAGCACACTTAATCCATATTTTCTTGCCGATATCTTCCGTGCGGTACGGAGCGTGAAACAGTGCTTCATCGATACGGACGCACTGCGAACCTTCGGCGTGGTTATTAGCTGTCGTGGCGTATTGGCCACGCACTAAGCCGCTAAGTAAATACCGCCCGTCAGGCTGAAGGGTCGCTCCTTCATAGCTAAGGCATTCTCCGTCAATCCAAACAAGCGTGTTCCCTCGCTGAGCGTCGATAGCCGACCCGCCCCGGAGTTCACCTGAGAAAAGTTCAACCGTGCAACTCGTCGCTTCGGCTGTCATGGCTGCCGTTAGTCGTCCAATACGTGCCTGTGCCGTAATCTTACCGGCTTCTTTATACGCATCGCCCGTGTCTGATACCCATACCGTGCAACCGCCCCAACCGGACGGAGCCGTTACGCCCAACAACAGCTCGTTCCCTGATACATCTCCAGGTGTCTGCACGATTGCGTAATGGTCAATAGACGGAGCCGGAACATTGTAGTCCGTAAACGGCCGTTCATTCTCATGTACGTCGTACCGTGCTGGTGCATATGTGCCAGGCGGTTTTCCTTCTGCTGTGATTTCAAGCTCCCCATCAGCCGCTTCATTAACAGCCGTAATAACAACGACTTGTCTGTCTAGTTGGCATAGCTCATCAGTAAGCGTTACAAGGTCTCCAGGCTCAAGACGGCAAAACGCCCAGTCAAGATGAAACGTATACTGATTCTTGCTGTACAGGCGTTTCATCGCTAATTGTTCAGCGTAATACTGCGCTCTCTTTTTCGTATATAGGTAGTGTGCAGTCTTTTTACTTGCAGGCTTCATGCCATTCTTCTGAACGTCTGCTACTACCTCGAAGGACACCGTCTCTTTTTCGTACCCGTTGGCACGGTTAATAAATTCAACAGTAGCTTGGTTATACGTTTCTGAACTGTCTTTACGCTTGTATATAACGAGTTGCCCATCACTACCCGGAATGAGGTCGTCGGCCGTGAGGTTGTACTGGATCTCTTTTTTAGGATTCCAATCTCCGACCGCTTTATCGGCCAAGGGTACAATCTTCAGCCTGTCGTCGGACCAGAATAGATAACAATTTGTGATTTCGGCGATATCGTTAATAATTTGCTGTGCCTTTTTCGCCGACTCATCAGGCGGTGTCGAGATAAGAATATCGGCGGCTGCACAATACTTACGGAAGTTCTCAATGCCCTCGATTTTGACATCCTCGATTCCTGCCGCTTTTAGCACATATAGAATATAGTCCGCAGGATTCACGTCGACCCCGTCGCCCGTATCAAGTAATTTACCTTTGACTTCGAAGTTGTAATTCGGAAGGCTGCCACGATTGCCGAGGTCGACAACGCCTGCCATGTATGCCAATCCGCTGTACGGCAGTGCCTTTTCAGGGTGCTTGCTAGTAACATACGGCCACGGTTCCTGTCCGTATTCGCCTTTATACAGAGACAGTTGAATGTCGGCTTGAGGGTACTCATAGACTTCTTTATCCTTCCACACCTTACCGATACCGGCTATAGGTCCTTCGCACAAAGCAATGGCTGCGGCTACGGTGTATGTGTAGTCTATTTCCGTGTGCTTTGAACCACCGCCTTTACCAGCACGGTTTGTGTGCTTGTGTTCATGCGCCGTAAAATCATCCCAATAGATGATATTGCCCGATACCCTGGTTGTCCCAAGGACTTCAGGCACTGTCTCGCCGTATGAAGCACTGTTTATTTGAAAGTCGCCAATAATATCGGCTCGATTCGTTGTATTGTTCTTCTTGAATAAAAACCCCATTAAGCGGCACACCCTTTCTTCGGATTGAAGCGATACACGGCACGAAGTCTTGATTTACCTCGATTATCATAAAACAGAATATCGTCGACATTCGAAATAATAACGCCAAGGTCAACGAAGGCGTGAATAACCTTGCCATTACCGATATATACCGCACCATGACTCACGCACCGACCGTATTGATACAGCAAAAAATCGCCGATTTGAGGTTCTCCGTGAACTTCGTCGGCGACTTGCTGTATATACTTTAAATACTTTTCTTCAGAACGATGTAGATGCCATTCATTCGAGTAGTTTTCTATCTGTAATTGGTCCTTTGTAATCATGCCCGATCCGATGAGTGCCGCAACAAGAAGGTATGCACAGTCGACTCCGTGACCTTTGGCCATGGCATTATTAACATACGGCGTACCGAGCCATTCAAGAGCGGCGTCTGCGATTTTTTGCCCTGTACTTTTCATCGTATCGTCTCCTTCAACGGAACATACGGAGTGGCCCTGTTTCGTGCAAAATTATTAAACTTCTTCTTGCACGTTTCAGGCGTTTTATCGCAACCGGGATAAATATAGGCCTCACTTCCGATGGTCGCCTGCGTATCGCTCGGACTCATGTACATGACAGTACCGTTCGAGCTGCTCATTATCTGAGTCGATTGCCCGGCAAGGGGACCCGACAACCATTCAATTCCACCGGCATTATAGTATCCGTCCTCAAACGGCACGTCTATTCCGACGGTATTTACGCCTGCAAGTGCCGTTACTTTCATTCGCTTACGGTATTTCTTTATATCGACTCCGCACTCTTTGGAGTACACACAATAAGGGCATTGCGGATAGTAACGCTTACTCGGAAACTCTGTATTAAGCTTCTGCACGACAGACTTTACGTCAAGCGTTATCGTAAGACCACCACCTTGCTTTACCTCGACCGTGCCGGTGAAGATATCAACAGCGTCAATCAGCGTTCCGTCTGGCTTAAAGAACGCGCGTTTTAGTTCCATAGTCGCTCCGTCAAGGCCGCCGTTATGAGCGACCGCCAGTATCGGCACACCGCCTATTTGGTCATGCTTATCGCACGATACCGAAACGGAAAGCTTATCAACCGCCACGTCGGAATGAGTTGCGGTCTTGTTACGAGTAATGACAGGACCGTCGGCACGATATATATGACCGCCATGACTTACGTTTGCATCAGTATCCGTCCAGTAATACGCCATGCCGCTTTGAAGCCTAAGCGCATACAAGTCGCAACTGCGGAACGACTTTGCCGTATTCAAGTGTTGAGTTAATGCTTCTCCTGCCTGTTTCATTGCACGGTCACCAACTTAAAGGATTTTGATTTGTACACGTCTTTATATTCAAGCTCTGCCGTAAAGTCGCCACTAAGCAGCACCTTCCAGTAATACGTATAATCGGCTGTGATGACAGCATCTGCAGGTACGGTATTAGTCGTTCGAATCGTGCCACCGTCTACAGTCACGTTCTCAACAGGAACACCGTCAGCATAGAGCTTTACGTTTTCCACGTATGCGACAGGTTCGGTATAATCGCCAAAACGCCGCACTGCTTGCCATTCGCCTTGACTGCCTTTTCCGAGGACAATACCTTTTTCTTCGTTATCTTCAGGGTCAAGCCACAAGAAAGGCTCTGTGCCGCCTTGAATCTGCGACACAAAGCCCATCATTTTCTTATACTCTTCAGGTTTTAAGTAGGCAAACTCCGTCGTAATCGTATACTGCGGATACCGCCACGTCGTCATGGTTCGTACTCTTCCGGATCCGCTACGTTTGGACTTCGTATCCCAGTGCTGCATTTTAGACGACTTCCACGCAAGCGACTTAATACGAGGGAATTTCTTTAGTTTTTCCATGTTCTACCACACTCCTGACGTACCGATAAATTCACGGTCTTGGTTAACGGTGAACTGACGCAATACTCGGCCGCCTTTCGATTCGAGCCAATTACTGAAGGACTCGGCATCAAGAGCCGATACATTCAGCGTAATACCGCCGGCCGCACCGCCGTTTGCCCGTGCGATGCCTGCGCCCATTTCGTCATACGTCTGCGTCGATAACGGAATGACCGCTTCGGGGTATTTACCCTCGCCAATTTCGGCATACGTGCGGCCTACTGCCACGCCACCACTTGCCATGTGTAAATTCGGAGCACTTCCCATAAGCGTATTTTTAGCTTGCATGGCAAGTCCTGCAGCCGCACCGATTGCCGATTGTGCCGTCCATGCCGCCATGCCCGTTGTTGCTGAAACACCACCGGTTGCCATTGCTACTTGCTGTGCAAGTGTCGTCCAAGGCGGTATTTGAGCGTTGGCCGCTGCAACGCTTGCGGCCGTTTCTTGCTGTTGAAGTGTCTTTCCGAGAATGGCTTGTTTAAGCCTTGCTGCCGCCCAATTGGCAACATAATCGGCCAGGGATTTAATAAGAGCCTTGCCGATGTTCTCAAACGCTTTACCCAGGCTTGTCGTTCCTTGAAGAAGTCCGGATAACCCCTCTTGAAGTGCGTCAATTCCGGACATCATGGCCCCCATCCACATTTCTTGTGTATTGAAATACGAATCCATCACAGCCTGCTGATATTCGTCCAACATCTCTTTGCGAAGATTGTAATTGTCTTGAGTCATGACGTATTCGTCAGTCAAGGCTTGCTGCAAAGACGCAAAGTTTTGTGTCCGCAAGGCTTCGTCAATAGCCCACTTCTCTTCAGACATCTGGCGGTACAAGTCGTTACGCTTTAGCAGATACTCTTGTTCCTGTGCCAGGAGTTCTTTATTCTTCTCAGCCTCGAATGTAATTTCGTTCTTCCCGACGATTTCGTACGCAATGCCGTTAGCGTCAAGAGCCGCCTTATATTCGGCCTGTTGTTGTTTGGTCATCTTGATATATTCATCAGAGAAGCCTTGCCACTTGTCTGTAATACTGTTTATCGCTTCTTCGTGGTCATGTTCGAGCTGTGTAAGCGGGGAAGCACTGCCTGTTGAATCCTTCGTACTAATAGAGAAGTTAAAATCCTTGGCCATATCTCTGACTTTATTCCACACTTCACGGATTGCCTGTTGCTCTTCGTGTTCGGCCTGGATACGCTTTTCGGCGTAAATAGCCTGAAGATTCGTCAGGTCTTCCTGATAGTGTTCGTTAGCGTCTTTGGACTTGTTGAGTTCTTCCAGTTCCTTTTTGTACTGAAGCTCAACCAGTTCGCTCTGCTTGCCGAACATCTCGAGGTAGTTCTGTTGAATTTGCTCGTGGATCCGTTTGGCTTCTTCGGCTAATTGGTTACCGGCACTACCTGCACCGCCGCCACCTCCACCTGAGCCGCCTGCCCCACCGCCGCCACCGGCTCCTCCAGCATCGTAACCGCCGCCACCTCCGCCGTCATAGCCACCGCCGTCAATTTCACCACCGCCGCCACCAGACAGTGCGTTAAACACATCTCCGGCTGCTGATTTAATAGTGTCGCCAGCAGCCTGCGCTTCTTCAGGACTAATGCCTTCAATGTTATTAATAGCTGAGAAATCAAAGTCGAACACCGATGCAAGCTTAGCCCCAACGCCGTTTACAGCGTTAATCAACTTGTTGATGAGAGCGATAATCTGATTAATCGCCCAGGCTACGGTATGAACGAGCGTTTCCCACACTGCCGACGCCGTTTCTCCAAATCCTTGAGTCGCTGCGGCACATGTACCGAGAACTCCGGCTAAAACGGACAATATCGTAATAACAATCCCGACGGGATTGGCCCTCATGATTGCGTTCATAACCTTAGTTGCGGCCCCTAGTGCCATTGTTCCGACTTTCGCCAAGTTAAGCGTACCGGATAAGGCCATCATAACGCCTCTTACTCCGGCTGTTGCGATAGCACTGGCTATCATAGCCGCCTTAAGCTGAATGGACGCAAGCGTAACGCCTATGGTCGCAATCCTGGACGCTATCATTTGCCCCTTATATAAGGCCTGTGCTGTGGCGGCCGCCTTAGTCGCTACCGATACGGCTAATATGGCCGTCTTCCAAGTCGTGAACGCTACCGCAACCCCGGCAATTATAGGCTTAATCTGATTTCCCATTCCGATAATGACGGAGAAGGCCGACTTAATAACCGAAGCCACGGTCCTTACAATTACGCTTAGCGCCGAGAAGGCCGCCTTTATGGCCGCAATGGCAACTTGTGCAGCTGCCGACATCACCTTAAAGGATATCCCGATACCCTCGACAATGGCTTGAAAATCGCTCGAAGCGGTTATAGAGCTAAGTTGTTCAAGGACAGGCTGAAACGCCTGCAGGGCCTGATTAGAGAGCTGTTGTCCGATTTCGGCAAACGTCATGGGGATTTCAGCGAACTTGGCGTTCGTTTCTTCAGCACTGTTAAATAAGGCTTCTTTGATAACATCGGCCGTAATAAGACCTTGTGACGACATCTCTTTTAACTGTCCGACGGTCATCCCCATTTGCTGAGCAATCGCCTGTGCGAGCATGGGGGCATTTTCCATGATTGAGCGGAATTCATCCCCCTGCAATTTGCCCGCTGCCATAGCCTGCGTCAATTGATACATCGCCGCGCTTGATTCTTGGACGCTTGCGCCGGAGATTTTAAACTGTTTATTGAGCTGTTCGACAAAGGCTATCGCTTCATCATTTGAACTGAAAGCGTCCTTAGCAAGCATGTTAAGCTTCGCTACGCTGTCAGCCATTTCGACGTACCCACCTCGAGACCGCTGTGCTGCCGCATAGACCTTGTCCATGATCTCGGTCGTCGTCTGCGTACCGTCGTTAATAAGATTAATACGGGACTTAAGCTGTGCCATTTGGTCAGCCGTATCGGATACCTTCCCGGCAAGCTGAGCAACCTCTTGGGCAACTAAAGCTACGCCCGCCGCCGCCGCTGCCATTGGCATCTTCTCTAGTGCCTTCTTGGCGATACCGCCCATTTTTTCGCCCAGGGCATTTTCAAGCTTACTACCAACTCTATCAATCGCCTGTTCGGCACTTGAGCTATCGCCTTTTATCTTGACGTGAATATTTGCGTCTGCCATTACAACTCACCCCCTTCTTCAAGCCATTCTCTCATAAATTCCATTTCCTCTTTCTTACGATCCAGTCGTGTCGGCGGATGTAAATCCCTCATAATGTCCTTCACTTTAATTTGGTTCTTCTTATCGAGCTGGACGTTAACAATAAGTGACGTCATATACGCCGTTCTAGCGTCTTCAATACGAGTCCGAAGGTCATACCCTTGAACCATCTTTTCAAACTCCATAGGCGTAAGCTCATAGAATTCTGACGGCTTTAAAGCCAAGATACTGTAAGCCACTTTTTCGGCTTTTCGTACCCATAATGCAAAAGAAGAGGGGGCATTATGCCCCCCGTTTAGTTTTTTACTGCTTCGTCTTCTTCAGCTTCGATTTCGGCATCATCTTCGGGGGTCTTTTCTTCAGGAAATGCCATGAAGTATGCTTTTTTACCGAGAATGCCACTACCTGTAATGGCCTTAACAATCGGCATCATAATGTCGTTTAATTCAACCTCACCGCTATCGAACAGCTCCTGCAAGCGGTCTGCATAGAACTGAGTGCTGCGACGGCCATACTGACGAAGACCGATTTCATATGCGGTTATGATATCCGATAAGGACAATTGCTGAATCGCATTATAAATCGGTTTGCCGACTGCCGATTCAAATTCAGCCAGGCGTTGAATATTGAAATACAAGCGTTCACCCTTGCCGAAGAAGTCACATTTAATCTGTTTCATGGCTTATATATTCCCCTCTCTTAGGCTTTCTTAAGTTCAGACAACGGCCCGATACCTGCCAAGGTCCCCTTATAAGACGCCACATCATCATGCGGAGCTTCAATAGAAAGTTCCGTAATAGACGCCCAACCGGTTACATAGGACTTGTCAGGGTACTCGAATTTAAGGTGTACAGGTTGGTCTTTAAGGAAGGCATCATTCAACGCTTCCAGGCCGTCATCATTGGCCATGAGTAACGTATCTAATTCAATGCTCCATTCTTTAAGGCCGGGCAATGTAGACTTCCAACCGCCAGAGTCTTTGTGCGATGCGTCGATAGAGTCGGCTTTACGGCTAATAGAACCGCCCTTCTGACCGCCGATTTTAGTCCATACGGCTCCCGTTGTTTCGTCAGTGCCTGTGTTTAAATAAATAAAATAATTTTTACCCACCGTCGCTAAAGAATTAGCTGCAGACGGTGCCAGTGCTTTTTTCGGTGTTGATGCCGGCATTAGTATATTCCTCCTTCACGAGTCAAATCAAAAAGGCGACACTCAATCGTATACTGCGAACCGAGTAACGGTCGCAATGCGTCGAGGTCGCCCGTTTTTTGCTTAACTTTTAAATCTAAAATCTGATAGTTACTGCCATTAAGTACGCATATATCCTCATTTAGTGAACCGACGGCTTGCCGCATTTGCTTTAAGGCTGCGTCGATTTGCCCCTCAAGCTCACTAATTCGAGCGGATCCAACGGATAAATCCGGGTCGTCATTTCGTACCCAGGCTTCAAGATAAATCGTAACAAGAAGCTCATTTTCTATACTTTCATCATTTGCCGTTTCGGATCCTCGAACAAGCATGATTTTGCCGATTTCGTCGACGGCAGCATGCTGCGGTATAACCGCACCAAGCTGTACAGGTGCGGATACTTTACACGCCATAAGAACATCCTGAATCTTCTTTAAAAGTTCAAACCACATAATCATATCGGCTACCCCCTGAAGATTTCGCACGACCGATACCCGGAATACTGCGTCGGGTCACCTGTAAGGTCTTCGGGTGTAATCGAGCCTTCAAGCTCTTTTATGCGGCCCTGGATATATGCAAGTTTTTTGCCGTAAAAGTCGTCCGTTTCGCCGCCACGCACATAAGCTCCGGGCAAACTGTACGCTTTCCGCACACAGGTCTCACGATACGTATACAGCGTTACAAGCTCATCAGCCACAAAACTACGGATAACCTTTGCCTGCTCAACGCCAAGACGCTGTGCGAACAAATACAGCCACTTTTCGGCAATGGCGAGGTCATCACGACTGACATTTTTTCCGAGAAGTTCGTCAGAAAATGTCATTTCGGCCAAGTCATATAACATGTGCATTCACTCCCTTTAAAATTTGAATTCAATCTCACATGCTTGGCCATTACTATACTTTTGTTCAATGGCATCACATATGTCTTTAGTGGCAAGCTTGGTATACTGGCCGAATAGCTTAATGATGTCCGGCCTTTTCGTATCTAGCGCTCTATACAAGAACGGATCCATGCGATTACCGGGATGAAGAACATTTTTTGCGAACAAAAACGAGTTGCCGCCAGTCGGGACCCATCGCAAGGCCTTACGATTCTTAGGCCGTATCATGTGCGGCCGTGTGCCTTCGTGAACGAACGGGCCATAATCGGCCAAGCCCTCATCAAGATATACAACGGCACTCTTGTCGGTTAACATTCGCATGTCAATAGAACGAGTCAAATCGCCCGTTCGTGACGTGTAGTTGTGATGCGTTTGTGCTTCATCCTGGACTTCAATGGCCGAGGCCTTTACGGCCTGTCGTATTCTCTTATCGAACACATCCCGACTGACACCCATACTACTCGCCTGCCTGTTCTGTTTCTTCAGCCGGTTGTTCTACGGCTTCAGCCTTCTTCGCCTTTGTCTTTTTCGGCTGTTCTTCGACCGGCTCCGTTTCTTCGGTCGGCTGTTCGTCCGCCACAAAGCCTTCGGCAACTAACTGCTGAAGGCGGTATTCAGAATCGGCGTACTGAACTTCGTTAAGCCGAGTTACTCGAGTGTTCATACGGTACCTCCTTATGCTCCGGTATTGACGAATACGCCCTTAAGCTTGTTACTCGGAATCCACAGGTCATGGAATTTTCTGTAATCAAGCTTCCAAGCGTCTGCCTTTTGGTTTTCGTCCGGGGTGAAGATACGGACCTTATCTGTTTTAGATACGGCAATCGGCGCACGCTGTGCGATTACGATCCAGTTAATATCCTTCGCTTGAGTATCAGCCTTAAAGCCGCCTGCTTCCTGTCCGCTTGTCGTGCCGTTGTTGAATACGTACTGCGTTTTCATACGAGCAGACGGTACGCCAATGATAGGAATTTCATTGTACGTCCGTACTTTTGTTGTTACCTTACCGGCTGTGAAGTCGCCCGTATCGATGAACTTTTGAATGCCTTTCGCATTGTTAAGAATCGTGCGTACCTTACGGTTCATGACAATAACAAGCGGTTCGTCATCGCCTACGATATCCTGTACTGCCGTAATATCATCGTCGAGCTGTGCCAAGATATTATCAGCCGTCGGCGTAAACGTTGCCTTTTCTTGGCTTGCCCCTTTCGCCAATGCCGCAATACGGCTATAACGATATGCGTCTACTTCAGGAACAACCTGTAAACGTTGGAACTCGCCCATAACGTTGCCCGAAGAAGCCACAAAGTTCGTTTCGTCAACACTCATTGCGTCGAGCGAAAAGCTTCTGCCACGGTCCTGAGTAAGCTTATATGTACCGAATTTCAGCGTAACTGCCCCCTGTACGAAGCCGCTGTCACGGTCATATGTCGCAAGTCCTGCCGTCGAGATTTCGGGCATTTTCACTTCATCGCCGCCGTTATAAATTACCTGTGTTGCATTGGCTTCCATCCAAGCCGATGTTGCTGTTGCGAGCATTTGTGCGTCAAGCCCGTCTTGAAAAATTTTTGCACATTCTAACGTATTAATTGCCATTATTTAGTCTCCTTTCGTTGCCTGAGGTATCCCCAGTGCCGCTTCAAACTGTGCTTTTACATCATCGCCGGCATTCTGCCCGGAGCTTCCTTGTCCGCTGCCACCGTTTTGATTATCTTTCACCGCCCAAGGCTTACCCTTAAGCCATGTGGTGGCTGCGTCTTCAATCGTCCCGACAGTGCCGTCTTCCTTTTTAAATCCGTACTTGCCATCATCACCGACTTCAATGCCGCCAACAATAAGCTTGGCGAACTCTTTCGGATCCATTGCGTTATGTTTCGTTAACGCATCAACCGTCTGTGCCATGATGTCTGTCTGGATTCGTTTTTGTTCGGCTTCTTGCCTTGCAGCCTTTTCAGTCTCGAACGATTTGGAAAGGTCATCGAATTTTTTCAGCAGAGTTTTATACTCGGCCGTTTGCTCTCCTGCTCCCGGCTTTTGCAATTCCGCAATTTGATTGGCCAACGTGTCCTTTGCTTCGGTTAACGTCTTAACCAAAGCTTCAGCCTTTTCTTTGGCTTCTCGTTGCTCTTTCGACTCGCCGTTCAATTTCCCGACTTCTGCCTTAATGGTCTCCACCATCGCCGCGCCGCCTTCGACTTTTTCTAATGCTGCATACAATTCTGCCATTGTCATGGTTCTCATTCTCCTTTTCGAACACATTAAATA
>ERZ772974.2345-NODE-2345-length-11630-cov-12.789374_pt1 | contig 11630 bp, 7 predicted proteins | sample MGYA00580671_ERZ772974 | MGnify/ENA primary metagenome ERZ772974 (study PRJEB29015, sample SAMEA2738065) | human oral metagenome | biome: human oral; feature: human-associated habitat; material: saliva | place: China | collected 2218 ... | reverse complement strand
TAGAGTAGAGGTCGATATCTTCAAAGAGATTTTCATAGAGGTCGTCACTCTGCTCGATATCACGAAAACCTTGAGCCAAGTCTTCCAGCTGGAAAGTCCCCTCATTGACACGTGCTACTAGAGCCGTAAAGGTCAGGTCAGGCTTGATGATATAGTTGAGCTCGTCATTCATTACAGAGACCAGATCCTCGTGGGTATCCGCATCCTCGTAGTAGTTGCGATAGACCTCAAGAGCATCCTCAAGACTATCTGTCCCCTCTTCCATGGTCTCAGCCACGAAAAAGAGCATCTTGTCTGACAGGTACTTATAGAAGACCATGCCCAAAAGATATGATTTGTAGTCGTTGGCATCCATCTTAGAGCGGAGAACATCCGCTGAGTTCCACAGGGCCTGATAGAGCGACTGGGAAGTTTGTGTTGTTTCCATAGTGTTTCTTTCTAAATTTTGCAAATATTCTTCAAAAAGTGAGTGTTTAGAAATAACCAATCACTTCTCTTTCTACCGTTTGAATCAATTCCAAAGGAATATCAGAGACAGGAAGTTGATAAACGATATTTTTTCGAGGGTTATAAAATCCAAGATTTTCGATAGACAGGAAGTCAGGATCATAGGAATGTAAATCCATGATATAGTATACAAGTACTTGTAGCGTATGGTCTTTATTTGGAGCTGTTTTAGTCACCTTAAAATCCCACAGTGTATCCTTGGTAAGAAAATCTCCATCACCCTTGTCAATCGTTTCTGTATAGCCTCCAAGAAAGTTAAAGCCATCTTTTACCAAAGGACCATAAAGATCGAAGAAACAAAGGCTTCGCTCCACCATGATACAAATATTTTCTATCGTTTCTGCATCTACTATAATTTCCTCAAAAGGCTTATAATACTGTTTTCCTGCACGAAAAACGACATCAAAGGATGCTAGACGACAAGCACTTTCTATCGATAAGTCATCCAATCCTGTCACCAAATCGAGAAGTGCTTCTGCTAGGTCTCCCATGCCAACCATCTGAGCTCCCATAAGAGAAATTCTGAAAGCATCACGGGCTTCTGTCCCTTTCATAAAGCGTGTCAAGTAGTCCACACAAATCCCCACTAAACTAGGAGATACAGACTCTACCGGATGCAGAACTCTATGGTCTTCGAACTGCTCTACTGAAAATAACTTGATGGGCAGATAACCGCCTCGAGGTTGGTTAATTTCTTTTATACGTTGTGTTACAGATACCATGAGTTCTCCCTTCTGAATTCTTCTATTTCGTATAAAATTATTTATCTTTCTTTTATTTCATCTAGCCGATTATCAAATATATTTGAGATCTTATCAAAATACTCATCACCTGCTAATTTTTTAAATTTAAAATCTATAACATATGGTTTTCCATTAATTTTTAAAACATCCTCATTATCATCACCACTGCGAATATAACCAAATCCTAATAAGAAATCTATAAACTCTTGATTGTTGAGGTTGTTTATTACATTTAATAGATCTTCATCCCACTTAGAAAAATACTCATCCATCTTATTGATGTATATGTAGAATAATATTATCTGTTCTTTTCTTTTAAAAGACGAAAACATCTTGTTAAATGGACTAATATCTGTGACTAAACCTCGAATGTGTTCTTTAACTATAACTTTATGCTTGAAAGAATAATAAAGAATATCAGAAAAATCTGTCAATACTGTATTTTTTTCCCAGAATTCCTTAACTTGTTTGATAAATTTAGTTTTAGAAAGTTTTTCAGTTAGTTCTAAACCATCAACTGGATATTTAATATTAATTTTAGCCATATTCATTATAATAAAATCTATCAGCCAATTATTTTCCCCTTCTTCTGACAACTTAAAGGATGTTGCAAACAATTGTTTACGGTAATTGAAATCACTATTATTAAAAGATGTCGTTATATATGTTATTAAATCTGAGCTAGTCAAACTACTCAATTCATTGTACAATAACGTAGGATCTTCAATAAGGGTATTCAAGTCATCCAAAGTCTTATTAGAAGGGGTTTCACTAATCAAATATGCCTCTGCATTTGAAGAAAATGGATAAGGATAAACGCTACGTTCTTCCTCCAAAATTCTAAATAACTTTACTATATAATCATATTTCTTTCTAAAACTATCGGTAATTTTTCCCATCTTTAATAAGACATTATAAATTTCAGGATAAAAAATATATAGATAGATAACAACCATTTGTTGTTCAACTATAACATACTCCTTTTTATTCCGTCCAATCAATTCCAGATTAACATAATCATTAAAGCGTTCTCTGTCTCTTAAATTTCTATTTTCCTTTATAACAAGATTAATAAAATTATCAGAAAGGTTTATCTCAAATCTCTTTTCTAGTTGTTCAAAATAATCACTCCATATTTTTGTAGGATGGAGAACAAATGGTAGCTCAATTCGTCGATCGATAATTTTTGAAAGATAATTACTCTCATTTCGATGGATTATATTGATATCTCCAACAAATATAATCGGAAGTTTTCCATTGAGCAAACTAAAAAGTTTATAACTAGCTTCCTGCTGTTTTTCAGTCATTCTATCGAAATCATCAACGACTAGAACTTTCTTTCTACATGAAGGAAAATTAAAAGTCAACAACCGACTATAAATTCCATCTGATTTTATTTTCAAAAACTGATAGATCGCAACTATTAAAGCAATCACTCCTGCGGACAAAACAACCCAATTAGGTACACAAGCACTTAGCCCCAAATCAACTACATTAGTCATTAGGATTGATAATGCAATGCATAGGATTACAATTAATCTTAGTCCCAAATATACACAAGGATGTAGCTTCGCAAAAACTGTCTCTAGAGTTGATCGACTATCATTTAATCTCCAAAAATCAATGGTTACTAATTTAACTTGTTTCGTATCGTCAACTTCTTTAAGAAAAGTAGACTTACCTGACCCCCAAGTACCATTTAGAAAATAAGTCTTATTCTCGTTTAATAAATTTGCAAAATTTTGCGCAGCAGTTGAGATTTCAATTTTATCTAGTTCTATAAAATTTTTCTCTGCCATATCTCACCTAAATCTTCTCATTTATAATTTATGATTCAAATTTTTCTTGAATTTTTTCCACTTTGTCTCTAATTAATTCATTAGTATTGCTACCAAGCTGTTCAATAAGATACTGGTAAAACTTTTTAATATCTTGGTCATTCAAAATATGTAATACCTGTGTATTTTCCACTGCAATTTCTAAGAGATCTTCTATTTCTTCTGGTTTCCAACTAGTATATTTTGATAATTTCTCGATAATAGCATGAGTACTTTTGAAACTAGCGCTACTTTCCAAAGAGTTGATCAAGTCTATTTTCTCCTGTTCTTCTCTTGGTTTTTCTTGTTCGATAGCTTCCTTTTGATTAATATACTTTTTCTTGTACAATTTTTCGTTGTACACAGTTTTATCAATAATCAATTTCACTAGTTCATCAAGCTCGCTACCTTCCGAATAATCTGCAGGGGCAAAATAAGAAATACGATTATCCCTCATCATTTTATAGACTTTATTTTTCGCCTTCATTTCATCTTTTTCATCTGGATTAAAAACGCCTATAGAATATCCACCTTGAGAATTTACTAATTTCATACAAGGAATATCCGTGTCGCTGTCCCCAAGATAAACCATATTCCGAAAAGGAACTCTGATTTCATCTGGTGCAAAAGAATCATTAACAGCATCATCATTTACATCAAGTACTCCCTTTGAGATACGGAAAAGGAACTGTGTCTTGTTAGTATAATTAACTACTTGAGCAGGCCAAACAGCTACCCCGTCTTCATCAAAATAGAAAGATGTTGCGTATAGTTCTTTAAACTCTTTCGCAATTGATGTTCCTTCTATCATCTCTTTCAAACCAGAAGAAATAATATAATGCTCGATAATAATATCTCTTTCTGCTCCATAATCTCTAATGCGCTTAAACCAATCCTTAACGCCCTCGAATAATGCTACTTTAGAACCATAATCCGCAAGTTTTTCTTTCGTAAAAACAATTTGTCCACGTGCTTTTTTCTTCATTGTATACATATAAGCAAGGTTTTTATCCATATTGTTTGCTGCGGCACGACTATTTGACTCCTTCCAGAAATCACCAATTACATCACTTCCTTCTGGTTGTACTGTTTGGATATATCCTTGAGCTTGCATATCATCTGGAGATAGAGTTTTATCAAAATCATAGCAAAGTGCAATAACCGGTTTGTCTGTTTTCTTTTCACGTTTAAAAGTTGTGTCTGGCATATTTAGCCCCTTTCAGTTAAATAAACATATCCTGCAAGAGTTTCTTTTTAAGTGTTTCTAGCTGAGAAATTTTTTCTTGATGAGAGTTAATGAGGTTATCGAGGTTAGAGAAATAGGAGCCGATGGCACGTTGTTCCTCAAGTGACGGAGGAATTGGAATCCGAATATTTGCGAAGTTTTCATAAAAAAGATATTCCCTCACACTCCCCTCCGTATTTCTTCTAACTTCTTTATTGAACTCAGCTGATTTTATAAACAGTAGCGCGTAGTTGTTATCCATTGACTTATCTAACGAAAAAATGACATACAAAGAACTAACTATTACCGTTTCATGGAGATCATTAAATGCAATAGACCCGACATTTATACGAGCTGGATTATATGCGAACTCGTTTGGTTCAACTATCTTATATGAAGTTTTTTCAAGATTTTCTAAACGACTTCCTTCGAATTGTTCCGATTGAGGAATCAACCCACTCTGATTGCTAACAGAATATGCTGGATAATCATACCCTTTGCTGTTCGATTTCCCTCTTTTATTACTTATGCTCCTAAATTTCTTTATTTCCCACTCACCTTCAAATCCATCCAAACGAATCTCAGGAACCTTCTGTCCAACTTTGGGAAACATCTTGGAAAGCATGGTCGCCTTGAGGGATTGGTAGTTGGCAAGATTGTCTTTGTAGCTAGCCAGAAGGTCATCAAGGGTGCGGAAAAGGGTACCGATAGCGGATTGTTCTTGAACATCTGGTACATTAACCTTTATCATTGCTATATCACTAGCATTGTATGAAGGAAGGGCACCAATTTGTGCATACTTGGGCAAATTTATCGTTTGAAATAATGTTAAACCAAAATCTTTATCCCATGATTCATCGAAGGAATAGCTCATAGTATTATTGTCAATCAGAAAAGGTCTAGTAACTAACCGTTTTCTATTTAACATCAATGCAGCACCAACCTTAGCAAATATGATAGCTGGAGTTTCATTAATAACTTTCCAATTATTTTTCATAACTTGCTCCTGTGTAACATAATTATTTGCGTTCCTCATCTCAGTTTCATTTCCAATATTGTTCATATCAGAAACCTTAAAAAATGGAATCCCTTCTGTACCACCTTGTTGACTATCTGGAAAACCTATTCCCGATTTAAAATTTCCAAGCTGTCCTAATTTATAGTTATTCCACTTATTAACAAATTCCTTAAATCTTATTTTTGGATTACTATGTTGATTCATTTAAAATCTCCACTAAACTACATCTAACAAAACCATGGCATAAAATGAGGAATATCCCCGTTCTTATAAAGAGTAACCTTTTCTTTACAATATTTGTAAAATTTTTGGTTTCTATTATTTTTTAAATATGATAATAATGATTCTAAATCGACAAAATTTTTATCGTCAAAAAAGAACATCGGCGGAAACAAAATATCTTCTTTTTTTCCCTGTACAAATATTTTTAATGCTAAAAAACCATCGGAGTATCCTCTATCATAGAAGGCTTGTAAATAATTATTTTCATTCATTCTTTGATTACATAAATATAAATAACTATGAGCTACATCACGAGTATAGTTTGGCATTAATATTCTTCCTGATTTTTCGTCTGCTATAGAAAACTGAAAAGCATGTATTAGACCATCTTGGTATGCAATTGTCAATAATAGCTCGGGATACTCTTGCAAAATTTCATAAAACTTTGCATCATTCATCCAACTTAAGTGTTCATTTACCAAAATTTCATTTGCATCTTCTGCAACACGATATACCTTACTGTCAATTATAGTTCCTTGCTGAATAAGTTCATTTTTCAAAGACTTTACAAAAAATGTTCCATCAGTAATAATCGGAATTATGTTTTTAGGGTGCTTCTCCAACCACTTTTCATCAATTGTAACTAGATAAAATTGATTTGCAAACTGCCCCAAATCATCTGAGAGAATCTCAATAATTCTATTCAAATCTTCATCACCGAAAGAAAAGCCAATAAAAACTACTGTTTTTGTTGATAAAATAGTTTTTAATCTATCCCCAATAGGTTTTGTTGACAATTTTTGATAGCAATTTTCATAGTCTTCCTCAGTTGCAATAATTGAACCTATATTTTTTATAGAACCATGAATTTTAAAAACCCTTTTTTCAAACGTATCCCACAGAGCAACGTCTTCATTGTAAATAATTGGAAACATATCACAATTGTCCTCAAACAAAGTATCCCAATTTGTTGTTATTACAGTTCCAATCTGTGGAATTTTAGCAACTTCTTTGTGAAATTCTGAAGCAATGCGATATAATTCCGGAAAGTTTTCTATCATTTGAAATCTGCTATTTATCCTTTTAAATAGTTCTTTTCTACCATTTACAACATTTTCACAAAACAAACTCATTAATTTAGAAAAGGATAGATTTTCATCTACTTCAATATGATTTTTAATTACCAACTCATCTTTTATATCAGTATAAAATGAAGTAGGCATAACTTTTTTTGACTCCGTACTTATACCTGCACCACAGAATAATACTAAATCTCCCTTAATAACTGCCTGGATGACATCTTCAGGCAACATAAAATCCTTAGCATTATTACATTCTTTGCAACCTTCAATAAATTTTCCTTTAACTTTTACCATCATTTTCACTCCACAATTCAGTCAAAATAACATCATCACTATTCGGTCTAATTATTTCTTCTTTATCTACTTTCACAAATACTGGAACTTGAATAGCATTACCAGTAATTATAACTTCTCCTTTACCTAAACTAGGAATTTTATTAAAGGAAGTTTTATCTAGCGTAGGCATAGTATTTACCAGCATTCGTAAATCATTATCATTAACCAATCTATGGATGAAATAATTATGAACTTGTGAAAGAATAGTCGGTGAAATATCTGCTGGTCGTTGACTAGACAAAGTTAAGTAGAAACCAAATTTCCGTCCTTCCTTAATAATTTCTTCAAAAATATTCAATCTGTAGTCTTGCCAAGTATCTCCTACAGAATGATTTTGAGCATTTAAAATATTATGTGCTTCATCAATAATCAAATGACTAGTACATGTAACATCGTTTCCTGATGTTTTCGTTTTCTGTTGGTCATAGACCATCTTAGAGATAAGCATAGGAATTAATCTAGTAATCTCCTGATTAGCATGAACAAGATTAATAATATTTAAACTAGAAAAATCTCCTTCAATGCTCTCTTTAACTTCAACAACCTTTTTCAAACTATTTAAAGCTGTATCAATTCTATGAAACAAAGGATTAATATGTTCTATGTTTGTTGATTTCCAAGCTGATTGATGTACTTTTTGAAAATCAAGATGAAATTTTAATTTATCAATCATTGATAATTGGTTAAATGAGTTCTCCAATGCGTAAGTCAGTTCCGAAATGTATAAGTAATCCAAAGCTCTATCATCAATTTCAGATTTATCGTTAATATATACATTTGCAGGAGGACCTGAAAAATAATATTTATCAGAGGAATGAAAATTCAAAGTCCTTAAATTATCTAGCAAAGTAAGTTTTGTATTTTGAAGATAATTACTTGCAACAGTAATCCAGTTTTCTTTAGCTTCTGAATTTGCAGAGTCACCGCTAGTTAAAATTTTTTTCAAAGTGCCTACAACAAATTTTGCGATGCTTGCACCATTAAACTTTTTCTCTTTCCAGCTTTTAAGTGCTTTCCTTAAAAATGGTACCTGTGTAGCAATCGTTGCTCCAAATAGTATCGACAAAATATCAGGATCAAATAAATAATCTGAAGTGATTGGAATTTTATTATTGGTTTGATTTCTAGTATCTATATCAAACACCTTCTTATCGTATGTTACACCAAAACTGTCATCTTTTGTATACTCACCATTAAAATCAATAACATAGAATTTTGAATGCTCTAAAATTTTCTCTTGATACTCTGACCGGAATAGTTCTAGAAATAACTTGTGCAAAGTATTAGATTTACCACTACCAGTATTCCCAAAAACACCAATATGTGAAGCAAAAATTTTATTAATCGATAAAGGAACAACTTGACCTTCCAAGATTGACTTGCCAATAGAAATTGTCGGCTCTGCATCATTAATCCCGTATATTAATTCTAAGTCCTTTTTTGAAGTAATACACACCTCATTACCAATCATCGGCACATATTGACTTGTGACTTTGAATTCACTATTTTCAATTACGCCTTTAGTTTTTAAATGAACGATTCGATTTATCGAATTTTTTGAAAAACGATTATCAAACTCTGTACTTCGAATTGTATTTTGTTGATCAGCAACTTTTTCAGTAACAACAGAAGCGATAATTTTTACATTATTCTGCAAAATTGTCAGATATGCTCCGATTTTAGCTCCTTGTAACACATCACCATACCACAAATATTCTGCATCATTAGATAGTTGATACATTCCAACTTGGGAAATATCACCATCCACACCGACAATGACACCCAGTTTTTTAATATTCGACTTCATACTAATTATTCCTCAAAAGACATATCTCTAAGTAACTCAGTTAGATTGCTAAGATCGAAACTAAACTGGTCAACTTCAACTTCATGCTTTGTTTTATATTTTTCCTCTAATTCATTAGGTGCAATGACATTCAAATTTCTTGGACAATCACTGAGGCCCAAATTTGTTAATATTTTTTGTTTATCAGATTCAGAATAACAAAATATAAAGACATTTAATTCAGGATTTTTCAAAGATCTGTTCAACATTTTAGCAATATGTTTATCTTGAAATGAGAATCCAATAACAATAAGAATAGATTGTGGTTTATCTAACTCAAGTTGAAATACTCTTAGCATGTCATGAAAATGATTGTTTAGAAACGTTTCTTGACCCTCTAAGCCAGTTGGTTTAACTACTACAGGATTTTCAACTACACTTTGCCTTATTAAAATATTGTCCTCCTGCCCTCTTTCCCAGTTCATCGAACCATGTGGTTTAATCAAAGATAATGTAGGAAGTTCATTAAGGTAATTATCATTTAATCCCCTATATGCAACAGACTTATTATAGTTAGCACTATCTAAAATTCTATTAAAATATCCGTTACTTCCATCATTAAAAACAAATGATTCATATTTCATCAATTCATCTAGTGCCTTCTCAATGAAGAGATCGTAGTTAGTAGTAAAAATATTAATATTTTTTGTCACTTGTCTAGAATTTGCATGATAAAGTAGTTGAAGTATAACTTTAATAAATTCAGAATATTTTTTTAAAACTGCTTTAATTTTTTCTTCATCATTAGCATTGCTAATATCTTCTAGAACTTTCTTAGAAACTTCTTTAACTTTATCGGATAGTAAATTATTAGCTTCCTCATCTGAAATATCTTCACTTTTGAAAAAAGACATTAAAGGTATTGCTGGAACTGAAGTTCCTGATCCAATTAGAAAATTAAGCCTCTTAGTCATTGCAAAATAACGTAACTGTTTTATATCAAATTTTTCAACCATATTTGTTCCTCGAATAAAAGTAAAATACTTTCCCCTATCTCCCCACTCTCAACGGTTCAATCACCTCTTCTATCAGTTGGGTATAGGCTTCTTTGATTAGTTTTTTATAGAGGAGTGGGTTGAGGGCATCTATCACCTCAACTTTATAGTCCTTGTAGCGCTGACTCTTGGTCAGTTGACTTTCTCCTAGTTGTTTTTTTGCTCCCTTGCGGTAGTGATTGACATAGTAGCGGAGTTCATCTTCACCCACATACCAGGTCTTACTAAAGTCTTGGATATGCTGCTGGATGACTGCTTCAATCATCTGGTCAAGGATATTGGCGATGGATTGACCTTTGTAGCGTTCAGGATTTGCCTGTACTTCTTGCCAAAGCTCTGAGATGATCTGTGCCAGATTTGGATTGGTCTTCTCCAGACTTTGGATATAGGTATCCACTGCTTCTCTGTCCTGTGCACTGAGACTCTTTTCCTGACTTTGCTCTTGCTCGATCAGGCTTTGGATCAAGGTCAGTATATAGGCATAGTTGATCTCATCGACTTGGATAGACTCCAGTTCGTAGTGGATATCCAGTGGTTCCCCATCCTCATCACCATCTTCTGAACGACTTTTAAGTTCGGCAAGGATATTTTGATAGAAGCCTAGATAGTTTTCCAATTCTTCTGCAGTTAGTCCAGTCTCTGCATAGATTTCTTCCTCGTCATACTCTTTATAAACTCGGATAGAAGCCAAGTATTTATCAAAGGATTGATAAGCCTTGGCTAGTTTTCTCAATTCAGGTGTAGAGATTTGCTCGATTTGGAGTCCTTCTTCGGGGTCATCTGTGATGAGATTTTGGAAATCACTACAACTCCTCAAAAAGTTTCTCTTTTCTTCTTCCCAGCTAGGTGCTAGGACATCATTTTCACCACCATTTGAGTAAAGCTTGAGGGCATTATCAACTGCTTCCTTAAAAGCTAGTGGCTTTTGGAAGGTGATGATATGCCCATAGGTCTTACTAGAATCAAAGATACGGTTAGTTCGGCTAAAAGCCTGAATCAAGTCCTGCGGTTGCATGGGTTTACGATCGATAAAGAGGGTCGATAGACAAGGTGCATCAAATCCTGTTAAGAGACGATTGACCACGATAACCAAGTCCAACTGCTCATTGCGATAGAGATACTTGTCTTGCTTACGGGCAAGGCGGTTATTGACATCTGTATTAAAACCACGGAGATCCGCCATGGTAAAGTGAGTATCAAACTCTTTGTTATAGTCCTCTAGGACTTGCTTCATGTGGTCTTGGTTGGCTCTTGAGTCTTCTTCATTCTCCGTAACGGAGTAGGTGATGGTCGCCTTTGGAAAGTCTGGAAGGACCATCTTGACTCTCTCAGATACCTTGACTCGTGTCTGTCCAGCCTTGACTTTTTTGAGAAGGTCATAGTAGGCTTGGGCTTGAGGGATGGACTTGACAGTCAGGATGGCATTGTAGGTATTCCCCACGCCTTTTTGGAAGCCCAGTTGTTGGCGGGATTTATTGATAATGGCATCCAAGACTTCCAGCATGTGCTCCTCATTCTCGTAGACGGTATCTGGTATGTCATTTTCAGACTGGTCTGTGATGAGGGTATTGCGATAATCTACCTTAAAGCCTAGGACAGCTCCATCATGGATGGCTTCCTTGACCGTATACTCATGGAGACGGTCTCCATACTGTTGCTGGGTGGTTTGGGCGAGGTCGCCGACCTGCTGGCGTTTATTTTCCTTAAAGATGGGAGTGCCTGTAAAACCATACCAGAGGGACTGAGGGAAAAAGGCTTTAATGTCTTTTTGTGTTTGTGGTGTCACGGCACGGTGGCATTCATCCACGACAAAGGCCACTCGGAGACCCTTGATTTTGT
>ERZ772974.2344-NODE-2344-length-11636-cov-2.515240_pt1 | contig 11636 bp, 10 predicted proteins | sample MGYA00580671_ERZ772974 | MGnify/ENA primary metagenome ERZ772974 (study PRJEB29015, sample SAMEA2738065) | human oral metagenome | biome: human oral; feature: human-associated habitat; material: saliva | place: China | collected 2218 ... | reverse complement strand
TTACAGCGTAATCTGCATCATTTCATCGCGTGAAATGCACCAAATTGCACGACAACCAGACATGCTGCATGCCTGGCTTTGAAGCCTTAGATTTCACCATTTCATTAATTTTTGTTACTTTTGCAGGCGAAACAGAAACATATTTCACATGAAAATACTTTTTAGATTCAGTCTAATGGCCTTGCTATGCACGGCTCTTAGCGCATGTTTTAAGGACGAAGCACCCAACGCCGAGTGCGATATTGAGACGGCATTTGTTAGTGTCGACCAAGCAACAGACGTGTTTAACAACCTCTCCGACACCTTAGTTGCGGTGCCTTCTACGTCTACCGACATCGTTTTTGCCGTCAAACGCAAAAGTCAGCGCACGCAGTTTGCGCCACAATTCAAACTCACTCCGGGGGCAACCATTGTTCCGGCAAATGGTTCAGTGCACGACTTCAGCAATCAACCCGTTGTTTATACGGTCACGTCTGAAGACAAAAGTTATCATCGCATCTATCGGGTGAGCTTTAAAAAAGACACCGTTATGGTTGGCGATACCGTCAAATTTGACTTTGAAAACGTTGTAAAAGACAACCTCCCAGACCTTCCCCAATTCTATAAATGGCAGGAAAAAGGTCCTGATGGCATGTTAGATGTGTGGGGATCAGGCAATGCCGGTTTCTCACTTTCAGCCTGGGATAAACCCGCAGAGGCTGATCCTACCATCCCAATTCAAGGATTTGAGGGCAAGGGAGTACAGCTAACAACGCGCAGTACGGGTGATTTGGGCAAGATGATGAACATGCCTATCGCTGCAGGTAACCTCTTTTATGGAAGTTTCGACTTGCAAAGTGCACTCACAAATGCCTTAAAAGCCACGAAGTTTGGACAGCCATTTAATCGCAAACCCATTAAGTTCACAGGATATTATAAGTATCGTCCTGAGACAAAGGTAACCGATAAATATCTCAATGTGTTACCCAACGTGAAGGATAGTGCGGCAGTTTATGCCGTGTTCTACCGCAATCACGATGCCAACGGGCAAAAGATTGTGCTCGATGGCAGCACAATCAAGACGAGCAAAGCTATCATTGCACGCGCCGATATGGAATTTGTGAAACCACAAAACGATTGGACTCCGTTTGAATTGACCTTCACTTTTGTGAGTGAACCCGATTTAGATGTGATGGAACAAAACGGATATAGTCTTGCACTTGTCTTCTCTTCGAGTAAGCAAGGCGATGCGTTTATTGGAGCAATAGGCTCAACCTTGTGTATTGATAAAGTAAGAATCATTTGTGAAAAAGAACAGAAATAAAGATGAAAAAACTCATTATAGCCCTTTTCATGTTACTCTCCATGTCGTCGGTAAAGGCAGAAGGTCTCGCCGGTGATAGCCTTTCGGTCACTCTTCGCTTTGGATATCATCTCGGAGGAACGTCACCTGTCGGCCTGCCAAGCAGCATTCGGAGCATGAACAACTATACCTTGATGCCAAATTTCCAATGGGGTGGTGACATCGAACGCCGTCTTTCACCGCTCATGGGCATAGCCGTAGGGTTGCGATTTGAAAATAAAGGCATGCAGGTTGATGCGAGAGTAAAGAATTATCACATAGCCATTGTCCAGGGAAGTCAGCACCTTGAAGGGCAGTTTACAGGCGATGTGCGCACGAAAGTAAACGAATGGATGTTTACTTTGCCTGTAATGGCGGCGTTTCATGTAAGTGATTGCGTCAGATTAAGAGCCGGAATGTATGGTTCTTGGGTTGTATCAAGGCAGTTTAAAGGCTTTGCACACGATGGATATCTACGCATAGGAGACCCTACCGGACCAAAGATTAACGTAGGAAATAAGGCTGGTGAGCGCGGAGATTATGACTTTAGTCACGATATGCGGCGTCTACAAGCGGGATTGGTTGCAGGCTGTGACTGGATGATTTATCGCAAATGGGGAGGTTATCTCGACCTAAACTGGGGCTTGACCGGCATTCATCGCCGTGGATTTAAGACCATAGAACAGCGTCTCTACCCTATTTTTGGCACGATAGGCGTGGCTTATCAGTTATAGAAATGATAAAAACGGCAGATCCATGCAGTGCAAAGTGAGCACACAAATGAGGTCTGCCGTTTTTAGTTTTCTTTCCTTTTATCTAATATATAGACTTTCGTTATCTCTTATTTTCCTTTTGATTGCCGTCTGTTACGAGGATTTCGCAAAGCTTCTTTTGCAGTACTCGCGCGTCGAGTACAGACATATCATGATCCATAATGGCAAAAGCCAGCAGATGACCATTGGCACCTTGGCAATAGCCCGCTAACGAACTGATGCCATAAGGATGTGAAAGTGTACCGGTCTTTGCACGCACTTTACCCCGTAAAATGGGGCTCGCCATCTCACGACGCAAGGTTCCATCCACGCCCGAAACAGAGAGATTGTTATACAAGAGGCGGTAAATGGCCTTATCTCTATAGCCATAACGCAAGATGGTTGTAAGCGTTTGGGGCGCGATTTGATTGTGTGTACAGAGTCCACAGCCATCATGTATCACGAGAGATGAGTCACGTAGTTTAAGCTCTTGACGCATAAAGCGACGCAAATAGGCCATACCTGCCTTGACAGGAGCTTCATGTGGGTTTGCCTTATGCCCAATAGTATAGAGTAAGGCGGTTGCCTGCGTGTTGGAACTATTCTTCCACATGCGCCTAATTACACGGTCAATAGAACGATAAAAGCGGAAGATGCAATGAGAACCACGTGGAGTTTGTCCGATGACAAACTGCTTTTCATCTATCGAAATGCCTGCTGTTTGCAAGGCTTGGCGTAGTGCTTTCGTCACCTTTTCAGCCCCTTTATAGAGTATTCCGTATTGAGAGAACGACAAATCCCAAGGATACCAGTGTGTTTCGCTTTGCACTGCATCAGTAAAAGCAAGGTCAACAACAAAGCGACCCTCAAGCTTCCGTATGCCCTTTCGACGCAAAGCTTGAGCAAACATGACTAATCCCGTGGGGTCAAGTTGGGGATCAAAGCCCGCCTTAAAACTGATATCGCCTTTAAAAGTGCCATCACTGACAGCACCTTTTGTATAGAGTGACGTGGCATAAAGGTATTTTGTACCCAATAAATGCAAGCCAGCAACACCACTCAACAGCTTCAAACACGAGGCCGAGGGCTGCACTTGATGAGCCTGAAAGCCATAAACGGGCTTGTCAGCTGTAAGGTCATAGACATCAAAACCAAAGGCTCCACGTGGTCGGGGCTTATGCGCGAAGTCATCAAGTCGGGCTTTTAATTGGGTATCGACCATGACTTTGGCAGCTTGTTGCTGTGGCGTTGTCGGCTTGTTTTCCTCAGATTTATTGCCACAACCATAGAGAACAGCAGCCGAAAGGCCTACTGTCAGCGTATATGTAAATATAGATTTGAACTTCATCCGATTCATTTTATTGCCTTGCAAAGGTAATTAAAAATTGAAAAATGAATCCGTCTACAATGTGAATAAGCCTAAAAAACAAGATAACAAAAAACAAAATAGACGCTGATTAGAAAGAACTTAGAAAACAAGATAATAGCATGAAGCGCATGTTTTTTAAGAAAAAACAACTAACTTTGCATCCATATTCAATGCAATAAAATGGAAGATAAGATTGTATTACAAGACAATGCGGAGATAATTAACCGCAAGTTAGGACTCCTTTTGGATACAGGTTGTTTGTTAATGGAGTGTTCTGCCGACACAACTCGCATCATGCGAACGCTTAAAAGAACTATAGTTTACTTGGGTTTACGGGATGAAAACCTCCATCTTTGCGTCAATTATGATATCCTTATGGTTAATTATAACGACGATATCCATTCATTTACGAAGTTCAAACACTGCAAACGACACATCATTGACATGGCTGTTATCTCCGAACTTAGCCATCTTTCATGGGACAGTATCGAACAAAACATGCCGTTGGATGTTTATGATGAGAAACTAACGGAACTCGGAAAGAAACGCAATCGCTATACACCTTGGCAGGTAGCTATAGGGAGTGGCTTCGCCTGTGGTGGCTTTTGTATTCAGTTTGGATGTGATTGGATGGCGTTCTTCTATGCTTCTCTTGCCGCAATTCTTGGCTTCCGACTTAAAATGTACATGGGTTCTAAGGGCATGAATGTATATGCTGGCATCGGAATCTCAGCCTTTGTATCGACTATGTTGGCGTGGCTTCTCACCTTCATTTCAGTCGGTCCATACGCCGATTACTTTCCAACCTTCATGCATACTGCCACACCTTGGCATCCGTTTTTAGCCTGTGCACTTTACATAGTGCCTGGAGTTCCACTGATAAACTTTGTGAGTGACGCGTTAGATGGCCACATTCATACCGGGATTATACGCGCTTTGAATACGCTTTTGATGGTGGGCGCGATGTCTTTCGGTATTGCTTGTGCCATAAAGATATGCGGAATAAGTAACTTTGTGACTACACTCTCGATAATACCCCACCACAATTATTTTGAGTTTGCAGTCGCTGCAGCAATCTCTGCAATGGGTTTCTCGATGATATATAACACACCTAAACGCCTACTTCCAGCCATTGCAGTGGGTGGAATCATTGCCGTTTGCTTCAGAAACTTCGTGAATCTCGGACCAAGTAACCACAACATAGGTCTTGATCAGGGGCTTATCATCGGCTCATTAGCAGGCTCTACGCTTGTAAGTTTAATCATTACACGCGCTCAACACTGGTTCCACACCCCACAACAATGCCTATCTATACCGAGCGTTATACCCATGGTGCCCGGTGTTTTGATGTATCGTGCCCTCTTCGCTTTTATCGAAATGAGCGGCGTAGTGGGTGAAGTTACGGTGGCAATGAATAATCTTATCAAGGCCTCTTTAGTCATTTTCGGAATCGCTTTGGGTGTAACCCTGCCGCATATCTTCGTGAGAGGACTGCTCGATTCAAAGCAAAAGAAAAGACTCTTCAATGCACTTGCCGAGCGCGATCGACACATGTTGGAGCAAAACGCATAAGAGAAGCCGTCACAGGGAGCATCTATGCATAAAACGAAATAAAATCAAAGGCGCTGCACATTTGTTCGTTTCACCTTGCAAAATGACTGAGTTTACGCGGTAAAGTGACTGAGTTTACGCGATGAAATGGCTCAAATCGCTCGGTGAAATGACTGAGATTGCAAAACCATAAAAATGGGATTAAAACATGGGAAGAAAGGAAAGCGCCCCTATCCTAAATGAGAATACTATCTTAGATGCAACAAACTGCAACGAAAATCATCAGATGAGACGATAAATTTGCAGCGATTTGTTCACATCATTCCTTTGTGAACCATCGGTGCATCCTTGCACATTTGCCCGAAATATCTTATATTTGCAGTCATAATGAAAGACTTTGCAGCAATAGATTTCGAAACAGCGAACGGCGAAAGAACCAGTGTTTGCTCTGTGGGTGTAGTGATTGTGCGAAACGGAATGATTGCAGAACGCTTCTATTCTCTTATCCATCCCGAGCCCGATTATTACACTTATTGGAACACAAAGGTGCATGGCTTGACACAAGCCGACACAGACAATGCCCCCATTTTTCCCGAAGTGTGGCGCAAAATCATGCCCCTCATCGACCGACTCCCCTTAGTTGCCCACAACAAAGCCTTTGATGAGAGTTGTTTAAAGGCTGTTTTTAAGTGCTATCAGATGACATATCCCGACTATATCTTCCATTGCACACTGCTCAAATCGCGTAGCGTTTGGCCGCAAGGACGCCACAACCTCGGCATCATTGCAGCCCGTTGTGGTTATGATTTGACTCAACATCATCATGCACTTGCCGATGCTGAAGCCTGCGCGGCTATCGCATTGCAGATATTATAACATGGAATACGCCTCGCTTTTGAACGTTGTTTCTAAATAAATAGAATTCATTTTCAACATAAAATAAGGTAAAAAGATGATTAAGATGTATGTAATGAAGACCTGTCCTTATTGCGCTCACGTGATGAAACAGGTTGTTGGGAATCCTCATTTCAAAGTGATTGATATCGGAGAAGACGTGCATGACATGAAAGAATTTCTCAAACTGCGCGATAACAACCCAGCCTTTGACGAAGAAAAAGCCACAGGTGACGTTTGTATTCCATGCTATGTGCGTGAAGATGGCAGTGTAACGCTCTCGTCAAAAGACGTGGGATTGGAGCCATTGGCATAGAGAACAGCAAGTGTGAAAAGTAGATTTTAAGTATCAATAATTAGAGATGGGAAGGCAAAGTCATGCTTTTCATCATGAAGCATCATAAGATATGGAATATAAACTAATAGCCCTTGACCTCGATGGAACGTTAACCAACAGCGAGAAACGAATCACTCCACGTACCAAAGCGGCTTTAATGGAAGCTCAAAAGCGTGGAGTTAGACTCGTATTAGCGTCTGGTCGGCCAACGTTTGGCATCATGCCATTGGCCGAAGAGCTTGAGTTGGCACGATATGGTGGGTTTATTCTGGCCTTCAATGGAGGTAAAATTGTAGACTGCAAGACGGGAAAAACCGTATTTGAAAAGACACTCGACCCTGCGCTTGTACCCACTTTATACCACGAAGCCATGCAAGCCGGCATGCAAATCCTAACGTATAAGGGAGAAGGTATCATCGCAACGAGCGATAAAGACCCTTATGTGATGGAGGAAGCGCACATCAATCAGATGCCTGTTTTGCAGGCAAATGCCTTCTTAAATGACATTGTTTATCCCATCAATAAATGCTTGATTGTTGGTTCACCTGCCCCACTCCACGACTTGGAATTAAAGCTTTCACAACGCCTAAAGCATGAGATGGAACTCTATCGCTCTGCAGATTATTTCCTCGAATGTGTGCCTTTGGGCATCGACAAGGCTGAATCTATCGATAAACTCATCGACATTTTGGGCATCAAACGCCAAGAGATTATCGCCTGTGGTGACGGATATAACGATGTGAGTATGCTGAAATTTTCAGGTTTAGGCGTAGCAATGGCCAATGCATCTGAAGATATTCGTCAGCTGGCTGATGTCGTTACACGCTCTAACGACAATGATGGTGTGGGCCAAATTGTAGAAGATTATGTATTGAGTCCCTTGTCCTAACCTCATAGAGCGCCTGATTGAAAGCGCCTAAAAATAATTAATCAGCACAAGATATAAGGTAAAGTATGAGGTAATTGCATAGGAAATATAGCCCAATGCTCAGCATATAACGGCCTGTCCTGTGCTTTTTCAACGCTTAAGAAGGGTCATTTTCTCCCCCTTCAAGCGTGCAAGAATGGGTTGGACTCAAGCTATCGACAATGCATTCCATAAACCGCGAGAGGGCAATGGGCCGCCGTTGGCCACGATAATCAATGCGCGAACTACTCTGCATAACCATTAACCGCTTCTTGGCTCGCGTCATTGCAACATAGAGTTTGCGTGCATCCTCAGCCACTTGTGAGGGATTTTCACGACTGTAATAATTCGGATAACGACCTTCAATCACGTCAAAGATGATGACATTATCAAACTCTAAACCCTTCGCTTTGTGTACTGTTGTCACGAAAATCTTATCATCTATCGTAGTACTTCCACAGAGATCGGCCTCTTTTAACGTGTTTAATTCAAGAATATGTCGCCCTATCTGCAACGCCAAGGCTGGTGGTTCATCACGCTGTAACAGGTCGGAAGCCACATAACGGAAGATATATTCCACCGTTGGTAAAGGCTCGATGAGATGTTCTTCAACCCAAACGGAATAGAGATAACGCATTTCTTCCACGAGAAGATCTTTGTTATCATCGTTTGTCCAAAGTCGATTGGCGGTGTGATGAAAATGAGAAAGATAGTTGTTTCGTAGGGTTACGACACGTTCTTGCACACGTTTATGGGTGATAAATGATTGCTGTTCGGCCACCATTTCACGTGCATGATCATAACAAAAGATAGTAAGAGCGCGCGTTGCATTAACATCTGCATCGGCCAAATGACTGTTTTCACCTTCCAAATGCAAGACTTCTAACAAATATTTGAGCTTATATTGGCGTAGTCCTGGACGTAAAAGACGAATCAAAAGCAAACTATCCAAATAGTTGTTTAAGTTTTCAGGCAACGGACATTCAGGCAATTCGCGCAGCAAGTTGTTGGTAAGAATGTGGATATCGAAGTCGGCATTATGCCCCAAAAGCACTGTACCCTGGGCATAATCTACAAAGCGTTGCAAGGCCTCTTGACGTGAGATGAGCTGATGATGTCGGCGTTCTTCGATGATGGGATTAACGATATCACCGAGCATTTCGGGGATGTCCTTGTCGCTTTCTAAATAGATTGACATTGCAGAACCAGGCACAACAGCCCCATTTTTGAGTTGAACGGCAGCAATTTGCAATATGTCATCATTAAACACATCAAGTCCCGTTGTCTCAGTATCAAAGATAGTTATCACCTCGTTTTCATAGGCATTAACAAACCGACTAATGTAAGTTTGGCCATCATCACGCAAGAAATCACTCGGAAGGAGTGCTCGATCACTGCATGCTCTCACGAATCTTCGCGCGGCATTTGACGTACGAAACACCTGCATTCCCTCTAAAATACGCGCCCAAGCAATGAAATTGTGCGGATTGTTCATAATGGTGAGATGAGCAAAAAGCAACTTAATCTGAGGCGAAGAGAATAGATCCTCGCCAGAAACCTTAAAGTGTGGTGCCTTCAACTGCTTCAAACCATCGCTTACTCCGTCAGCATCACGATTAGAATTCACAATGATTGCCGTTGTGTCTTCAGGGAAATCATGTAACATTCTCACCGCTTGTTGGGCAGCATCAAGGTATTCTGTTTCGATGGTATCCGACTGAAACCATTGCAATTCGTTGCCCATTGTGGTGGGTTGAAACGAAGTTGATGGAAGCAAGTCAGGCGAAATGCTCATTTGTTTGACGGCATACGTATTGAAAATATCAAGTAAATATTTCGGTGAACGATGGTTTTTGCTTAATGAATGAATGTTTCCAGCGCAACGATTACGCAGAAAATCAAGGGTAGAGCACTTCGCTCCCATAAATGAAAAGATGCTCTGCTGGGGGTCACCCAAGTAGATTACACAAGGTGTTTGTCCCTCTTCACGTGCTGTCATCGCATCAATGAGCGCGAGTTGTAAGGGATTCAAGTCTTGCACTTCATCCACTTGAATCCACGAAAAGCGTGGTAACTGTTCACGATGTTCATAGGATAACAATAAAATGTCTTCGAAATCCATCAGTCGGTTGTCGTCTTTATAACGCTCATATTGGTGGGCTAACTGCATCTTTCGTAACAAACGATAGATGAGTTGTTGTGCATCGAGCCCGCTACAAACGTCACGATAGGTGTCAATGTGTTTGTAGATATCAACCATCATGACTGCATCGAAGGGCTTATGTTGTGATAAACATATCTTTTTCAGGGCGAGAATATCGTCAGAAGAGAGGCAAGAAGGATGCAAACGCAAGTCGCGTGGATGATTGTTCTCTATCTGAAACATCAGATGAGAGAGTTGCATGGCCTCCATATATAGGCCGCGTTGCCGATAATTTGCCCCAACTTGTGACTCATCTTCACCTGAAAAATTACATAAAATGCTTAAGATATCATCATCATCAATAATAGATGTGGATGCGGCAACAATTCCGGCATCAAATAAGAAGCGTGAACAGAAACGGTGAACATTACCGACAAAGAGGTCATCGGCAGGCACTTCAAGCCGCATTGCAATGCGTTCTTGCATGCCACGCGCAGCACGATTGGTGAACGTTAGACAGAGCATGTTGGAAAAAGGCACGCCCATGGCATAGGCTTTTGCCACCCGTTCGGCCAGAATCTGTGTCTTTCCGCAACCTGGAGAGGCTAATACAAGGTGATAACCACGTTGTAGATTAATCACCAAAGCTTGTGATTCGTCAGGAATAAAGGTGTTGTTCATGCTTGCAAATATAATGATTAAGATGATAAATGGGTAGGAGATGTGAAATAAAGAGGAAGGTAAAAGGCTGTGATTTAATAAATGTGATTTACAAAAGAGTGGGATGTCTCGTTATGTAGAGAATCAAACCATGGGTTCGTACACCTATTATTATATAGTGAAGGCAAAGAGGGTGAGACACTACGAAGTCTCCCCCACCCTGCTCTTTGATTCGTTTGAGACACTAAGACTATTGAAATCAGATGACGAAATCAAAGCTTAAAATCTCAAAATCAGGTCTCTTATCTCCTGCTTATGCGTTTCAAAATATTCTTTGATGATAGCACTCAGAAGATATTTGAATGGAGTTTTCACTGGAAGAGAAGTCTTTAATTTATCTAATACCTGCTTCATGTCTTCGGATAACACCACAGTTGCCATATCAATCTCAGATGCTTTATAATCTTGAGCATAGGAAATAATGCGGTCGATTGAACTTTCTTCGCTCGCTGTTTTAGGCTTTGTATCTACAGAAGTGGGCTTTTCCCCCTTTATTTTCTTTGCTTCCGGTTGCTTCGTAACCGTCTTCTTTGTATCTTTTTCTACAGGATTCATATCATTGAGCAGGTCTTTCAACTCGCCCGGCATAGTTGGTTTCTTTGCCATATTGAATAATTTTATCGTTTGATTCTTATACTTAATAATGCTCGTTTATGGGGCTTTGCTGTATAAAAAGTAAACTTTCATACCCCAGAACGCAGCAGATAACGAGAAGATTAAAGCGTCTTAAGCTCCTTAATAATGCGATTGAAGGCGCCCTTTACACTCTCGGCATCTTCTATACTGATAGAAAAGGTGTTGTAACGTGTAAAGTTATAACGCTTAAAAATCTTTGGAGTTAAGACGCCGATGCGGTCAAAAAGCCGATCGTATTCAGCCCATAAGTCGCGCTCTTCCTTATATCCAGCACCTTTTTCTATACGATTTGGTACGAAAACGAGGCGTGCATGAGACTTATATTTGTCGGCCAACTCTTGGAAAACCTTTATAAACGTAGCCGTAGACTTAAGGATAATATTACTGTAATCGAAAGGAACAATAATCATATCTGCCTTGGTTAACAATGGAATAAGACCATCGTCAGTCAATGCTCCGGGGGAATCAATGAGCACATATCCTTCAATTTTCTTCATCTCATCCATGAGTTTATCCGATTTTTCCTTTGAATCGAGGTTGAATTGATAGATATTATACGGCTCTTCTAAAGTCTTATAACCTTCCATTTCGCTTTCATCCTGACGCTGAGAAGACAGAGAGCGCTGATAATCTGCATCAACAACTAAGACGCTTTTACCTTTTCTGGTAAGATAATTGGCAAAAAGTGCGCAGAGAGTTGTCTTCCCTACCCCACCCTTTTGATTGGCAAATACTACTGTTTTATAGTTCGACATTTTCCTTTTTATTTTGAATTACCAAACAATCTCAATCTAAGCTGCAAATCACAAGATTGAAACTGATATATCATCTATCAATAATAAATTGATAAAACTACTTCTGCAAAGATACATAAAAGATTTAATCTAATTATAATTTTAATCATAAAACTACATAATTCCCTCAAAGTGCGGTACAATCCAGCCTTATTTTTGAACCGACAAAGAAGATGACTGAAACATTAATTCAATATATTTCTGATGAAAAT
>ERZ772974.2341-NODE-2341-length-11642-cov-3.967118_pt1 | contig 11642 bp, 10 predicted proteins | sample MGYA00580671_ERZ772974 | MGnify/ENA primary metagenome ERZ772974 (study PRJEB29015, sample SAMEA2738065) | human oral metagenome | biome: human oral; feature: human-associated habitat; material: saliva | place: China | collected 2218 ... | reverse complement strand
CACTCCAGTCGGAAGCTTTCCAGCTTTGCGGGCGTGATTCGAAAACTACACCGCTCTGGCCAGGCTGTGAGGGATAGCCAGTAGAACCTGCACTCGTGTTCATCAGGCTCTGGCTTTCGAGATCGATTACTCGAAGTGATGGTCGTTGATATTTGGTTTGCATAGTTGCTAATGTTTTAGAGAATTACCTTTTTACCATTGATGATGTAAGTCTGGCCCTTCTTGGTGGTCAGTACGCGGTGGCCTTGGAGGTCGAAGATTTGTCCCTTCTCAACGCTCATTGTTCCGTTGTCGAGGGTGATAATGCCCGTGACTGTTCCGTTGATGCTGATGGCGAAGCTGCGCGCACCTGCTGCGGTGTTTGCTACGCTGAATGCTGTGCGATAGCGGTTGAGCGTACCGGTGGTGGCTTTTACGAACTGGCCGTTGCTGTAGCCGTAGTAAGTATTAGTAGCATCCGACGTCAGCACTTTGGTCTCGCCGTAGTTACCTTCTTGCTCCACACCGACACCCGTATGGGTTTTCACCTCGGTATCAGCATTGACCACAGCCACCGTTACTGCGCCATTGGCGAAGAGGGCGGTGTTGTTAGCTTCGAAGAGGTAGGGCTTGTTGGCCTCAATGTTGGTGACAGGGGCAAAGTCGAAAGCAGAGCGGTCGGCATTGAAGCCCTTCAGTTCATACACTGTGCCGTTGAGCGTGCTTGCTGCTGTTGCCACGGGGAGGGCAAATGTGGTGTAGCCCGTCGTGGTGAAGTTGCGATTGTAAGAAGCTTTGTCGGCAGAGAACTGCGTGGGCACTTCGATAGCTACTGCATCATTGAGTGCAAACTCAGTGGTATGGCTGTTGACAATTAGGTTCTTGCCCGTCAGCGTAGAGGTAGAGGGGAGGTAGTAGAGCGTGTTGTTAGTTGCCACTGCACCCTGCTTCAAATCGTCGGCGGTTACGTCAGCTGCCACTGAAGCTCCGCTCATATCAACATAGGTCATAGGTTTACCCACAGTAGTTTCGTTGAGGTGGATGAACTTCGTTGATGCCTTAGATATGTAGCCGCCAAGAGTTTGTTTAGCATAGGCTTCATCACCTTCGGCATTGCTATTCTTTGCTAAATTCTCGTCAACAGTGAATGGAACATAATCGACGTGAATGCTGGAGAACATGGCCACTGCGGGGTTGGTATTGCCCGTTGTGATGATGTCGATGTCGCCTTCAAGGTGCTTATCGGTGGTGCTGATGAGGTTCATCTTCAGCGATACCGGCAGGTGGCCGAGTGCAGAACCAATGGCGCTCTCGTCGTCGGAGGTGAGGCGAATGGTACGAGTAACGTTGATGTTGTTTCCATTAACAGGAACGTTGGCCACATAAATATCGCCGACAAGCATGCTACCAAAACTGAAGTTGGGCAAAGCTACATTATAAGTGCCATTACTGTTCTTCGTCAGTTGGATAGGTGCGTTGGTAAGCGGAGCTACTATCTTGGAAAGACCACTGGCTGATGTTGGGGTGAGCACTACTGAGAGTGAACCAGGATACTGACCTGCTTCAGCAGCCGCTACGGCATCAGTGAAATGCAGCACGTAGGCAACTTCATGGTTGTCAGAGTCCTTTACTTTTAGCGTAATGGTCTTTGCACTGTTGTCATAGAAAGCGTTCTCTGTTGCACTTTCAGCTACCAGCGTGCTGTTTGCAGCTGCCACGCCCTCAACCACGATGCCGCGGTGGTAGGCAATGGGGAGTGTGTAGGTGGTAGTGGCGGGGTTGAACGTTAGGCCGAAATCGGAGAGCGACTGACCGCCTACGCTGATAGAAGCCAGTTTGGGAGCAGCAGAAGCCGTGGCAAACTGGATTGTATAGGTGTGGACATTGGTAGGATTCACCGACACGTCGTTACCCTTCACCGTGATGGTGAGCAAGCCCGTAGTTGCATTGTAGTTTTTCTCGATGCTTGCTCCAACACCGTTAGATGTCAGTGAGAGTTTATTAGGATCGTAAGTCTTAGCTACATTCATAGCCGTTGCCACGCTAACACTTGCGCCATCGTAGGTGACGGAAGCGAGCTGGGAGTTGTAGATATAGGACAAATCGTCAATGAGCATGGCATCGCCTTCTACACCATCTCCAGGAGTAGCACTGGTGGCGAACGAAACCAATGCGTATGCAGGAGTCAATTCCTTATTGGTATATACAAAAGGAATTGTCAGCTCTTGCCAAGAGTTCTGAGCCGTGATGTCTGTCTTAGAGGCAGTGGCCACGAGTTGAGCATTCACATAATTGGGATTGCCCAGCGGATCTTGATAATATCCCTCCGTGTGAAGAACAGTAGTGGCTTTGGCCTTCTTTGTGCTACCAGTAAATTTTACATAAACCCGCATTGCATCGGGTTTTCCTGTGAAGGGCTGCTTAGCAGAATTATCATTAGGATTGGTGTAGTTGAAGTTGCCTTTAAGCTCGGTAATATCTTTTCCAGCGGCTGTATTTCCAGGGTCGGAGGCAGTAGAGCTTCCCATATTTACACAGCCTGTAGTGAGGTTTCCTTGGGCTGTAGCTAGAACAGCACCAAAGAATTTAACAGCTCGACTATAAATTTTTGCAGAATATGTACCGCTGTGCGCATCTGTAGACTTCTCTAACTGATTGTAGCCTGCAAAAGATTTCATGCCACCAGTACCCGTCAGAAAAGAGTTCCAATGGAGAGGTTCTTCGCCTGTAGTTCCACTGTAGGATACAGACTCCCAATTTTCAAAATCGGAGTTCCCAACCTGGTATACTCCAGTCTGAGCGCTGACCGTTAAGGCGGCAGCGCTCAGAATAGTAAATATCATCTTTCTCATTATAAAGGAAAATTATAGTACGTAAAGAAAAAGCTAAAGCGCGATAAGGCTTTAGCGGATTACCTTTTTACCATTCATGATAAAGAGGCCTTTGTTGGGGGCTTTCTGAAGGCGGCGGCCCTGCAAGTCGTAGATAGCGTTAGCTGCATTCTTTGTAGCAGCCTGCTGAATACCTGTGGAGGTTGCTTCCTTCTTGCCCTTGAACTGTACATAAATGGGCATATCCTCTGAGGCTTTCCAAATCACGTCTACATCAGCGATCAGAGAGTCGCCCTTTATGATGCTGGAAGTTTCGTTGATTTTAGCCGTAGCTACAATTGCTCCGTCCAAGAATGAAAAAGTCTTGATGGCGTTTTCTCCAAAGAGAATTGAACCGTTGGTCTGCTTCTGAACAGGAATGTTCGGGAGGACGATGTCGCCAAGATTCATGCCCGAGAAACCGAAATTATTGAGCGCGAAGGTAACAGTATTGTTTCCATCGGCAGTAAGGATTACGTTGTAGGTTTCTTCTCCAAATTGAAGATCTTCCTTAGAAGTGAGACTGATGGCAAGTTTACCGGTATAATTGCCAGCTACTTCGTTGGCAACCGTTTGTGCATGGGTTGTACCAGCCATTAAGAAAAGGGCAACGAGCGAGAGTAGAAATTTTTTCATACCTTTTAGTTATTGAACGTTGTTATAAGTTAGTTAAGTTATCAGTTTGAAACAGTCGGCGGCAAAGATAATACTTTCTTTGCGAACTCAAAACGAGCGAATTTCTTCCTACTAAAAAAGATAAGAGAAGCCTAACGTTCCATAGATAGGATAAAGTGCGAAAGAAATAGTCTTGAAGTCGGATGGGAAAATACCGTTCAATCCCCAGTCAAGATTGGCGTTGACATAGAGATGCTTATAGGCGTGGAAAGAACCTCCCACCTGCAAGCCCCACTGAAACTTGCGCAGATTGCTGGAAAAGTCGTAGGTGGCGTGAGTAACGTTGACATTTTCGCCAAGTTCGTCCGGCGTGCGGATATAACCGTCGTGGACGTAGCCATCAAAGTCGCCGTTGAGCATCAAGCTGAAGTAAGGGCCGGCAGAAACCATCCAGCGCGGATTGGAAAAGGTATAAGTGGCCAACACGGGTACTGTAATGTACGTTGCGCGGTACTTCGTGATGACTGGACCGTTCCAACCGCCCTCCATGTGGCCTCCGTCGTCCTCGATGATAGCCATGTGGTAGTTTTTCACATTGGCGTTGGTCTTCATGCCTTTTGTCTCGAAGCGCAGTCCGAGAGCCATTCCCCAGCGCGGCGTGAAAGATTTGTAGGCCGTGCCTTCGAGGTAGAGATTGAGTAAGGGGTTGAACGAATTGATTTTGCGGATGGAGCGAGGGATGGGCACTGGCGACGCGCCGCCCAGTTCGAGTCCTGCGCCCACAGCCACTTGCCAGCCTTTAAGTGCCGCTAAGATAATGTTGCGGTCGTTGCTCGAATCACGAATAGTATCGCGGCGAACAGCCGTTGCGGTTGTCTCAGTAGGTTCGAGCCATGTGGTGGCGTCTGCAGCTTGTGCGCTGATGCCCGTCATAAGGCTTATGATTGTGATAAGGAATATCTTCATGATTTGTTGGCTTGTGTTGAAAAACAAAATAGGAGGGAGTGGAGAACTCCTTATTTATATGTCACTTTTATATCGTCGACCCAGAGCGTAGAACCTACGGCTCCTTCAAAGTAAGCTCCCTGTCGACTGCTCGTCATAACTATGCTGATGGCATAACCGTTGCGCTTGAGGCGCGCCGTATCGAAAGTTTTACCATTCATAGGGCGGAACGGCTCTTCAAAGTACGTCCACGTGCTTGGCTCCCCTGGGTTTGCAATTCGAGCTATACTTACGATGCGCTCGCTACTGAGAACATTCGCGCCGTTGAGGGACTGGAAATTGTCAGGGTCCACCTCGAAGAGAACAGCATAGATATCGGCGGTGTCTCGGCGGGAGGCGTCGACAGTTTTGTTACGATCCGTAAATTCTGATCCAGCTTTGTATTTGTACCAGCCAGAGAGCTTCAAGGGTTCGCCTTTGACAATCTGGAGTCCGAAGCGTGTAGCCTCAAGCGGAGCCAGCATAGCTTTGTTGAGGTTGAATGTGCCGATAAACAGGTTGCCTGCAGCGATGGGCATAGGCGGACGTGTCAGCATACCGAAAGTACCTGTGCTCCGCGTCACGAGCTTTGCCGCCAAGCCTTTATGGCCGCCGCTAACGAAAGATGTGGGGAAATCGGTGGGCGAAGTTGCCATTCCCGTTAGGTTGTAGCCTGCATTTCCGCTGCTCCATATATTAGAATTGACTGAGCCGTCCTCCTGTCGTTGGAGCAACGTCATGTATTGATGACGATCATTATTGTAGGCGAAATCTTCAAAGTCGCACGAATCGAGCGGTTGGGGCACTTCAAAACTTACCACGTAGTCCTTCGTGAAATGTCCGTCGGCCGAGCGAACGCTATAGGTCCGAGGTTCGGAGAAGTCGTGGTACGCTGCCGAGTCGAAAGGCACACGCGCATTGCCGTCCTTATAGAGGAGCGTAGCCCCTGCGGAGATAGTGAATTGCGGGTTTAATGCCTTGACGCGGTTGTCTTTCTTATTGATAAAAAGGGTAATAGAAGCCGGCGTTGCCTGCTTGATAACGGGCGTTCCCAGTATGAGACCCGCGCCTTTGTTGTTGAGCCATTCTTGGCTAACAGACGTGATGTCGCACTCAGGGCTTAGGGCTTCCTCTCGGATGCAGGAGCTGAACAGCAGAAGGCTGCTGGCTGCCACCGCGCTTATAAGTTTGATGGTCATAACTTTGCAAAAATTTGCTGCAAAGTTACAAAAAACTACAGTGTACTTCGTTGAAAAAGAGAGAATAAAAACTTTTGCAAACGAAAGCGTTTCAAAATTTCTTTCCCGAAACGATGCTGATGAAGGTCTTAAAGAGAATCTTCAGATTGAAAAGGAGAGACCGGTGTTGGAGGTGGTAAAGGTCGGATTCAAGGCGTGTGAGCATCTCCTCGAGGGTTGTGGCGTAGCCGTTGTGCAGGGTGGCGTAGGACGTCACGCCCGGGCGCACCTGGTAGAGGTACTTGTAGCGCGGGTCAACGGCTATAATTTGATCTATAAAGTATTTGCGCTCCGGTCGAGGCCCTATAAACGCCATGTCACCTATGAAAACATTCCACAGCTGGGGTAGCTCGTCGAGGTGGTGGTCGCGAAGAAAGCGTCCGATACGTGTGAGGCGGTCTTCGTCCTCTTTGATGCAGAGTTGAGGCTTTCCCTCCTCGGCGTTGATTTTCATGCTGCGAAATTTATAGATGAAAAACGGCCGTCCGCCTTTTCCGATGCGCTCTTGGCGGTAGATGGCAGGGCCGCCGTCCTCGCGCTTAACGGCTATGTAGCAGAAGAGCATCAGCGGAGAGAACACCACGAGGCAGAGGAACGATACGAACCAGTCGAAAGCGCGTTCTATGAAAGCAGACATACGCGCCCACCGACTGAGCAAGTAGAGCTCGTCGTTCTTATCCTGCATCTGCTGTTCGTCAGTAGGGAGCAGTTGTTCCGTATGTGTGTCTGTGGTATTCAATGGAAGGGGAAATGTGCTAATGTGCTAATGAGGTTTTTGAATGTGCTAATGGAGCGTGGGAATGTGCTAATGTGCTAATGGGGAGCGGCGTATGCGCTTTTGAATGTGCTAATGGAGCGTGGGAATGTGCTAATGAGGTTTGAATGTGCTAATGTGCTAATGGGGTGTGAGATAAGTCTTTTTGCTTCTCCGTCCTATTTCTCAAATAATTCTTTTGTTCTCTGCGTGGCGTGGACGGGGAAGATAAAAGCCATTTCAGTAGGGGCGAAATCGAAGAATAGGAGCGACTGTTTGAGAACTACTAATGCTTTTTGCACGGTATGGGCTGCAGTTTCTTCTGTAACCAGTGGTTTGTTTTTTCGCCCAAAGTTGCCGAAGTGCATGACGGCACGATAAGCGCGCTCTCCCCGTCGGGCATCTTTCTGGGTCAGCGTGTAGGGAAAATCCTCTGCTGGCAAACCGAGACGATGTATGAGAATCCAGCCGAAGGCGCGGAAGCCGTTCACCATTCCCAGTGCTTTCAGATGTTGGCGGAGTAAGTCTGTGTCCAACTCGTTGCGGAGCGCGTGGAGCGAACAAGCCAAGTCGCACACCTGCCGAATGCCTACACCGCCGCGGATGAGATGGAAAAACATGTGGACATAGGTGAAAAGGACGTTCAAGTCGGGCGGGAGCGTAGGTATGTCCACTCCGTTGATTTTTACACGCATGGGCCGCTCTCGCAGTGCCTTGTCAACAACCTCGCTGAAGTAGCGCTGATGCGGTGCATAGTAGAAATCCGCCAGTCGGTGGTGCATTTCGTATTCCACTCCATTTCCTTGGAAGTTGATATGTTTTTCTTTAGTGTCTGGAATCGTCTTACCGATTTGTTTCTCCACAACGGCCTTCACGCGCAGGAAGTTTTCCGCATCGCAATAGAAGTCTACATCGCCCGGATTGCGCACCTCGGGGTGGGGATAAAAAGTCCCCGAAACCTGCCCTTTAACCACTGCCAAGCTCAGTCCCTGCCGTTCGATGAAAGAAGCAAAGCGCGAGAGTTCTCTATTAAGATGGTCGTTGCCCTCACGCGTGTGCTGCAGCGCATATAGGCAGCGCGGCACGAGTTGCTTACCAATGGGAATGTTGTTGTCCACAAGTGCTCGAGCAGCAATGGTTTCCACCGCGTGCTCTCTGGCCTCGTCGAGTAGTTCCTCGGCTTCTTTGGGCGAGAGCGATAGTTGGAGCGGCGTTTGCCACAGTTCGCTGCGCAGCGCACTCAAGAGATTTTCTTCAACCGGAGTCATTCAGTGTTTATTTTTTGCAAAGATAGAAAAAAAAGAACTCTTCCGGCTTTTGTGCGTAACTTTGTGAAGCGAGAACGCCTTTTGCAGAGAGTTTCTAACGTACTTTTGACGGATGAAAGAAGCGAAGAAACTTTCCTATTTCTTTACAATAACACGCCACAATATAATGCAGCGAATCTCCCTCTCCTCTATGTTTTTCCGCGTGTGCCGCTTGCGGTACGCTCTCTTTCTCCTCCTCTTTCTTGCGATAAGCGCACAACTTTCCGCTTCCCGTCCGCTCTTTTCGCACGGCCGTTCGGCCTATAGTATTGTGCTTTCCCCCGATGCCTCGGTGTCGGAGCAAACAGCCGCCCGCGAGTTGCAGCAGTATTTGCAAGAGATGAGCGGCGCAAGACTCCCTATCTCTCACAACCTCACCACCGCAGGGCCGTGTGTTTATGTGGGCTATAACGCGAAAGTGGAAGCGCTGACCCACGCCCCGCAGCCGGCTGCAGACGACGAAACCTTCACCTATCGCACCATCGGTCAGCACCTCTGCATCTATGGCGGGCAAGAGCGGGGCACGATGTATGGCGTCTTTGCCTTTCTGGAGCAGCAGCTCGGCATTCGCTGGTACACGCCCACTTTCACCAAAGTGCCGCAGCGGCGCACATACCTCCTGCCGGCTCTCAACCATACGGAAAGTCCCGCTCTGAAGATTCGCCAGCTCTACTATCATGAGGCTATGGAAAATCCAGTATGGTGTGCCCACAATCGAGTCAATTCCATTCATTCTTCAGTGCAGAACGAGTATGGCGGGATGTACTCCTATGGCGGTATACATACGTTTGAAATTTTGATGCCTCCTCACGAGTTTTTCGCTACCCACCCCGAGTTTTTCAGTCTCTACGACGGCCGCCGCATTGCCGACGGGCAACTCTGCCTTTCCAACCCCGAAGTGCTGCGCACCATGATTGCCCGCCTCCGCACCTATATAAATGAGCATCCAGGGCATTGGGTGTACAGTGTGTCGCAAAATGATAATCAGAAGCCCTGCCAATGTGCCAATTGTCGCGCCTTGGAGCAGCGTTATGGCGGTCATTCGGGATTGATGGTATGGTTTGTCAATCAGGTGGCAGCTGCTGTGGAACAGACGCATCCAGGCACACTGGTGAGTACGTTTGCTTATCAGTACACGCGCCATGCGCCGACAGGCATTCGGCCGCGCCATAATGTTGTTATCCGCCTTTGCGACATTGAATGCTGCTTGGCTCATCCCATTGCTTCCGATGCGCAGAACGCTGCGTTTCTGAAGGATTTGCGCGACTGGTCCCGCATTGCTCCACGGCTCTATGTATGGGACTATGTGGTCAACTTTAGCAACTATCTGCTACCTTTCCCAAATTTCAGCGTGTTAGCCTCCAATCTTCGCACCTTCCGCGACAATCGTTGCATTGGCGTGATGGAAGAAGGGCAATATCAGTCGGACGAAAGCGAATTTTCTGAACTCCGCGCGTGGCTCTTGGCTCAATTGATGTGGAACCCCGAGCAGGACACCGACCGCCTTATTCGCTGCTTCATTGCCGACTTCTACGGGGCAGCAGCACCCTACATTCAGCAGTATTTCTCAGCTTGTCAGGAGCTTGTAGGCCCTAAAGTTCATTTTCAGTGCCGCATCTATGCCGATGATGCAATGTACACCGATCGCTTTCGTCTGCGTGCCGCTCAACTCCTTGAGCAGGCGCGCCGCGCTGTGGCTGCCGACACGTTGCTAAGTCGTCGTGTCGACAATGTACGCCTGCAAATGCTTTATCTCAATTATGCCCGCTCTGGCGAGCTTCAAAATCCTCCCGCCGAACTCTTGCGCATTCTTCGCCGCAGCCGTACGCATATTGCCGAACCTCTTTCCGCCGAGAAATTTTTAGAAGGGAAGCGGTGAGGAGGTGGAGGAGCCCCCTCCATCTCCCCCATGAGGGGGAGTGCTCTGTTGCCTCTTGTTTTGGCTTGGGGTAATTGTTAGGAAAAATTGATAAAAGCTTGTTGAGTTTGGAGAGGAGAAAATCAGAGCGTGGTTGAAGATGTTGGGAAAATTTTATGGGAAGAACCATTTTTTTGTATTGGAAAAATTGAAATCTGCTGGTTTTTTTCGAGAACGAGGCTTTTTTGTGGTTTTTTGGGTTTTTTGTGCTGGAAAAATGGTTCTGCCTGCTCGTCGGTTTCCTTATTCTGTCAGCTTACTTCCTTATTCTGTCGACTGGCACAATAAGGCTGTCAGCGGATAGCCTTATTGTATTTGCGAAAATCCTTATTTTGTCGATTCTTGAGAATGGGAAAGCGAATAGGGATTTGTAGGAGCATTTGTCCGTGTGCGCCTTCTCCGGTGCAGAAAAGTTGGACTTTCTTTGACAGCAATAAAAAACCTCTAACGCCAAGTGAGCACTTGTTGTTAGAGGAGGTCTGTATAATCCGTCGTTGGAATTAGACGGCTCTGAGTTAAAGTAAAAAAAGTTATGTGTTCGTGTGTAGTAAGCGAACCGCGGCGGCAGGCTGTGTGACCATCGGTGCCGTGGGCGGTTACTTTAAGTCGGTTTTTTCGCCTCTACGTTCTGTGTTCTCTCGTGTAGTTCTGTTCTGAAAAATAGCCCCGTGGGCTTTATTCCTTGGTAGGAGCACTCTTAGGGTTAATTTTCTCAATCATATCATCGAGCACAGGAATGATTCCTAAAACCGTCTCTACATCTAAGCCACATTGAGTGAGGTTGTGGCAGATGGCCGCAGGAAACTTGGCTGCTTCTTGCTCCATGGCGCGCCCCTCCTTCGTGAGGGAAACAATGCGCTGGCGCGAGTCTACCATTCCGCGGGTGCGTACCACGATGCCCTGTTTTTCCATGCGCTGGAGGACAGGTGTGATCGTGTTGGTCTCCAACTTGAGGCGGTGTGCAATTTCGTTGACGGGCTGGTTGTCGTTCTCCCAGAGCACCATCAGCACGAGGTATTGCGGATAGGTGATGCCTAATTTGTCGAGCAGTGGCTTATAGCTCTGCGTGATGAGGCGGCTTGCCGTATAGAGGCGGAAGCACAATTGGTTGGACAGTTTGAGTTGCTCGTATGCCATCGGTGATGTGTCAATTGTTATGAATGTTGTGAGGGCCGTTTAGAGCATTTTCTCGATGTCCTCAACGAGTTTGTTCGGGCTTGTGATAGGGGCGTATCGCTTGATGGTATTTCCGTCGCGCGAGATGAGAAACTTGGTGAAGTTCCATTTTATGCGACTGCCCAGAAAGCCCTTTGTGTGGCTCTTGAGATACTTGAAGATGGGGTCGGCCTCGCTGCCGTTGACATGCACCTTCTTCATGATGGGGAACGATACCCCATAGTTCAATCGGCAGAACTCTTCCGCTTGTGAGCCGTCGGCCAGTTCTTGATTGGCAAAGTCGCCCGAGGGGAAGCCAACTACCACGAGTCCGCGTTCCCGATACTTCTGGTATAGTTTTTCCAAACCAGCAAACTGAGGCGTAAAGCCGCATTTGCTGGCCGTGTTAACAATGAGCAGGACTTTCCCTTTCAGTTCTGCGAAAGATAGTTCTTTTCCTGTGTTTGTCTGTGCTGTAAAATCGTAGATGCTTGCCATGTTCACTTTTTTATTAAGTTCCTGTGTGGTTATACTATTCTGATTTGCTGGCGAGCTTCTCTTTTTTCGGTCCGCCTTTGAGCGAGCGGTGATCACCATTATCCTGTTTGTTAACGCGCTTTATATCGTTCGCGACGCAAAAGTAGGGCGTTTTCATAAAATAAGCAAGATTTTTGACCGACTTTTATAATTATTTAGCAAATATCGTGTGCGATGCAATACAGTTGTATCATTTATAATTCTTATTAACGTTATCTTGTTCATCCGCAAGAAAAACGAAGTAATATAACCCCAATTCGGGATAAGCAATACTTCTTTTTCCTC
>ERZ772974.2337-NODE-2337-length-11657-cov-4.111015_pt1 | contig 11657 bp, 15 predicted proteins | sample MGYA00580671_ERZ772974 | MGnify/ENA primary metagenome ERZ772974 (study PRJEB29015, sample SAMEA2738065) | human oral metagenome | biome: human oral; feature: human-associated habitat; material: saliva | place: China | collected 2218 ... | reverse complement strand
TTATAATTGCAGGTTTTAGTTCATCCCCTTTTTTTAATAATGTATACATTGATGTTGAACTTCTAGTTCCTGATCCTGAAACTTCTGCAACTTCCCATCTGTCATCTGCTCTATATATATTATCAACATCTGAATTATGATATGTTGTTAATACTTTTGCTTGTATATCAAATAAGTATTGTGGATATCTCATTTGTTTTTTAATATTTTCTGATAACTCATTATAATTTTTAAATAATGTTGGATATGTCTTCATTATTGTAGATATAAATGGATCTGTTGTATCTGTAACATAGAAATCAACTGTTCCATTATATGCATCTATAACTACTTTTACTGAATTTCTTATAAAATTGATTCTTTCTTTTCCACCTTTATCTGCTTCTATTGAAACTTTTTGTGAATATGGATATCTACTTGTAACAGTATATCCATCTATAACCCAAGCAAGTCCCCCATCATCTTTAACTACTAAATATGGATCTTTGTCATATCTTATATTTGGTAATATTTTTTTAGCTCTTTCAATTATTTGCCTATTTAATAATACTTTTGTATTTTCTACAATATTATTATTAAATATAAGTTCAGTACTTCCTTTTGTAATTGCTAATGCTATTCTTTCAAGTAAGCTTAACTTTATTCCACCTTTTCCATTATAATTATTTTCTTTATTTGTCAATGTACTTGTAGGATAATCATATTCTTTTATATCTTTAGCATTTACAATTGCATTTGAATTAGTATTTTCACCATAATATAGTCTTGGTTCTTTAATCTTTGTTCCATTTAATTCTTGTCCTTCAAATTTTTCTGAAACATTTAAAAGATAACCATTTTTATTTACTTTACTAGATGATGTAAGTATACCAAAATTTCCATGTGTATATTTATATATCTTATTTGTAAGTGTTTTATCTTTATCATCCATTTCTCTTGTTGTTAAATAATCATATGCATTCTCATTTTTAACTAAATTTGGATTTCCATATTTATATAATGATTTTTTTTCTTTATTATCTGTATTATTTTCTAAAGTTTCTTTAACAACATCTGGTGTTACCATTGGTAATTTTTCAATCAATTCTGAATCTTTTTTTATTTTTTCAGATGTTATATCTGTTCCTTTTGCAATTTCCTTATTTTCAACATTAATATTGTATGCTTCTTCTGTTGCTCTAATATTTTGTAAAATATATTCTTTTTCTCTATCTATATCATTTCCTCTTAAGAAAATTGAATCAATTGCTATATTTACTATAAAAACAATTATAAGTGCTGCTGGGATTAAAATTATTGAAAACAATATTTTTTTAGATTCTTCTTTTTTTATTCCTCTTATAAAATTATATACTGCAATTATTATAACTATACTTATAATTCTATATATCCATAATTTTATATTTACATCTAAAAACCCTGCACCAGTTAAATATGCTCCTTTTACAGATTCTTTTTGAAGCATATCACCTATTAATATATCTTGATGTGATAAGAAATTATACATAATAACAACAACTGTTCCTGCTATTATTACATTTATTAATTGTTTTACCATCTTTAGGCTTTTAAAACCTTTAAATTCTATTCCATCTAAATGTCTATTAATAACTATTATATAATATCCGAACTATATATAATGAAAGTATTGCTAAAAATACTAAAATCATTTTTAATATAGTTTGTATAACAGGTATTGCCATTATAAAATAACTATAATCCATATGAAATATAGAATCTTTTTTTCCAAAAAATCCCATATTTATTACACTTAAAATCTGCCCTGCTAAATAATATTGTGCTACAAGTCCTAATATTATAGCAACTATTATTGATATACTATTATTAGGTAGCTTAGGTAGCTGTTTTTCTTCAGCTTCAAAATGTTCTTTAAGACCTTTTCTTATCCCAATATTAGTAAATATAATTATTAAATATGTACTTATCGCTGTAAAACAAAAGATGCCCACTCTTTCAATAAAATTTGTGTTAAATATTTTTAAATATTCTTCACCTATTTCTTTAAACTGAACCGTTTCAGATATATAATAAACACTTGTTATTATAGCTAAAATTAGTATTACCATTATTGTTAAAAGTGTCGATAATATTCTCTTTTTTTTCATTATTCCTCCCCTTAAGGCTATTCAAAAATTGCATCAACAAAATCTTTTGCATTAAATTTTTGAAGATCTGTTATCTTTTCCCCTGTTCCTATATATTTTATAGGAAGTTTTGTTTTATTTACTATTCCTATTATTACTCCACCTTTTGATGTTCCATCAAGTTTTGTTAACACATATCCATCAATATCTGTAACTTCTGCAAATGCTTTTGCTTGTTCTATTGCGTTTTGTCCTGTTGTACCATCTAAAATAAGTAATGTTTCTTTTGTATAATTATCTTTTAATAATCTATCGACTGATTTATTTATTTTTTTTAATTCTTCCATTAAGTTTTTCTTATTATGAAGTCTACCAGCCGTATCTATTATTATTATATCATAATTTCTTTCATTTGCATATTCTAAGCTTGAATAGACTACTGCTGATGGATCTGCATTTTCTCTTATTTCTGTTATATCTGCTCCTGCTCTTTCAGCCCACATTTTTATCTGTTCTCCTGCTGCTGCTCTAAATGTATCTGCTGGTACTAGTAAAACTTTTTTTCCTTCATCCATATAGCCTTTTGCCATTTTCCCAATTGTTGTTGTTTTACCTGCTCCATTTACACCAATTATCAATATACATTTTTTAACATTTTCTTCTTTCTTTTCAATATCAATCATTTTTACAATTATTTCTTTAAGTTCTTCTTTTACTTTTTCTGGTTCTTCTATTCCTTTTTTCTTAATATTTTCTCTTAAAGTTGATATTATACTACCTACTGTATCCATACCAAGATCTGCCATTATTAATACTTCTTCTAAATTTTCTAAAAGTTCTTCATCTACTTTTTTAAATCCAGAAAAAACTTCATTTATCTTATTTCCTATATTATCTCTTGTTTTTATTAATTTTTCTTTTATCTTATCAAAAAATCCCATTTATTCTCCATTTCTATTAAATAAATTTATTAAAATTTATTTATATTTTAACATATTTTAACCTAAAAATCTCTATAATAACAAAATATATTTGCATAAAAAAGACTATATAACTAACTGTCATATAGTCTTTTCCCTTATGCATCTGTGAAATACTCTATTTTCATAGATTCCAAATTATACAACATTTCAAATAAAACTGAACTTTCATTTAGATCTATTGTTTTTCTCCCTTTAAATCCTTTTATCTTCATACTGATTTTCTGAACTCCCATTTCGAACTCAGTATTAATCTTATCTAGATTTAAAACTCTTAATTCATTAGTATCAATGTTTCTAACTACTAATGAATTAATAATAATATTTTGAAAATTCTTCAAGATATCCTCTATGATCTCTTCAACATCATTAATATTATTAAGAGTAACTAACTTTGTATTAATAAAAATACCTTCTAGTTTGTAGTGTTTCCGATTGATTTTGAAAACATCATATTCCTCATCTGTTTCATAATTATCAACTAATTTTAGATTTCCCGCATAATTAATCATATATAGACTTGAAATTTCTAACAACTTAGAAGATTTCAAAATATGCAGATTCTTTTCACCTTGAAATTTACATGTTAATAGATCATCAACACGTTCAATTCTTCTTAAATTCTTTTCCTCTCCATTTCTGCATTTTATTGAAGCTACTTTATCATAGCCTTCTATTACTTTTTTTAATAACCTCTCTGTATTACTTTTTTCTGTGATAGTAACTTTTTTCCCTGTATTATTTACAAGTACTATGCCCTTAGGCATAAAAAGATTATTATTTTTTTTGTTTATATTATTATTTCTCATGATAACCACCTTCCTTATGCTAAATTTTTAGCAACAGTATTATTTTTTTATAACTTATAATTAAATATTACCACCTTTTCTTGTTTTTTACAAATGTTTTCTTTACTTTTGTTTATTGTTTCTTAATAACCTCTGTCATATTATTTACAAGTATAATTGCTTCATCTTCTTTTATACTTAATTTTCCATATATACCAACAACATTATTTTCTTTTATAATATCCTTATATCTATCATATACACTTTCAAATATCATAAGATTCATTGTTCCATATATATCTTCAAGTTCAACAAAACAAATCATATTTCCTTTTCTACTTATTTTTTTCTTTATACTGTTTATAATCCCTACTGTTTTTATAATATCTTCATCTTTAAATTTTGTTATCTTTTCTTCATCACTATATTCTATTTCATCTTCTATATCTTCATCTATTATATTTTCTGCATTTCCTGTAAGGTTTGCAAAATCTATTGAGTTAAATGTAACAACATTTTTAAGCTTATCATATATCTTAGTAATTGGATGTCCTGATATATATATTCCTATCATTTCTTTCTCATCAAGTAATTTTTCTTTTTCTGACATATCTTTAACATCTATGTATAGGTGGTCTACTTCATCTTTTTTATCATCATCTTCTTCAAACATTTCAAACATACTTGTTTGATCTTTCATAACACTTGTATTTGATTTTGTAAAATATTCTATAATATCTTCATATGATTCTAGTAATTTTTTTCTATTATTTTCAAGTTCATCAAATGCTCCTGCTCTTATCAAAGATTCTATTGATTTCTTATTTACTCCAAGTTTTGATACACGTTTTATAAAATCGGTAAAGTTTATATATTCACCATTTTGTATTCTTTCATTTACAACTATCTTTGCTGAAGCACCAACATTTTTTACACTTCCGAAGTCCAAAACGAATAATTTTCTTTCCTTTTTCTACAGAGAATTTTATAAAACTTTTGTTAATGCTTGGCTTTAATACTTCAACCCCTTGTCTTTTAGCATCTTCAATATATATAGGAACTTTATCTAGATTTCCTAAATAGCTATTCATTGTTGCAGCTAAAAACTCTTCTAAATAATATGTTTTTAAATATGCTGTCTTATATGATAATACTGCATATGCCGCTGCATGTGACTTATTAAATGCATATTTAGCAAATTCTGCCATTTCATCAAATATTGTATTTGCTGATTTTGCATCTATACCATTTCTAACACAGCCAGGAACTTTAACTTCTCCATCTTCTACAAGTCCATTTATAAATATTTCTCTTTCTTTTTCCATTATATCAAGCTTTTTCTTACCCATCGCTCTTCTAACTAAGTCTGCTCTTCCGAAGAGAATATCCTGCTAATTTTCTAACAATTTCCATAACCTGTTCTTGATAAACCATACAACCATATGTAACACTTAAAATACTTTCTAATGCTTTATGTGTATATACATTATGTCCTGGGTTTCTCTTTCCTTTAATATATCTAGGTATTTGATCCATTGGTCCTGGGCGATATAATGAAACACCTGCTATTATATCTTCTAAATTATCCGGTCTTAATTCTTTCATAAACTTAATCATACCTGCAGATTCAAACTGGAATATCCCCATTGTATTTCCACTTTGCCAAAGTTCATAAACCTTTTTATCATTAAAGTCTTTGTCATATGTTATATCAATACCTCTTGTTTTTTTAACAATATCTTCACACTCTCTTATAACAGTAAGAGTTCGAAGTCCTAAAAAATCCATCTTAAGAAGTCCTAGTTCTTCTAATGTTGTCATTGTATATTGTGTTACAACATTATTGTCATTTAAATATAGTGGCACATATGTATTTACAGGGTCTTTTGTTATAACTACACCGACATGCATGTGTTGATGCATTTCTTGGCATTCCTTCTAATTTTTTAGCATTATCTATTAGATTTTTAATTTCTTCATCATTATCATATTCTTCTTTTAATTCTTTACTTTCTTCCAATGCAGTTTCTATTGTTATCTTATTTTTCATTGGTATCATCTTAGCTATTTTATCTACCTTTGCATATGGCATATTAAGAACTCTTCCTACATCTCTTATAACCATTCTTGCAGACATTGTACCAAATGTTATAATCTGTGCTACATGATCTTTTCCATATTTTCTTTCAACATATCTTATAACTTCTTCTCTTCTTTCATTACAAAAGTCTATATCAAAGTCTGGCATACTTATTCTATCTGGATTTAAAAACCTTTCAAAAAGTAATCCATATTTTATAGGGTCAATATCTGTTATATCTAGTGCATATGCAACAATTGAGCCTGCTCCAGAACCTCTTCCGTGGTCCTACTGGTATTTTTTGTGATTTTGCATATGTTATAAAATCCCAGACTATAAGGAAATAGTCTGTATATCCCATTTTAATAATTACATCTAACTCATATTTTATCCTATCAACTATTTCCTTGTTTTCTACATAATCTTCACCATATTTTTTAACAATACCTTCATATGTTTTTTGTTTTAAATATTCCTCATGTTTTTCACCATTTGGTGTATCAAAATTAGGTAGTTTTGTATTTCCAAATTCAAATTCAAAATTACATTTTTCTGCTATTTTAACTGTATTTTCTAATGCTTCTGGGAAATTTGTAAATTCCTTTTTTATTTCTTCTGGTGATTTAATATATAATGTATCAACATCTATTTTCATTCTGTCTTCATCATCTATCTTTTTACCAGTTTGTATACAAATTAATATATCTTGTGCTTCTACATCCTCTCTACATGTGTAGTGAACATCATTTGTTACAACAAGTGGTATATTAAGTTCTTTTGAAAGTTTAACAATCTTTTGATTTACTAATTTTTGTTCTTCAATACCATTTGCCTGTATTTCTAAATAATAATCATCTCCAAAAACATCTCTATACCATTTAGCAACTTCTTTTCCTTTTTCATAATCTTCAATTATGTTTCTTGCAAGCTCACCTGCTAAACATCCAGATAGACATATTAATCCTTCTGAATGTTCTTTTAATATTTCTCTATCTATTCTCGGCTTATAATACATTCCTTCTGTATTTGCTATAGACACCAATTTTATAAGATTCTTGTATCCAATTTCATTTTTAGCTAATAGTCCTAAATGATATCTTGTATCATCAATCCCTGGTTCCTTATCTTGCATTCTTCTTTTAGCCATATATATTTCTACACCGATTATAGGTTTTACACCTTCTTTTTTACATGCCTTGTAAAAATCTACAGCCCCAAACATATTACCATGGTCTGTTAATGCAACTGCATCCATCCCTAAACTTTTAACTATTTTTGGTATTTCTTTAATCCTGTTTACACCATCTAACAAACTATATTCACTATGTAAATGTAAATGTACAAATTCCCCCATATCATCCTCTAATATTCCACATTATATAACATAAGTCCATTTCCGTGGAACAGTCTTTCCGTGCTTTTGTTCTGTCTTTTGCTTCTAACACTTCTTTCATTTCGTCTGGTCTTCTCTTTCCGAAGTCCTATTTCTAAAAGTGTCCCAACTATTATTCTTACCATATTATACAAAAATCCATTTCCTGTAATTTGTATAATAATCCTATTTTCATTTTTTCCATCTTTTCCTATATTTTCTTCCGAGTCTTTTCCATATATATCAGTATTTTTTCTTTCTATTGATATATCATATATTGTTCTTACAGTTGTTTTCTTATTTTCTCCTGAAGATTTAAATGACTTAAAATCATGTTCCCCAATTAGGTATTTAGCTGCTTTCTTCATTCTTTCAACATCAAGTTCTTTTCCTACAAAATATTCCCTATTTTTAGTAAGTGCTGAAACATATTCATTATCATTTAATATATATACATATGTTTTTTTCTTTGCATTAAATCTACTGTTAAAATCTATATCTACTTCTTCAATCCCTTTTATACAAACATTTTTAGCTCTTGAATTAAAACCAAGCATTATACTTCTTAATTGTATTTTATCATTTTCCGTTTTAAAATTTGCTACTTGATTTAATGCGCTTACATTTGCATCTGTTCTTCCGAGACCCGTACAACCTCTATCTCTTCTGAAAGTATTGATGACAACACTTTTTCCACTTCACCTTGAACAGTCTTAACTGCTTTACCAGTCTGTTTTTGCCATCCTTTAAATAATAGTCCATCATATTCTAGTATAATTTTAATATTTCTCATATATTAAACCTTTAATCTTTCTTCTCCCATATATACCTTGTCAATTATTGCACCACCTAGACAAACTTCTCCATTATAGAATACTACAGATTGTCCTGGAGTTACTGCTCTTACTTTTTCTGAATATATAACCTCTACAGTATTATTTTCTCCAACAATTACTTTAACTTTTGTATCTGGTTGCCTATATCTAAATTTTGCAGTACATTCAAATTCTTTTCCTAAATCATGTTTCGTAGTATATGAAAAGTCTGTTGCTGTTAATCTATCTGAATATAGTTTTTCATTATGGTATCCTTGGCATACATATAGTATGTTTTTTTCTAAATCTTTACCACATACAAACCATGCATCAAATTCCGCATCTTTACTTCCACCAATTCCGAAGTCCATGTCTTTGTCCTATTGTATAATACATAAGTCCATCATGCATCCCTCTTACATTTCCATCTAAGTCAATCATTTTTCCTTTTTTAGCTGGTAAATATCTTGTTAAAAATTCTTTAAAATTCTTTTCACCTATAAAGCAGATACCTGTTGAATCTTTTTTTCTTGCAGTGGATAATCCTGCTTCTTCAGCTATCTTTCTAACTTCAGGTTTTTCCATTTCTCCTACTGGAAACAATATATTTTCTATTTGTTCTTGTTTTAACTGACTTAAAAAATATGTTTGGTCCTTATTCCCATCAAGTCCTCTTAAAAGAAAAGTTTCTCCATTTTCCTTTTTTATTCTTGCATAATGTCCTGTTGCTACAAAATCTGCTCCAAGTTCTTTTGCATAGTCTAAAAACACCTTAAATTTTATCTCCTTATTACACATTACATCTGGGTTTGGTGTCCTTCCCTTCCTGTATTCTGATAAGAAATATTCAAAAACCTTATCCCAATATTCTTTTTCAAAATTAACTGAATAATATGGTATTTCTAATTTTTCACATACTTCAACAACATCTTTGTAGTCTTTTTCTGCTTCACATACACCGTTTTCATCTTTTTCTTCCCAGTTTTTCATAAAAACACCAATTACATTATATCCTTGTTTTTTAAGTAAGTATGCTGATACTGATGAATCAACACCTCCACTCATTCCTACTACTACTGTCTTTTTTTCCATATTCTTCTCCATATACGATTATTATTAATCTTTCCCTTTTATTTATTATTAGTTCTTCTTTTCTCTATTTTTTCTAAACTTTCTACAATTCTGTCTATATCTTCAAAAGTATTATATCCTCCAATTCCTATCCTAATACTATGTTTTGCTCTTTCTTCATCATATATTCTTTCTATTACCTTACTATATAATATATTTCCTGAAGAACAAGCACTTCCTCCTGATATATATATACCATTAGCATCTAATATAGTTATTGCACTTTGTATATCAATATTTTTTAAATATATACTTGCAATTTCATCTAAATATTCATCTTCTTTTAGACCATCATTACAATTAATTTCATATTCTAGATTCGATTCCTTTAACTTAATCTCTAAATATTTTCTTAACTTTCTAACTTTTGAATGTATATCATTTTCCACAATATCTTCTAATATTCTTCCTGCTACTATTATTGCTAAAGCATCTACAGTACCAGACTTCATTCCACTTTCTTGATTACCACCTAAAAGTATTGGAATCATTTTCTTATCTCTTGCATATATTATCCCAGAACTATTAAGTCCACCTATCTTATGAAATGACACTGTTATATAATCTAACTTTATTTCTTCTATATCTATTTTCTTCTTACCAAATACTTGAACACAGTCACTATGAAATAATATCTTATCTTCTGAATTTCTTAATTCTAAATTATTATAATCTGATATTATCTCTCCTATTTTTTTAATATCATTCATAACTCCTGTTTCATTATTTGCTGCCATTATGCTTACAAGTACTGTTTTTGAAGATAATTTTTTCTTTAAGTCTTCTATATCTACTCTTCCATATTTATCAGTATCAACATATATAATATTAAATCCAGATTCTTTTAATCTTTCTAAGCTTGAAAGTACTGATTCATGTTCCATATTACTTGTTAATATATCAAAACTTTCTCCATTTGCTATTCTAGAAGAATACTTATTAAATATATAGTTAAATACCATATTATTTCCTTCTGTTCCACCAGATACAAAAAATATGTCTTCATAATTACAATTAATATATTCTGCTATTTGTTTTCTTACCTTTTCTATTTTTCCCTTAATAGTTTTCCCCATTGTATGGTTACTATGTGGATTAGCATCTATTTCTTCTAACTCTCCTATTACCTCTTTTATTATCTTCCAATTCTTTAAATATGTTGATGCACTATCTAAATATACTTTCTTCAAAACATTTCCTTCCTTATCTTTTAGCATAATTCTCCTTATATATTTTATCATATCTAGATATATAAAAAAAGAGACACTATTTTCAAGTATCTCTTATATAGGTTAGGTGGGACAGCCCTCCCCACATCTCTTGTCACCTTCCCTTAAGGGCTTGGCGCGTTGGGACCGCATCATTAAATAATAACGACTATTTCAACTTCTAACCTATATTTATATAATATCAGTTTCTCATATATAGTTCAATCTTCTTATGACTTTAAAAGGCTCAATGTCAAGAATGGGCATTAAACCCTAATGGTTGGAGATTAGATAATACTAATAAGGAATATACATTAGAAGAAATTAATAGTAATTATGATGATTTTAAGGATAAGATATTCTTTAAAGAACGCTGGATAAATGAAAATAATTTAGAACAAAAACTAATTGTTACATATTCTCTTAAATACAAGTATTACCAACAAGAGATTAGAAACTCTCAAATAGAACGTGCAAAAGATAAATTAAACTCTAAATCTTTTAAACTAGATAGATATAATCAAAATGATTTTAAACGTTTCATTAAAAAAACTAATATAACTAGTGATGGTGAAATTGCAGAAAAGAAAGTATTTAGTTTAAATACCGAAATAATTAAAAACGAAGAACAATTTGATGGTTTCTATGGTGTATGTACTAATCTTGAAAAAGATGTACATGAAATTATACGTATAAACAAGAGAAGATGGGAAATAGAAGAAAGCTTTAGAATATTAAAAAGTGAGTTTAAGGCAAGACCTGTATATTTAAGTCGTGATGATAGAATTACAGCACATTTTACCACTTGCTTCCTATCTCTTGTAATTCTTAGATTTTTAGAAAAAAGACTAGATGAAAAATATACTAGCCACCAAATTATTACAACTCTTAAAGAAATGAATGTACTTGAAAAGTTAGAACAAGGACATATTCCACTATATACTAGAACAGACTTAACAGATGATTTACATGATAAATTTAGGTTTAGAACCGATTACCAAATTATAACCGATGCAAAAATCAAAAAAATTTTAAAAAATACTAAAAACTAAAAAAATTGTGCAGCTTTTAAAAGCCTCAAACTCTTGATACTGTTAGAGTTTGAGGTTTTAACTGTCAAATTTGAGTATATATTTTATCTAATTCTATCTTCTTTATCAATCGGTTCAACATTTGTT
>ERZ772974.2335-NODE-2335-length-11665-cov-2.941430_pt1 | contig 11665 bp, 9 predicted proteins | sample MGYA00580671_ERZ772974 | MGnify/ENA primary metagenome ERZ772974 (study PRJEB29015, sample SAMEA2738065) | human oral metagenome | biome: human oral; feature: human-associated habitat; material: saliva | place: China | collected 2218 ... | reverse complement strand
TAAAATCTCCATTAAGGGTGTTTTGTGGCTCACTGCCTATATATTAAAAAGTTATTACCTACAATTAATCTAAAAACAATTTACTTAGTTACATTATTTTTTAAATTTATTAGTTATTAAGGGATTTTATAAAATAAATTTTTTTAATAAATTGTTTTTAAAAAATTAATTGCATCTTCAAGGGTAAGTTTATAGATAAATTCTTTTTCTTCCTCATTTAACAAACTAAACTTTCTTTTAAATTCTAAAAAATGCATAAGTAACAACTCCTTTTTTTGTATATTTTTTCATCTACTGTTTGTATGTTCTTAATGTATCATATAAAAAATACTATGTCAAGAAATTTTTTAAAAAATTTTTTCATTATATCACTAAACGTATGAAAATTTGTATTTTTTAGTGTATTTTATTTTTCATACAAAAATCGAATTTTTAATTTAGAAAAAATTGTAGACACCTTGGGTATAATTTGTTATAATGTATCTGTATAGTAGTACAAGAGAGGAGGTATTTTTATGAGTTTTGGAAAAACTTTAAAAAGAATCAGATTAAAACACAAAGATAGTTTAAGAGGTTTAGCAAAAAAAATAGACTTACATTTCACTTTTATTGACAAAGTAGAAAAAGGGACTGCACCAATTTCAAAGAATTTTATTGAAAATGTTGTAGCTGTCTATCCTGATGAAAGAGAAATATTAAAAAAGGAATATTTAAAAGAAACTTTACCAAATATATTCTGCTGTCGATAATAAAGATGCTTATGCTGACTTGAAACAGGTAGATGGTAAAATTGTAGGCTTTATTAATTATAATGAGGGGGATTATTCAGAGGAAGCAATTTTTGTTGCCCAGTGTGGGTATACCTCTAAAAATATTTCCGAAACAGATTATGTCCAAACCATCCCTAAGATGTTATTGTTTTCTGAAAAATTTGTTAATAAATTTGCTGACACGTTAAAAAATGAATTGGAATTTTTTCCAGCTAAACTTAGGATTAGAAATAATGAATTTAAATTTTTTCTCGGGAAAATTAAATCATCTGCTGAATTGGTAGATTTGGAAAAATCAAGTTTCTATACAATAGATGAAGAAAAATTTATTGATTATCCACCTGTATTTCTCAAAAATATTTCTGGTTTTGAGTTTTGTGCAAAAGATGTAAATGATAATTTAATTTGGGGGTTTTCAGATAAATTTAAAGATTTAGTAGATTCTGATGACATAAAAATGGAGTTTATTTCATTAATGTAAATTATTATGATACAACAAAGTAGAATGTAACCTATCATTATTCATCTCAGGTTCCAACAGTAATAACAAGATAACTCATTGCCCATTGTGTCTAATCTTGTAGACAGATCATTATTTATGCCTCCGTCCTCACTAGTAGACACGCGATCCTACTCGCTTGCAGAGTAAGGGGCTGTTGCTTTATAGTACGTGTGCAGGGTGAAGTGCGCCCCCTCTATAAAGAGCCCATTTGACTGGAGCAAACACTATGAGTACTAGAATGCAAAATTTAATAGAAAACATGGGAGGAGTCGTAAGGGTTGAAGAAAAACCCTTTGCCCCTTTATCACGAGAAATAATGTCAAAATATCTAGATGTCGATAAGAAAGAGTTTTCTGATTATGTAGACTATTTGACATATTTCGGAGGAGAAACATATCTGCATGAGATATTCTACAAGTTAACTATGTATAACGATGGGCTGCCAATTTATTGTTATCCCAGTGAATCACCAGTAGAAAATGTTGTAATAAAAAATGGAGAATTTGGTTGTTTTTACGGAGAAGGATCTTCATATCAAACTGGTTATTCATTGAGCAATGCTATAAAAAGAATGGAAAATAGGATTCCTGTGAATTTTTTGCCTATCGCTGAAAATAACTACGGAGATAGGATATGCCTGTGCGTAGAAGGTGAAAGAATGGGGAAAATTTATTACTGGTACCATGGAAACGAATGGGATGAAGAAGATTACTGTGACGATTTTGGGGAAACCATGCCCGAAGAAGTAAAAATGCAAAATATGTATTTAATCGGAGAAAATTTGTATGACTGCTTTAAACGCATGGTTTTAGTAGAAGAATAATTTCTATGTTAAATTGGAGCTAGATATGGATCCTCAAGAATTAACTAATGAAGTTCTGCTGGAAAGTATTTTGGACTGTACTCATTTTGTGTCACATGAAGTTCCTAATTTATTCAAATCTGTAAAAGAATATTTGCCTCACAGTGACAAAATATTCTTTATGAATTTTGTCGAAGACGAAAATGGAGAAGATGAATATTATGGGTACATTTATGATAAAACAAATGCAGCAATATATGAGTATTATTTCCAAGATAGTAAGTCATTGAAAAACCGGAAATTATCCCTTGCTAAAAGAGATATTAGTAAGTTGACTACAAAAGATATTCTTGAGTTGCCTGCGCTCCACTTACTGTAGCTAAAATTAGCATTTTAAAATCTGCCTCTCACGGGTGTCACCGACCCTGCGCCTATGAGAACTAGGGTATGTTTTGCCTCCTACCGCATGTGCTGGTTCATATTTAGCTTCTTCAGCACCTGCGTGTCGTGGTCAATTAGCCAGTTCTTATCAAACAGCAGCCGCACAAACGCCAGCCCCAGCCCCAAAGCCAAAAACGTCAGAAACGACTGGGCAAAACCACCCATCGCCGCATACAAGTCACCGGAAGACATATGTGACATTGCCAGGTAGAACGGCACACCCGGAACCATCGTCACCACCGCAGGCACCGACAGCGAAATCCGAGAATACTGCCGCCCGTGCAGCGGCGCCACAAGCTCCGCCATAATACCCACCGCGAACACCGCCAAGGTGGCCGCCATATGGGAGGTCCAGCCCGCCTCAACCAGCCAAATACGCGCAGGGTTCGCCACTGCTGCGATCACCCCGCCCCACACGCACGCCACCGGGGACGCCGCGAACAGCATCGCAAACCCCGCCGCAGCAACCCCCGAAGAAACCACCTGCAACAGCAGGTACAAACCAGCCGGGATGTCTGGCCGGGCGTTCTGCGCCAACGGCAGATGAAACAGGGAAGCCAGCACCCACACGGCAAACGATGCGCTCACCAGAAGCACCGTCACATACATGAGCCGAGACATACCCGCCAGAAGGTCCATACGCGAAATATCCAGCATACCCGTGACCATCGGGAACCCCGGCACCAGGAACAGGATCGACGAAATGAACCCCACCATGTGTTCAGAACCAATCAGCTGCAGCCCCGTCAGCAGATTAATCAGCCCAATATAGGCGCCCGCCGACAGGAACCCGCACGCCATCCAGATCGCCATATGGCTTGTACCGCGCTTCCTGAGAGGAGAACGCAAAAATTGACCGGCACCAGCGGCAATAAACACGACGAGGCATTCCACCAGACCGCCCCTGTTCAGGAAGGCGAACCCGGTGCAGGCTATGGCGGAGGCGAGGGAGAGCATCCAGCGTTTGTAGAGATGCGGCATGGAATCGATGCGGGTAATCTCGGCATCAGCCTCAGATGGAGATATGCGATCGGGAAGCTCAGAAATGAACTTACCCAACAGGTCAATCTTGTAGGAATTAATGCCCATCGTGCGCTGCTCGGCAACTTCAGTACGGAAATTACCGTCCGCATATGATGAGGTGGCGATCTCTGTGAAGGTCACTTGCGCGTGATGTTCCTGCAGCCCCACGGCCTTCGCTAAACGCGCCATTGATGCCTTGATACGGTAGGCGCTTGCCCCCGATTTCATGAGGATTCTGCCAAGCTTGAGGACCACCTGCGATTGCGACACGATATATTTGTGCTGTTCGCGGGAGGAACCGAGATAGATACTGTACGTGTTGGTGTCTTGATATTCCATGACAATTCTGAATGCTGATGTGATACGTAACCGGCGCGCTGCACTGCACCTTGGGGCGAGAAGCCCTACCTCTTTAGCATAGGGGTTAGCGGCGCGCAGGTATAGTGCCGAACGCTTTGCAAACCGGCGAGATAACCTTCGCGATACATAGTGAATAGGGGAGTTAAGCAGCCTCAACAGACTCTGTTCAACGTGACGAAATCAACGAGGCTGATAGAGAATTAACGGCGTATTGGCCACCGACCGTCGATAACCTCGTTCTCTTTACCCGGCTTGGTGCGCAGCCAGTCCTGGAAATCGCGCGCCTGATCAAGCGACCACTGAACCTGATGCGTGTGGAGGGCAGCGGCATCCGTGGCGACCTCGGGGAAACGCTCGGCGAGCTTAACGAGTAGTCGCTCGGCGGCGAGGGCATCCGCCTTAGATGTGTGGGCGTTCTCTAGAACCACACCGTGTTCGGCGGTGAGGGTTTCGAGCTTGCGGTTGCCGCGTTTGCGGGGAATAACGTGCTTATGAATCACGTACGGGTCAAGAATGTGCCCGGCGGGCAGCTCGCCGTGGGCGATGTTATAGCGGAGCATCTCATGGTGAAGCACCGAAAAATCGTAGGCGGCGTTAAACGCGATGACGGGTATGCCGTCTAGGAAGAGCGAACCGATCGCACCCGCGACCTCCCAGATCACCTGTTGGGCAGGTTGCCCGTGGGAGCGCGCATATTCGGTTGTGATACCGTGTACGGATGCGGCACCTTCGGGAATCTCAATGCCGGGGTTAGCCAGCCACTCGCCAGCTCGCTGCACGCTCCCATCCGGGTTCAGCAGAAGCAGCGAAGCGGTCACGATGCGGGCGGTTGTCACATCGACACCGGTGGTCTCTAAATCGAAGGTTGCGCGAGGGGCATCTATCCAGCTCATAGCTCAAGCCTAGCGGAGTTTGCGTGTAAATGCCCGATGCTTCGTGACGTTCTCAGGCAGAGGACACATCTGCGTAGCGCCGAGAAACCCCGATAAACTTAAAGCCATGACGGCTACACTCATCCTGGGGGCGCCCGGTACGGGCAAGACTGAGCGCGTGATTACGGCGGCGGTAGATTTTCTGAACGCCGGGGGCGATCCCGCGCGGCTTTTGGTGCTGACCCCTACCCGCGCGGGTGCTACTCGTGTGCGCGATGAGCTGGCACGGCGTATCGACCGCAGCATGTCTACCGCGCCCACTCGCGCGTGGGCTGCGTATGCCTTCGACCTGCTGCGTCGCGCGCATGTGTCGGGACTTTTGCTCGGGGTGGAGTTCGCTCCGAAGCTGCTTTCCGGGCCCGAGCAGGATGTGATGATCGGCGAAATCCTGGCGGGGCACCGCGAAGGCAAGGGTGCGGCGGTGCGTTGGCCCGCCGATTTGCATGAGGCTCTAGGTACTCGCGGTTTCCGCCAGGAGATTCGTGACTTTTTTGACCGTATTGCCGAATATGCGCTGACCGCCGAAGATCTTGAAAACCTGGCGCAAACTCTGGACCGCCCGGCCTGGCATTCGGTGGCGCAGCTCTATACCGAGTACCAGCAGATTCGTCGTCTGCGTGCCCCAAACGCTTACGATCCCGCCGCGTTAATCCATGAAGCGTGCGCCTTCCTGCTGGCAAACCCCGAATATTTGCGGGAGGAACGCGCGCGCTTCGACCTGATCCTGATTGACGATGCGCAGGAACTTAGCCCCTCCGTGTATCGGCTGATGCGCATCCTAGTAGGGCGCGAGCCGGGGCAGGTTCTTGCCACATACACGGGCGATCAGCGCGAGGCAGTGGAGGCTGCATTTGCGCCGTCCGCACGGGTACTAATTACCTGCTGCACTGAAACCGTGGTGCAGGGGTTCCGCGGTGCGCGCCCCGACCTAGCGGCGACTTTACCCCAGATTTTCCCGGAATTGCAGCGAGAAGAACTGAAGACTTCGTACTGCATGAATGCGCCCATCACCCTGGCTTGGCAGAATATCGCGCGTCGGCTCCCCGTGATTGCGAATGTACCTACGCCGCGCGAACCGCAGACCGCACCGAGTAAATATGAGGAATCTGCGCTCCTGCGCCTCAGTGATGATGGTGACCTGCTTGACCCGCGGCACTCTGATGAACTTCCCGAGGGGGTTTTCGGCTACCTTCTGGGTTCTCCTCAGGACGAGGCGAACCAGGTAGCACAACTCCTTCTTGAGGACTATCTGTACCGGGGAGCGGCGTATGCGCGTTCGGCGATTATCGTGCGAAGCGGCACCGAAGTTGCGCGGTTCCGGCGTGTCTTGGCGGCATCCGGCATCCCCACCGTGACGGGTGCAGCGTTGGTTCCGGTGCGTGATGAACCCGCTGTACGTCCTTTCCTGGATGCGCTTTCTCTGCTGGTTTATGCCCGTCAGCAAAGCGCCGACTACCTGAAACTGCCGGATCATAACGATTTCGACGGGAGCCTCACGGAGAATATAACCCCCGAAGCTGTCACGGAGGCGGGCACACGTTCTGCCGATGACGAGGCCGAAAAACTTGCGCGGCAAAGCCTAGCCGATGTTCTCGCCGAAGAAAATCGCACAAACCCCGGCAGCGGCGCTCACAACGCGATTACCTTGCTGACTTCGCGGCTTGGGGGCGCATCCAGCATGGAAGTGCGCCGTCTACGTCAGCAGCTTCGCGCCGCAGAACTGCGAGCGGGCGGGCACCGTTGTAGCGACGATCTTCTGCTGGGCGCCCTCTTGAACCCGCAGCCACTTCCGGCGCAAGGTATCGGTGCGGCGGTACGCCGCGTGGCACGTGTACTTGCCGCCGGGCATAAGGCTCTCACCGAACGCGGCGCCAACGCCGAAACCGTACTTTGGGCGCTGTGGCAGGCAAGCGGACTCGAAAAAATTTGGGTGACCGAAAGCGCGCAGACCGGGCCGGAAGCCGAGCGGGCGCATCGAAATCTTGACGCCATGATAGGGCTTTTTGAGGCGGCTACTCGTTTCGTCGACCAGATGCCCGGTTCCTCCGCTGAGCTGTTCCTCGACTATATCGATGCCCAAGACCTTCCCATGGATACTCTCGCGGCGCGCGGCAAACGCTACGATGCGGTTGAAATCCTCACCCCGGCACTCGCGGCGGGCAGGCACTGGCAGACCGTCTACGTCTGTGGGCTACAGGATGGAACCTGGCCGAATACGACGGTGCGAGGCTCGCTCCTCAAAGCTGGTGAGCTGACCGACATCTGCGATATGGGTATTGCCGCAGCTCAGCAGGTGCGCATGAGCGACCGTGTGCGGGCGGTGCGGCACGACGAATTACGCATGTTCTCCACGGCAATATCGCGGGCGAACGAAAGGCTCGTTGTCACCGCCGTGAGCTCAACGGAAGACGCACCCAGCGAATTTTTCGATATTCTCGTGCCGGATGCGCGCACCGCCGACATCACCCACGTGCGCCGCCCCATGACCCTGCGCGCCCTCGTCGCGGAACTGAGGCGGTATGCGCAGGCTCAAGATACAGACCCCACCTTGGCAAATGCTGCGGCAGCACAGCTCAACAGGCTGGCGCAGGCCGGGGCACCGGGGGCAGCCCCGGAACAGTGGTGGGGACTTTTGCCTCTTTCGACCGAGCAGAATGCGTTTACATCGCATCCACGCCGTGACAGCTTGTCGAATGACTCTGGTGAGCCAGAAAAACTCACGGTTCCGGTATCGCCCTCGCGTATCGAGACGATTCATAAATCGCCCCTGGACTGGTTCGTATCGGCGGCTCGTGCCGAGGCGCAGACCGACACCTCGCGCTCGCTGGGAACGCTCATTCACGCGATCGCAGAAGAGTACCCGGATGCCGATTATATGACCCTGCGCGGTCAGCTTGAAGAACGCCTGAGTACGCTTGCGCTGCCCGATACTTGGGAGGGGCAGCAGATACGTGAACGTGCAGAGAAAATGGTGGATAAACTCGCGGTGTATATCAACGAGATTATGCCGGGTGATCACCGCGAACTCGTGGGCGTGGAGGGGGCTTTCCGGGTTTTGGTTCCCGGCGATGCCGTGAACGCCCAGATTTCTGGGCGAGTCGATAGGCTGGAGAAAACCGAGGATGGTCGATACGTCATCGTCGATTTAAAAACGGGTAAAACCAAACCCAATAAAAACCAGATCGCCGAACACGCCCAGCTTGCTGCCTATCAGGTTGCGGTAGAGGCGGGCGCCGGGGATGCCATGAGCCGTGATTTCGGCGTTGAGCCTGACGGTCTTGATATTCCTGCCGGGCTTGAGCACCGCGAGGTGGCGCCCCAGCGTTTCGAGGCTTTCACGCGCAAATCCGGGGGAGCCGCGCTCGTGCAGCTGGGCGACGGCACAGCAGCGTCTTCCCGGAATCGTCCCCAAGAGCAGGATGCGCTCGACCCCGAAACCGGTATCTGGGCGGTTCAGCTGGTTCAGCGTGCGGCGGAGCTGATTGCCGGTGCCGTTATGCAGACGCGGCATCGGCCCGGGGAAACCTGCCGCCTACCCGAAATTTGCCCTCTATGCCCGCAGGGACGCCAGATCACTCAGGATTAGCCCGACAACGGGGCTTTTGCTTGCTGGTGTGCCGAGCAGGCAACCCCAGCAGAAACGACAGATTCTTACAGGACACTAGTGGTTCCTAGAGGGTGACGTGCGGCCTCTATTCTGAACTGCGTCGGTGGTAAACTGCATCCTGTGGTTGTATCACATCTGATACAGCTGACACTATCACCCCGTCAGGAATGGATACGTACCGTATGACTACCTCTGAACCGGCTCAGCCGCACAAGCATGACGGCGACCGTGGCGCATCCGGAGTATCCGGGGGAACAGCACACCAACCTGCCCGACTTAGCGCCCGCGAGATCGCGCACGCGCTGGGGCTGAATCCGCCTACCGATGAACAGGTTCGCATTATTGAGTCGCCGCTTGAACCGCGGTTGGTGATCGCTGGCGCGGGCTCGGGAAAGACCGCGACGATGGTCGATCGTGTGGTGTGGCTTGTGGCCAATAAAATCGTGCGCGCCGATGAAGTTCTGGGCGTTACCTTTACCCGCAAGGCCGCAGGAGAGCTACGCGATCGCATGCGCACCCGCCTAAATATTCTGCGCGAACGTAACCTGATTGAGCTGAGCGAGGAAGAACTTCTTGCAGGCTCTTCCGAGCCCACCGTCTCTACGTACCACTCATACGCGAATAATCTCGTCAAAGAATACGGTCTGCGCCTAGGCGTTGAGCAGGATGCGCAAATGCTTGGCGATGCTCAAGCCTGGCAGCTCGCCGCGCAGATCGTGCAGTACTGGGACGGCGACCTACCCGCCGCCAGCTCAGCCTCGGGAGTCGCCTCAAAAAGTACGATCGTGCAGAGCCTTTTGCAGCTGTCGGGGGAGTGCGCCGAACATCTGGTAAGCCCGCAGCAGGTTATCGAATTTTGTTCCGCACACCTGGCGGCGTACGAATCACTCAGTTCGCCCGGTCCCAGTGCCAACGCAAAAAAGGTCATAGAGAGGCTGAAAGCCAAAATTATTTTGGCGCAGCTTGTGCAGCGGTATGCGCGAGTGAAAGCGCGTATGCAGGTGCTCGATTACGGCGACTTGATCGCGTTGGCGGCGCGGATCGCCCGTGAGGTGCCAGCCGCCGCACAGCTGGAGCGGGAACGCTATAAGGTTGTGCTTCTTGACGAATTTCAGGATACATCGCACGCCCAACTGCGGCTCTTTGCCGATTTATATGGCGCTCGCGACGGGCATGATGGGCGTCCCGGTCAGCCTGAGCATCCGGTAATGGCGGTGGGGGACCCGAAACAGTCTATTTATGGGTTCCGCGGTGCCTCCGACGGTCAGTTGTTTAGTTTTTATCAATACTTCCCAACACGCGATGAAACGCCTCTTTATTTGACAGTTGCGTGGCGTAATGACGTTGCTATCTTAGATGCCGCAAACCTGATCGCCGCTAAACTCAAGAACATTCCCGATTGGGTGCGTGCCCCTGCTCCGCCTCACGTGCCCGATCTGCGGCCTCGCTCGGTTATCCTCAATCCCGATGAATCAGGTTACCGCGCTATGCTCGGCTCAGTGCAGTTGGCACGCTACGGGTCTGATACCGAGGAGGCACAGGGCATTGCCGAACGTATCGTGCAGGAACGCGCCCGCTACGCCGATACTCCGGAACAGATGCCCACGATGGCGGTGCTTACCCGTACCCGGGCGCAGATGGAACCCATTCGCCAGGCTTGCGAGAGCCTGGGTGTTCCCGTGCAGGTGGTTGGTCTGGGCGGGCTTCTGGAACGTCCCGAAATTATTGATATGGTCTCGTTGCTGCGGGTCTTAGCAGACCCGAACCGTTCAGATGCCTTGATGCGTCTGCTCGCTGGCGCACGTTGGCGGTTGGGCACAGCGGATCTGCTTGCGCTGGGGGATTGGTCGAATTACCTGACGACCACGCGCGAGAAAAATATGGGACGAACCTTTGGCGAGCAGTCCTCTGAGGAGACGAGCGGAGATGTACCTTCGAGCCATCAAACTGATACCGATGCCAGTCTGCGTGCCGCCCACGAAGAATTTGAGCGGGCCCGTAAAAACGCTGTGGAAGACCTCGCCGAATACGGTTCGCTTATTGAAGCGATCGAGCATCTTCCCGCAGCAGATGAGGCCGGTAACCCCATCTACCCTGCGGATTACCCCGAATCCCGGCGCCGTCTGAGTGTTGAAGGTTTGCGCCGTCTGCACGCTTTCACCGCCGAGGTTGAGTATCTGCGCCAGTTTACTACCGAGGATATCGGCACCCTGCTCTATGAGATTGAGCGTGTGATGCTCCTGGATATCGAGCTTGCCGCCCGCCCCGGCGGGGACGCCTACGGATCGCGCGCGCATCTGGATGCTTTTCATGAGGTCGCCGCAAGTTACGCTGCGAGTTCACCGCGCATCAACGCGATGCTCTATGCTGGCGCAGACGGAACCGAGGTTGATGAGGACGCCCCCACCGCCCGGCGGTTTGTGCTCTCTGCCAACGGTATTAGCTATCTGCTGGGTTTTCTCTCCTGGCTGGAACAGGCCCAAAACCACGAGCGGGGGCTAACTCCCGCCGAAGAGGAACCTCGGCGCGATGCGGTGCAAATCCTTACGATGCACGCGTCGAAAGGTCTGGAATGGGATCACGTGTATCTGCCGCGTATGTGCGATAAATATCCCACACGTCCACATACCTGGCACCGCCTGGAACATGGAAGCCTGCCCTGGCCTCTACGAGGTGACCGCGACTATCTGCCGTCCGCTTTGGAACGGGCTGAAGAGGTGAGCGCCCTAGAGAACTATAAAGAGCTCAATGCGCGTCTTGAAGACGGCGAAGATCGGCCGCGCCGTCATGGACGCCGACGTCTTCATCAGCCTCACGCACTTCAAGGGGCATGAGCAGACGGGCTTCGGCGGCGCGATCAAGAACATCGGCATGGGCTGCGGCAGCCGCGCGGGCAAGATGGAGCAGCATTCGTCGGGCAAGGTCGGCGTCCACACGGATCTCTGCCGCGGCTGCCGTCGCTGCGCGAAGGAGTGCGGCTCGGACGCGATTTCCTACGAAGGCAGCAAGGCGGTCATCGACAAGGAGCTTTGCAAGGGCTGCGGCCGCTGCATCGGCTCCTGTACCTTCGATGCGCTTTACAACGAGGTTTGGGACGCCGCTGACATCCTCGACCGCCGCATGGCGGAATACGCGCAGGCGGTCTGTCAGGACAGGCCGTGCTTTCACATCAGCATCGCGCGCGAGATCTCGCCGAACTGCGACTGCCATGGCGAGAACGACGCGCCG
>ERZ772974.2331-NODE-2331-length-11675-cov-2.820396_pt1 | contig 11675 bp, 10 predicted proteins | sample MGYA00580671_ERZ772974 | MGnify/ENA primary metagenome ERZ772974 (study PRJEB29015, sample SAMEA2738065) | human oral metagenome | biome: human oral; feature: human-associated habitat; material: saliva | place: China | collected 2218 ... | reverse complement strand
GCTTGATGAAAAAAAACTCAGTGAATATAAAATTGATGAAGGGCGCTATGACATTGGTGATGGTGAGTTAGTAAAAAATCACATGAAAGAATACCTCAAAAACCTGGCAGAGCAAGGTAATACATCCGCTGAAATTTACTTGGCCATTGCAAATAGCCTAGAAAAAGAAGGCGAATTTACAAAGCCAACCTTTGAGCATCAACCAGAGATTTTCCATAAAGCATTAATTACGGCTATGTTACAGTCTGAACCAGATTATGATAACTCCATTAAATCTATGGTTTCTTCCTTCGATTTACCTGGACATAACTTCTTAGAATCTCTGCAATCAGATAAAACACCGTTGGAAGTGCTAAAGGAATATAACATCTCCAGTATCGTAAACAAAGAACCTTACCTGGATAAAGATTTATTAAAAACATCTGTTAAAACTATGGGCTATTCCGAGAGTAACCTTTTGGATAGTTTAAGTAATTCTATCCGACTAAGTGTAGTCAAAGGGTTAGTAGATAAAGAATATATCGACAAAAATACGTTATCTGAAGATATGCAAGCTAATATAGAAAAAGCAGATAAGATGGCAGAAACCTATCATAAAAAGTGGTTAGCCTACCAACGTCATACAACTAATGAAGCCCACCCTTATGGGTCTTATGTTGCATACTCAGAAAGTAAAGACGTATTAGACTCATTACCTAGTAAATCTGCTTCTAACACTAAGGATCAAAGTATAGTACCAGAAACTAAGGACCATACAACCGCTGAAAAATCCTTACCGAAAGATACGAGTATACCACACTACGATCCCCCTGTAGTCATCAAAAAACGGTCATCAAATGCTTTATTTAATAAAGAAAACTCTCCGTTTGAACCTAAAAAAACTACAGATAAAACTATTCAAGGAGGTCCATCTCCTAAAGCTAAGGAACAGTTATCCACAAGACAAACTGCTCCTATGAAACCAATCGTATATACTCAATCCACACCTAAAGATATTACCAAAGATAAAGGTCGTGAACGAAGTATATCCAGATAATTGTTTGTCTTTCATATAAGGTAGAATCGTTTACCATCAATACAGTACTCTATCTTAACTTACAGAAATACAACCTTAACATAAAATGGCTCTTACACTATCTACCGTGTAGGAGCCAGAAAGGAGAATGTATGTATATCCCTAAAAGTATAAAATTATCAATCATCACTACATCCATTATGTTAGGTATGTCTACACTTCCTAGTCATGCACAAATCCCTGTAATAGATACATCTAACATTATGCAACAAGCAAAAACTTTGGCTGAAACTGTGAAAGTAGTAACAAATACTGCACAACAAATTCAATTACAATTACAGGAATTAAAATCATGGCCAGAAGAACAGTTGAACAAATTAACTGCTAAGTTTGATGGTGGTATACAAAAAATTACAGATACGATTAATAGTAAAACAAGTATCCTGGGTGACTTAAATAAAGGAATTGGTAAAGAAGGATGGTCTGAAAAAGGCGGTCTTAGTACAAATGAAATCAAAGACCTTCTTTCCAAGTCTTTCCCAGAAATTGGCACTACCACAAACCTTGCTGCTAACCAAGATGCTCTCCAGGCATCCAAGCGTAATGGCTGGAGCATACTTTCTAAAAGTAATATAGATACCCTGCAAAAATATCATCAATATACACAAATGGTGGCCGATGCAACGAAGGAGTTAGGTGATCTAGTGAAGATGTCTGACAAAGCGATTGGTGCCAAGCAATCTGCTCAGATTGGCAATAGAATTAGTGCTGTAAAAGGTAGAATTGACGGCATCAACAGTATTCTCTCTGCTTTAACTGGTCAACAAGCGGCTTTAAAAGAGGCACAAGAGTTGCAAGAAAAGAAAAATGAGGAGATTGCTACAAAGTCTAGAATCGAAGCTAACATTAATGCAATTAATTCTGAGTCTAAGAGTGCTGCAAGCAGCACTTTAGGTGAAGACCCCTGGGTAAAACTCATCAAAAAAAGAGGCAATGCATCTTGGATTGGACTATAATTATTAATTTATTTTACTAGTATTTATTAAACATTAAAGAGGTCCAACCTTATGGTTAGACCTCTAATAGTAATTATTTTTGTTGTTCTGCTCGTTTCTTAACTAGTGCTTGCCATGGATCTGGTGCCAATGTTGATTTAGCACTTTCATCTGCCATTTTCTTTATATATATTTGTTGTTTAGTTATTCTATTCCACGTATCATTTTTTTCTTGTATATTACGTTTTAATACTATTAAGTCGTTATTTAATGTGGTTTCTTTAACAGCATACTCTTCCATTAACTTTAATTTATCTTGGATTTGTTTATCCACAGATTCATGTTTTTTCACTGCATCTTCGTAGGCTTGATTTGCTTGCTCCATCGTTAATGGTTGTAAATCAGGAACCTCAATAGATTCAGCTTGTTGCATAAGTGTAAGAACTTCATTTTTAGTAGTATTATATTTCTCTTGTTCTCCACAACCAGCTAACAACATAATACACATTGCAGTAACTAATAACAGTAAAATTTTCATCCGTTTCATAATTAATCCTTTCTGGAGGTATATATGACCCCTGCTCCAAGTCCAAATTTTTTAACAGATTTAACTGCCTTTAAAGCTCTCGATCAAATGATAGACTTTTTTCGAGAAAGTTCAGTTATCGGCTATCTTAATCTTCTCCCTTATTCTATCACACTTTTACTTGTTTTCGTAGGCTTAGACATCGTATTCTCTTGGTCTATTTATAATGGTTCCATGAGAATGCAAGAATTAGTATCTAAGCTCATCAAAGTAGGTATACTTCTATTCATCATCCAACATATGCCTGAAATTAATAGCATCATTATACGTTCGTTTCAACAGTGGGGATTTATAGCTGCTGGCACTACAATTGAAATTGATAAAATCACTACACCAGCAAACATAATGGGATATTCTCTAACAGTTCTAGCTGATGTTTGGACAGCGATGGAAAAAATATCCATATTCACAGCTGGAGGTTTATCAACCTTATTTGGATGTATAATGGCTACAATTGCTGTTCTATTTTCATTCTTTTTAATGGCTATGGAAGTTATGATGGTCATTATTGAATTTAATATCTTTGCTTCACTATTAGTAATACTTATTCCATTTGCAGCAATGAAACAAACATCATTTTTGTTTCAGCGATGTGTTTCTACCGTAATCAATTATGGTGTAAAAATGATGATTATCTATTTCCTAATTGGTTTAATAACAACTACTAGCGTTACTTATTCAAAGATATCTACTGCTAATTTATCGGGCATGTTAGTTCAATCAATGGTATATTTGGCACTTGGATATATCGTATATAAAGTTCCAACCATTATTTCAGGCATGCTCAATGGTCAACCTTCTATGAGTGGCAATGGTGTTGCTAGTTCCGTAGCATCAGCACCAGGAAAAGCCCTTTCTACTGCTGGTGCAGCCATTGGTGGCGTTGCTGCTGTTGCTGCTGCTTCACGAGTACAAGGCGTTAATAAATGGGATACTTTTAAATCTTCTTCGGCTCAATTTGGGAAGAATATGCTTGGTATGGCCAAAGCAAAAGCTGGCGCCTCTGTACTACGAGGTGCAGATAAAACAAATGAGTTATTACGAGCTGGAAACGCCATCGAAAATGGTACCTGGAAACGACAAACTGATGAACAACGTAATACTGGTATGGGTATGACTAATACACAAAATGTTCCTTTATCTAAAAAAGCTCAGGAACGATACAATGATGTAGAAACTTCTATTAATAGAAGACTGGATAGTTACAAAGAAAAAAAATATGAAATGCCAACATCTACTCCGTATAGTTCTTCTACTAGCACATCTAACAGTTATAAACCTACACCAACTGATCCACCTAAACCTACAACAAATGAAACAGATAAGCCAAAGTCTAATTAATCATGAAAGGGGGTGCTTAGCATGAAACGATTATTAAAATTGTTGTGTATAAGTCTACTTCTCTTATGTTCTACTATATCTGTTTTCGCTATTACACCTCCTTTTAAAGGTGGCCCAATCACATCTGGATATGGTCCCAGAAGTATTGATGTTGGTGCAAGCGATTTTCACTATGGCTTAGATATTGGTGTAGATGATACATATATCCATGCACCTGCTGATGGATATGTTCAGCATGATGTAGATGGTGGATTTGGTGAAGCCCATATCATATTCTGGTTTGGTGAAAATACACCTTACAAAAATCAATCCTTACTTTTCGGTGATTTAGGTGATGAATCCAACTATATGAATGGCGGCCTTACTGGTGTACGAGTTCCTGTAAAAGAAGGCGATATTATTGGGGTCGTTCATGGATTTGATCCTAATGTTGCTGATGGCCCACACGCACATATTGAGTACCATCCTAATGGTGAAACATATGGTGGTGGTTCTGAGTACGTTGGTGAATTTTTAAAATCATTAGGAATGGATCTTTCTGGAAATGTATATACAAAAGACTACAATGGTTCAGGCGAACATGACACAGGTATACCTTGGAATGTGCAAGCCTTAATGGGAATTGGTAATTCTATTAACGATACGATGGTAAAATTCCAGGGATTTGCCTCTAAAGCCTACGATAATATCCATACCTATGCACTTACCCTTCTATTCATTTTATTTGCAACAGATATAGTGTTTCTAATCATCTTATCTGGTTTTGAACTAGATTTAATTACTATGCTTTCTAAATTAGTCAAGCTAGGTATATTCATTTTCTTAGTCGAACACTGGAAAGAGATCGTCAACACTATATTTAAAGGATTTATCACACTAGTTGGTACCTCTTATGCAGGAACAAATACTAACTTTTTAAATGATGTCAGTCAACCACAGTTGTTATTACAAAAGGCCGTTAACCTACTTAATCCAGCACTCAATAAGATTGCTTCTTTTGGCGCTAGAGATTTTATTAGTAATATAGGTACGATTTTACCTATTTATCTCCTAACCTTTTTAGTTATAGGGATATTCATCCTGGTAGCATTATATATTATGATTTGCTACTTAGAGTTTTATATCAGTGGTGCCCTTAGTATCATTACCGTTCCATTTGGAATACTACATTGGTCCAAGTTTATTCCTGAAGGATTTGTTGGCCATTTAACTTCTAGCACTATCAAACTGATGCTAATTTCAGTACTAGTAGGTTTAACTACTATTGCGGTAAAAGATGTAACGGTAACTGAAATGTTCTCCGCTACAGTTAGTGCCACAGAAACAACTACTGGGGTTCCAACAGATACGACCAGCGGTGGTTATGTAGGGATGATTTATGAAGAAGCTGCAAGATTTGGTGTCGATCCAGCAGTAATTTTAGCTATTGCCATGCATGAATCTGGCGGTGATACCATTGATGCAATCCATATGACTCCCAATTGGCAAGGGTCTGGTGCACAAGGTATTATGCAAACAATGCCTGGACAAGATGGAATTGATGAAAATGGCAACCAAGTTCACATTGATGAAGCCTATCCTGGCTATCAATCTGATCCTCGCCAAAATATACGGGCAGGTATTGCTATTTTCAAATCAAAATTAGACTTTGCGGATGGAGATACTATAAAAGCTATTGGCTATTATTATGGCAGTTTAACAGAATCTTATACTTCTGAAGTCCTTGCTAACTATGCAGCAATCACTGGACGTGACTTCTCTAAATTATACAGTAGCACAGGTCACAAAAACCCTCATAAAATTACTACAGAGCAGCTAGTAACATTCTTAACCTTCTGTACAATTTTAATTGCATTAGCATTATTGATTTTAAAAGTTCCAGAAAAATTAATGAAACATTTAGGAGGTCAAATTGAACTACCGTAAGTTTCCTAATTTTAAAAACAAATCTATCCCCACCTTAAAACCATTCAAAAAATCAAAAAAAAGGACCTTTTGGGAGCGTTTAGTTAGACCTAAGTATATTATCATTCCTAGACCTCAAAATGAGCATCAAAAGGCCCTTACAGGTGGTTTATTAGGATTAGTCAGCATCTTCTTCATAGCTATTATGATTAGCTTTTTTCCCATTTTATATTTTAACGTCACTGATAGCGCTCCTCATGGAGTTTATATACGAGTTCCTGGTCAAGCAATGTACGGAGATTATACTGTAGTACGATTACCACATTCCATTTATTTAGATAATGGACGTATTGAACCAGAAGGAAAACAACTTATTAAGATGGTTCGGGCTTTACCAGGTGACACTTTTACAATTGAGTCTACAGAAATTAAAATTCACGAAAAGGATCCAGTACAGTTTGAAAAATATTCACTACATCCTTTTGATTCAGAAAAGGATTCTAGTTATAAGATGTATATCTCCTACGTGATTAATCCTAATCCAACATTACCTCATATTCCTAATGGTACCTATACCGTACCAGAAGGTTCAAAATTATATATCAACCCACCTATTGGTTCATTTGATAGCCGTTATTTAGGACCCATTGATGATCACTATGAAATTGGTAAAATCGTTTTACTCTTAGATTTTAAGTATATTAATAAGTTCTTGAGTTTATTTGAACTAAATGAAGTATCTCTATGAAAGGAGAGTCTGAAATGTTATTTGACTTATTATTTCTAATCTTTTTAATTATTCTTTTGTTAAGCACCATCACGTGTTCTGTATTTTGTTTTAAAGTAGTATCTCAATTAAATACGTTTAAGAAAGACTTAAATACAGTTTCTCGTGAATTAATCACATTTAATCGCAATACGAAATAAAAGGAGGGATTGATTATGAAAGGAAAGAAATATCTATCTGCTTTCATGATTACTACTCTATTAGGCTTAACTGTCTTTCCTACTAACATTGATGCCAGATGGCATCGTCATTATATGCCTATCCATCCTGGAGACCATGTTTTCGATGCGAAACGATTCGCTGACAGTGTTCGAGAAACAATTCAACAAGGATTAGTGTTTAAAAACATGGTTGAACAACTCAAACATCTGAATTTAAAGAATATGGGAGCTAAACTTAGTTATCTAACTGCATCACTATCTTCTTTTAAACTACCTAATCTTGATGGCATCATGGGTAATCCTGATAAAGCAGGAACCTATACATCATACGGTGCTAATAATAAATATGGTGCAGATGTGCTGAATGACAATATGTTTCCAAGGCTTGTAATTGGTGAAAGAGAGACAAATAACAACAATCTATTTAGTCTCTCTACAAGGCTCAATTCATCCATTACCTATTCACAGGATGCAATAACAAAAACCCTCTCCAACGATACACCTGGTATTCGTGGAGAGGGTCAAAAAGCCCATGTATTAGAAGCCTTGCAAGGTTTTCAAAAAGGCGAATATATTCAGTATAAAGCAGCCCAATTAATCCAAAAATTAGAAAAAGATCAGTTGGAACGACAAACAGAACGTTTTGAAAATGAAAAAGCTAGCGTTCATATGCAAACTATTACAGTTGATCCATATCATCCTAATGAATTTACAGAAATGCATAAGAAAGATTTACCCGTTCAAACTAAAGCAATTGGGATGCCAGATTTATAGAATTACTTACTCTCTTTTTTCTTATTGATTAAAGAGAGTAAATTTTCTAATACTAACAATTCGTCCATTTCAAACTCTGTTAACATTTGTTGAATTTGGACACGTTTTAATTCTAGTAATGACATTGTGTTAATAGGTCGTTCAGCCATCATACTGGAAGTATCAGCATTCCCCAGCAATAACCATTTCATATCTACACCAAGTTTAGCTAGTGAAACAAGCAATTCCAGTGAAGGAGGTCTACGCCCCCATTCTACATCCGATAAGTTAGATTGAAACATATTAAATTCTTTCGCAAAGTCTGTTTGCTTCATATTAAATGCAATCCGCACCTGGCGAATACGTGATCCAATTGTATCTTTTACTTCCATATCTATATCTCGCTATATAACAATATAATATATTTTAAAACCCAATAAATAAGCTATTTATATTGAAATTTTATTAAAAATATAAAATTTTGTCAATTATTTTATATCATTATTGATATATTAATTAGAAAGGAGAATCTGAAATGAAGCGACTTATTATTGCAGAAAAACCTGACATGGCACGAGCATTTGCATCCTATCTATTTTCAGATAACTACACCAAAGGAAATGGATGCCTAATCTCAGGCGATACAACTATTACCTGGGCCTTTGGCCACATGTTAAAAAATGCAATGCCTGGAGATTACGGTGACTCCTTTAAATCCTGGAGTGCCTACCCTATCTTTCCTACTGAATGGTTAATGAAAGTCGATGCCAACTGTGTTAAACAATTTAAAATCATCCAGGAACTATTACAATCAGCAGATGAAGTTATTCATGGGGGCGACCCTGATCGTGAAGGACAATTACTAATTGATGAAATCCTAACTTATTGCGACTATAAAGGCCCTATTAAAAGAGTTCTTGCCAACGCTAAAGATAACGATAGTCTAGCACGTGCTTTTAATAACCTGGAAGATAATAAAAAATACTACAATTTATATCAATCTGGCCTATGCCGTTCTCAAGCCGACTGGTTGATTGGAATGAACTTAACCCGTTTATATACGCATCGAAGCAAATCGTTTGGCCACCGAGAATCATTCCGTGTAGGTCGTGTAAAAACACCTACATTAGCACTCATTGTGCAACGAGAACATGAAATTAAGAACTTTACTTCTATTAAACACTACTCCTTACAGGGGGCATTTGAGCAAAATCATTTAACTTTTACTGCTAAACATGTTTTATCTGAAACTCTAAAACAATCTTGTGATGCTAATGGCCATTTAACAGATAGAGCCTTATTAGATGGCTTACTCCTTAAATTGCAAGACCAGCCTGCTTTTGTAAAAAATGTTAACTATTCTGAAGGTGTGACTGAACCACCATTACCCCACTCCTTAGATACACTACAAGTAGAAGCCAATAGTGTGTACGGATATAGTCCAAAAAAAGTGTTAGAATTAACACAATCATTATATGAAAAAGCATATGTTTCGTATCCTCGGTCGGATTGTAACTACATTCCTACATCGCAGCACGATGATGCTACTAAAATCTTAGGCACAATTAGAAACAGTATAGAATTACCTTCTATTGATTCCTTATTAGATAGTAGTCAACAATCCAAAGCATTTAACGACAAAAAAATAACAGCCCATCATGCTATCATTCCTACATCCGTTCTTCCTAATTCATTAACTACTGAAGAGCAAAATATTTATGAATTAATTGCACTGAGATATTTAATTCAATTTATGCCTCCAGAAAAGTGGAATAAAGTAGAATATACTATTGGAATTGCTGATGAAGAATTTAAAGGATCTGGCAAAGAAATTGTATCTCCTGGGTTTAAAGTTGTTTTGGCCAAAACTAAAAAGCAAGACGAAGATGAAACCGATCCTGAATCGACTAACACCATTTTACCTTCACTCAACGAGGGTGATACTCCTAAAGTATCTAAAATTAGTGTTAATGAATCTAAAACTAAACCGCCCAAACGATTTACTGAAGGTACTTTAATCAAAGCCATGGCTAATATCTATCAATTCATCCCAAAAGATGAACCTTTGCGTGAAAAATTAAAAGAATTAAAAGGTATTGGTACACCTGCGACTAGAGATACAATTATTGCTGAGTTACTTTCTACTAATAGCAATGGAAATCCTTGCCTTCCTTTAGTCTCAAAAAAAGGAAAAGAATTATTACCAACCGCATGGGGTGAACAATACATTAAGATTATGGATACAGAACTCACTACTCCACTATCTACTGCCATTATGGAATCTTACTTGGCTAAGGTAGAATCTGGAGAGTACTCCTTAAGTGAATACATCAATATTTTAAAAGAAATGATCAGTTCTATTATTAAAAAGGTAGAATCTCAAACATTTCCATTTCCAACAGATTATGTGGAGGGTGAACTAATCCCTTGTCCTATTTGCAAAGAGGGTCAACTGTTAAAGAAAAAAGCAAAAAATGAAAATAGATTTTTCTATGTCTGCTCTGATCCCAACTGTCATCACCCTGTGACCTTAAAAAAAGTATTCTATAAGGATTCACCAAAAGGTCCAGTCATCCATCTGTGTGATGCTTGTCAGGTGGTAACAACTGCTTGTAAAGGTCCTTATGGTGACTATTACCACTGCCCTTCATGTCACGCTAACTATAGTGCTGAAGGGAATAAAAAGAAGCCGACTAATAAATAAAAGGAGGATATATGCCATTAGTTGTAGAAGAACCTCTACCTGATTACGATTTAGAACAAGAAGAACAAGACGAAGAACAACCATATGAAGCACCTGAAGGTTCTGGTGAATCTAGCGGTGATATGACTCTTCGCCCTTCTAAACCAACCCCTCCAGAAGTTTCAACGCCACAATCAATGAATGAAGATCTTAACATAGGAATGATGAACTATGTCAAGAATATCTTTGATGAACAAGGAGCTCAATTAAAAGAGCTTAACGAATCTATCAATACTTGTTTCGATAGGCATAATGCATTTTTACAAAAACAAGATAATGAACTACAAGAAACAATTGATAACTTAAATAAGCATAGTAGTGGACTATCAAAGACATTCAAAGAATCTTTTATAAAAAAACTACGCCAAGATATTGTAGAAGAACTAAATTCTTTCTTACAATCTGAACTTGAATCATCCATCAAAGCAGCGCATCAATCTATGAAAGAAACTATGGAAGTTGGCCATAAGAATTACCAGATGCTAATTAAATTAATGGATCAAAATTACAAAACGTTGTTTAATCAATATAAACAGCCATTTAAAACAGTTCGTCTTTTCTTCTGGTTCTACATAATCTCTTCAGTAATCAATTCAATACTAGCTATATTTCTTATTGTAAAACTTTTAAATTAGATACCATAAAAGCCTACGATGCGCCTCGTAGGCTTTTATATTTCTTAATGACTTATAGATACTTTATTTTCCTGGAATGGTCAAATATCGGTCAAATCTAATATAAAAAATATCATAAAACATTGTTTTTAAGCCATTTATGATACATATTTCTAAGAATATACCATTCTTTACCCTTAATGCTCAATACCAAGGCGTGCTTCTACGCCTTGATCATAATAATGGCGGTACGCCTCCATGACGGTAACCAAGTCCGCTTCATCTAAGAGCCATTGAGGAGCACCACGGCCAGTGAATACCACTTCTACATTAGGATTGCGAGCCGCTAGTAAAGCGCGCCCTTCCGCTTCGTCAATTAGCCCGAAAAATAGCGCCATATTGTATTCATCTAAGATAACAATATCAAAGTCTCCCGTAGCCACCGCTTGTAGGGCTCGTTCTTGACCAATGTGAATTAAGTCTTTGTACTCTTGTGGAGGCTGCCCTTTGGGAAAGACTACTACATCATCCCCCCATCGACGCAACTCTTCCTCGCTTTTCATGCCTTCTGGAATGATGAAAAATGGTTTTCCTACTGTTTCTACTGTGATAGGTTCCAAATGATCTAATACAGCATGTTCTGAGTACACTTTTGACTTCATAAATTGAAGCAATAGCACTTTCTTACCAACTCCAGCAGCACGCACCGCTAGACCGATGGCAGCAGTTGTTTTTCCCTTGCCATCACCTGTATAAACTTGCACATAGGATTTCA
>ERZ772974.2326-NODE-2326-length-11680-cov-13.181161_pt1 | contig 11680 bp, 7 predicted proteins | sample MGYA00580671_ERZ772974 | MGnify/ENA primary metagenome ERZ772974 (study PRJEB29015, sample SAMEA2738065) | human oral metagenome | biome: human oral; feature: human-associated habitat; material: saliva | place: China | collected 2218 ... | reverse complement strand
GCTTCTTTGTTTTGCAAGACTTTGGCGGCTTCTTGTTCGGCTTTTTCAAAACGGCCTTCAAAATATGCCAAACCCGCGCTGTTTAAAGAGGCAGAAGCCTGACGGCCTTTGCGGGCAATGCCGAATCGTTGCATACGCGCCGGAAGGTTCAAGAGGCCGAACACGAATTTAATCAGGAAATATAGGACAAATACGCTCAACAGCAGGCCTAAGACAAAGGCATGCAGATTGATACGCAGCATGGTTTGCTCAACCACGACATATACGTTGCCGGTATAAATGCCGGAAGCCAACGCTAAACCGACGGCGGCGGCAAACAGAATGACAATCCAAACGACGGTTTTCATGCTTGCTCTCCTTTAATTTTGGCAGCAGGCTTGGTTTGGTTTTGTGGTTTGGCAGCTTCGGCGGCCGGTTCTTTTTTGTTTTCAGACGGCAATGCAGGCGCTTCCAGAGATTGAGGGGCGGAAGCGGCGGCCGGTGCGGCAGTCGTAGCTTGCTCGGCAGCTGCCGCCGGAGCAGAAGCGGTTTTCTCGGCAGCTTGGGTTTGTGCAGCTTCTTCGGTCGTTATTTGTGTACGCGAACCTTCTTGATAAACGCGAACGGCGCTCAAGCTGGCTTTCAGGCTGTCGTCTGAAATCATACGGACATCAAGGGCTTTGAGTTCGGCCAACTCTTTTAGCCATGACTGGGTAGCAGGGGATTTGCTGTCGAAGTATTGCTTCACGGTTGCTTCAACGTTGTTCAAATCGCTTTGATACACTTCGCCGTTGTGTTGCAACAGGGCAATGCGTGCATCCAAAAGGCGCAGGCGCAGGTTTTCACGGATGAAGTAGGTTTGATCGGGTGAAATCAACATGGCGTCGTTGCTGTCCAGATGACGGACTTCAACCAAGCCTTTGAGGGCATTGAGGGATTTCTCCCATGTGTTTTCCCACCAAGTTCCTGAATTGGCGGCTTCGACAGGCGCAGCACCTGGTTTCAATACGCCGTCCAAAACCAAAGGCAGGCCTGAAATACCGGTTTCCAAACGATCGATACGCAAGGCAGTAGCGGAAATATCGACATAAGGACGGTTTTTCAGCGCGGCTAAATCATTGCTGATGGCTTGCTTGATGGGGATAAGCTCAGGCTGTTCAAAACGGCTTAAGCGGCTGTCAATGTGTTCCAATACGCTGACCGCGCCTTGAAGGTTGCCTGACAGCATCAATTGTTGCGAAGCAGTGTTCAACATGGATTCGGCTTCGTCGACCAGCCAGTTGATACGGCCTTTGAGTAACTCTTGATAAGCTTTCTGCATTTGCAGGATTTGATCGCTATTGCTTTTTTGACCGTTGTTCAGGCGGTCTAACTCGGCCTGAATAGCGGTTTGGCGGTTGAGGTTGTCTTTTAAAAGGCTGGCGTTTTCAGATTCGCCCAACGCAGCTTTGTCGATTTTTTGGTTGAATTCGAGCTCTTGGTTCTTTAAAACATTTTGACCCTGTACAAACAGGAATCCGCTCGCACCCAAGCTAAGCAGTGCCAAGACAGTTGCACCTGCGGCCAAGGCTTTGCCGCCAGATTGTTTGATGATAACAGGGGCGTTGTTTTGTGGGAGATTGTTGGACTCGGGCATGCTCGCCTCCACTTGCTGAGGTTGGGTAGGTTTGATTTGTTCAGACGGCCTGGTGTTTTCAGAACGTTCAGGCGCCGGAGCTGCCGTATTGGCAACTTGTTGGGTATCTTTATTGTCTTCGACTGGGTTCACTGCTTGGCTCCTTTGTGGCATGGATGAAAGTGCAGCGGATAAAGAGGTGACGGTTTCTACGTGTTTGGCACCGACGATGCGAAGCGCATCGGCAATGCGCGGATGGTGGGTAAAGTATAGCAAGGATTCGAAGAATCGGGAAAATTGTGGCGGAATCTGATGGAAAAATTCGCGCGCGAGTTCGCCGGATGTGACGTAGGCGGCGGCGATGTCTTCGGTTTTAAAGTTCTGCCAATCGATGGCGTGTGGCCGTCTGAAATAGATTTCGGCGATGTCGATTTGGAAACCCAGTTCGGTCAGTTTGTCTGCCAGAAAATCACGGCCACCATGGCCTCGAACGATTAGAACTCGGGCGTTGGGCGGCAGGTTTTTCCAAATAGGCATTCTCAAGACGGCTTCACTGTCGTTGCCGTCTTCGGGAGAGAAGACGGGATAAGGGGAGAATTGCGCCAAAGTATGTTGGCTGGTTTGGCCGACGGTAATGTGTGCTTTGGGGCCGTCTGAAAAGTTCAGATGCGGCGCTGCGGTTTCAATAGCGGTGGGGCTGACCCAAAACACGACATCGGCTTGCTTGAATTGTTCGGAGAGTTTTTTTAACGCCGAACGATCCGCCTCTATTTCAATCGGACTCAATACCTGAGCCTGCCAACCGGCTGCATGGCAGGTTTGGATATCTTGTTGCGGACGGTTGGACGGTCGGATGATGAGTAGAGTAGGCATAATGTGGGATAAATTATTAAGGTTTTAGGCCGTCTGAAAGAGGGGTTTCAGACGGCCTGTTACTAGCACAGCTTATTGATCGACGAATGCGCGCTCAATCAGGTAGTCGCCACGAACGCCGGTTTTCGGAGAAACGATCAGGCCGAATTCGTCCAAGACGCTGCAGGTGTCTTTCAACATGGCAGGGCTGCCGCACAACATAGCACGGTCGTCTTGAGGATTGATTTTAGGCAGGCCGATGTCTTCGAAGAGTTTGCCGCTGCGCATCAAATCGGTCAGACGGCCTTGGTGTACATATTCTTCGCGTGAAACGATCGGGTAGTAAATCAGTTTTTCTTTAACCAGGTCGCCCAAGTATTCGTGTTCGGGCAATTCTTTGGTGAAGCGGTCGTAGTATGCCAAGTCTTTTTTGTAGCGTACGCCGTGAACCAAGATGATTTTTTCGAATTGCTCGTAAATTTCAGGGTCTTTGGTAATGCTCAAGAAAGGGGCGATGCCGGTACCGGTGCTCAAGAGGTAGAGGTGTTTGCCCGGATTCAGGTCGCCGGCAACCAATGTGCCGGTCGGTTTTTTACTGATGAGGACATCGTCGCCGACTTTAAGGTGTTGCAGGCGGCTGGTCAATGGGCCGTCTTGTACTTTAATGCTGAAAAATTCCAGATGCTCTTCCCAGTTGGCAGAAGCCACGCTGTATGCGCGCATCAGCGGTTTGCCGTCTACCATCAGGCCGACCATGACGAATTGGCCGTTTTCAAAGCGCAAAGATTCGTCACGGGTGCAGGTAAAAGTGAAGTAAGCGTCGGTCCAGTGATGTACGGACAAGACTTTCTGGGTATTGAATGCTGCCATTGATATTTTCTGTCGGATGGGGCCGTCTGAATGGGATAAGTCGGGGCGGCCGAGGTTAATAAAAAGAGTGGAATACGGCTTCAGTTACTTGCTCGCCGGTACGGCTGATTTTTCGCTGAGGCTGTGCAGGTCGGCATAGCGTCCGCCTGCGCTGATTAATTCTTGGTGTGTGCCTTGTTCGACGACATTGCCTTCGTGCATCACAACGATATTGTCGGCTTTTTCGATGGTAGAAAGTCGGTGGGCAATCACCAAAGTGGTACGGTTTTGCATCAGGTTTTCCAATGCGGTTTGTACCAAACGTTCGGATTCATTATCCAATGCACTGGTGGCTTCGTCTAAAATTAAAATCGGCGCGTTTTTCAAAAGCGCACGCGCAATAGCGAGACGTTGACGTTGGCCGCCGGACAGTTTTAAACTGTTTTCGCCGACTTCAGTGTGCAGGCCTTGCGGCATTTTTTGGATAAATTCCCAAGCATTCGCGGCTTTTGCAGCATTGATAATTTCTGCCTCACTGAATTTGTCAGCTTGAGCATAGGCAATGTTTTCAGCAATCGTACCATTAAACAGGACAACGTTTTGGCCGACGAATGCCATGCGGCTGCGCAAGCTTTCGAGCGTATATTCATTGACGTTGATACCGCCGATCAAAACTTCGCCTTCATTGGGATTAAGGAAGCGCGGCAACATATTGGCCAAGGTGGTTTTGCCGCAACCCGATGCGCCGACCAAGGCAGTCACTTTGCCTTGCGGGACAAGCAGGTTGATGTGGTTCAAGCTGTTGCGTTCGGCTTCGGGATAACGGTGTACAACATCGCAAAATTCGATATTGCCAGGGTTTGGGCTGAGGGTTTGTTTGCCTTCGTTGCTTTCTTCGGGTTGATCCAAAAAGGTAAAGACGCTTTCTGCCGCCGCCAAACCACGCTGCAGGGATTGCATCACGCCGGTCATGCGTTTGATGGGGTCAAACATCAAGATCATGCTGGACAAAAACGACATAAAATCGCCTGCGCTGAAGCCTGAAAGTCCGGCTTGGCGGGCGGCTGCGTAAATAATTGCGGCCAGTGCAACCGAAGCCATTAATTGCGTAATGCCGGTACCGGCAGAGCTGGCGGAAACCTGTTTGAGCAGGTTGCGGCGCACATCGTCGGCAATACGGTTGAAGCGGCGATTTTCATAATCTTGACCACCGTAGATTTTTACAACGCGTTCGCCATTAATGCTTTCGCCCAAAACCTGCATCAGCTGGCCAAGATAAATTTGGTTGTTGGCAGACAATTTGCGCAGGCGTTTGCTGACTGTTTGGATACATACGGCGACGACCGGCAAAATAATAAAAGTAATCAGAGTCAAACGCCAGTTCAGATAAGTCAGCAAGCCCAACAGGCCGACTACGCTCACGCCGTCTTTGGCAATCACGGTAATGACGTTAAATCCTGCATCGGTAATTTGGTTGACGTCGCTTAAAATGCGCGACATCAGACGGCCGCCGGTATTGCTGCTGAAATACGAAGTCGGCAGGTGCATCATTTTGTTGAACATTTCACCGCGCAAGCGCTGCACCAAGTGGCTCGACAGATACGTCGTGCAATATTCGTTGATGAAATTGAACAGGCCGCGAACGAAAAACAGCGCCACAATTGCCAGCGGCAACCATGACATGCTTTTCATGTTTTTATCGACAAAACCTTCATTGATTAAAGGTTTGAGCAAGTAACCGAAAGCCGGCATCGTACCGGCGACAATCAGCATGGCCACTACGGAGACGATAAACATCTTCCAATAGCTTTTCAAATATCCAAGCAAGCGCTTGTATAGCTCCCAGTTGGATGTGGCTTGTGTTGTCTGCATATCAATCCAAATTTAGAGCAAACATGCAATTCTAAACGAAAATATCTGTCATTACAATGTTTGCAATTGAAAGTCAAAAGGAGTCGGTATTGTTTTAACGCCTTGATTTTATATTGGGAACGACTGTGGTTTGGTGGGTTTGGCAATAATGTTGCCCACTTCTCAAATATCGGTTGCGGCCGTCTGAAAGAAGGGTTTCAGACGGCCTGTTGCCGGGGATACGTTATTGATCGACGAATGCGCGCTCAATCAGGTAGTCGCCGCGGACACCGGTTTTCGGAGAAACGGTCAGGCCGAATTCGTCCAAGACGTTGCAGGTGTCTTTCAACATGGCAGGGCTGCCGCACAACATGGCGCGGTCGTCTTGCGGATTGATTTTGGGCAGGCCGATGTCTTCGAAGAGTTTGCCGCTGCGCATTAAATCGGTCAGACGGCCGTGGTGTACATAGTCTTCGCGTGAAACGATCGGGTAGTAAATCAGTTTTTCTTTAACCAAATCGCCCAGGTATTCGTGTTCGGGCAATTCTTTGGTGAAGCGGTCGTAGTATGCCAAGTCTTTTTTGTAGCGTACGCCGTGAACCAAGATGATTTTTTCGAATTGCTCGTAAATTTCAGGGTCTTTGGTAATGCTCAAGAAAGGGGCGATGCCGGTACCGGTGCTCAAGAGGTAGAGGTGTTTGCCCGGATTCAGGTCGCCGGCAACCAATGTGCCGGTCGGTTTTTTACTGATGAGGACATCGTCGCCGACTTTAAGGTGTTGCAGGCGGCTGGTCAATGGGCCGTCTTGTACTTTAATGCTGAAAAATTCCAGATGCTCTTCCCAGTTGGCAGAAGCCACGCTGTATGCGCGCATCAGCGGTTTGCCGTCTACCATCAGGCCGACCATGACGAATTGGCCGTTTTCAAAGCGCAAAGATTCGTCACGGGTGCAGGTAAAGGTAAAATATGCGTCTGTCCAGTGGTGTACGGACAATACTTTTTGGGTATTGAATGCTGCCATTTGGGTTTCCTGTCAGTAAAAGAAATGGGAAGTGTTTATTTGGGACGTGTGTCAGAATGAAAATATCTGCCCAATTCGGGATAAAGCTAAAATTCTAAACGAAACGGATGGTTGCGACAATGCTTGATGCACAGTGATTATATGCCGTTTGAAGGGCTTTCAGACGGCATAGCGGGATAGGCGGTGCCTTACGGCGGCATATCCGCAAGGTAAATCAGGGAAATCGAGGCTGCCAGCCTGAGCGCGTCCCGTCCCCAGCGGGGGTGTTCCAGCCCGCGTATTGGGAGGATCGGTTTGACGGTGGCGGCAATCAGCCTTTGTATTTCTGCAGGCTGCGCTGACAGTACGCTGCCCCATTTTTCCGCTGCCGCTTCCAGCAGTCCGCCGTTTTTCAATATCAGCGCGGTAGAATGAATGTAGCAGAGCCAATCGCGGGCTTGGCATTGCGCTATGGTCAGGACTTCGGAAGGGTCGTCTTCAAAGTCCAAAAAACTGATGTTTTTTCCGTCCGACATCATATTCCGTGCAAACGCCTGACTGAGGAACTGCCGTTTTTCATGCACATGGGCAATGGCTTCCAAACCGGCAAGCCAAGCGTCTGCCTTTCCGGCTTCGGCTTCTTTGCGGATTTGCGTATCGAGCGGGACCCCTTCCAAATTGCTGAACATAAGGGCATTTTTCCGGACGGCGAGCAATTCGGGAACGGCTATCCCCGCAGAGCGCAATTCGTACAGGCGTTTCGACTCGGTTGCAATGGCAGGCTCACCTCCGAGGCTGGGGACCGGCTTCAACAACCCCAGTTTCAAATATCGGGCAACCATACCGAGCAGCGCGTAACGCCATCGCGCATTGTGCCTGCCTGCTTTGCGTACCCATACCTTGGTTCCGTCGGCTAGCAGGTGGGGGGCGATGGCGGCCTCCTGTTTTGCCGCCAGTTCGTCCAGCAGGATGGAAAAACGGGTTTCATGCATAGGTAAAGTCATTTTCTTTCAATCTTAAGTTTGGACGGAATGCCGCCCACACGGGACATCAGGCAAGGGTTTGTTTGATGATGCCTTTTACCGCATCCGCACTGTTCGGCACGGTTTGCACGCGCTGCGGCAGGTTTTCCAAACCTTCCAGAGCGGTGGGGCGCGGAATGGCGACATCGCCGACGGCTTCGCGTATGGTCGCATCGAATTTCGCTGCCAACGCAGTTTCCAAACAAACAACCGTTTCACCTTCTTCACGCACTTCACGGGCAACTTTGACGCCATCGGCTGTATGCGGATCAATCAATTCATGATCTTGCTCGTAAACCTGTTTGATGGTGGCAAGGCGGTTGGCATGGGTCGATTTGCCGGAAACAAAGCCATATTGTTGATGTACTTTGTTTAAGGCAAATTCCAAATTGAAGCCTTTGCCGGATGCTACTTCCGCCCATAAGGTTTGGATTTCGTCCGCATCGCGGTCCATCAGGTCAAACACAAAACGCTCGAAGTTGGAGGCTTTGGAAATGTCCATAGACGGGCTGGAAGTAACATGGGTGTGTTCGCTGTTGCGCGGACGGTATGCGCCGGTTTTGAAAAATTCGTCCAATACGTCGTTTTCATTGGTGGCAACAATCAAGCGGTGGATGGGCAGGCCCATTTGGCGGGCGATATGGCCGGCGCAGACATTGCCAAAGTTGCCGCTTGGTACGCAGAAGCTGACTTTTTCGTCATTGCTCGAAGTGGCATTGAAATAACCGGCAAAGTAATACACGACTTGGGCGACGATACGGCCCCAGTTGATGGAGTTGACAGTGCCGATGTGGTATTTGGCTTTGAATTCGGCATCGTTTTGCACGGCTTTGACGATGTCTTGGCAGTCGTCAAACATACCTTCAACGGCGATGTTGTGGATGTTGGCATCTTGCAGGCTGAACATTTGCGCGCGTTGGAATGCACTCATTTTGCCTTCCGGCGACAGCATGAAGACATTGACGCCTTTTTTACCGCGCAGAGCATATTCGGCTGCAGAGCCGGTGTCGCCGCTGGTGGCGCCTAAGATATTGAGTTCTTTGCCTTCTTTGTTCAATACATATTCAAACGCATTGCCCAAGAATTGCATGGCCATGTCTTTGAATGCCAAAGTCGGGCCGTTGGAGAGAGCTTGAACTTTGATGCCGTCTGAAAGTGTGCGCACCGGAGTAATGGCTTTGGTACCGAATACTTCTTCGGTGTAGGTGCGGTTGATGATGTCGCGTAAATCATCAGCAGGGATGTCGGTGGCAAACAGGCTCATGACTTCAAACGCCAGCTCGGGGTAGCTGAGTGTGCGCCATTGGTCTAAGGTAGCACGGTCGATTTGAGGGTATTGCTCAGGCAGCATCAAACCGCCGTCAGGAGCCAAACCCATCAATAAAACTTCGCTAAATTGCTTGCGTGCGGTCGCACCGCGGGTGCTGATGTATTTCATGGTTTCTTCTCTATGTATTTAAAATTCAAATAGAAAGTCAAAACGAATTCAGACGGCCTTGATGTGAAAAAAGGCCGTCTGAACGATTATTTGTAGAGTCGTTTGAAGCAGGCGGTAACCGTTTTTGCGGTAACGGAAGCAATGGCCTGTTCGCGGGTTGCCGGACTTAATACCTGCATCATTTCGGTTGCAGTCAATTGGTTTGGCGCTTCTTCGCTGGCGCAGCCGCAGATTTTATTTTCCCATTCGGCTTGTTTTTCCGCGCTCATGGCCAAAGCAATGACGCGCCATTCGTTACGTTTGTTTAATTCGGTACGGCATTGGCTGTCTACCGCCATTTTCACTACGCTGCTGCCGATACCCGTACCACTGCCCAAACCGCCGAAAGAGTCGCCGCCGGTAGCGCATGCACCCAATAAGAAAGCTGATGTAACAGCTGCCAAAAGAGCTTTTGAAGTCATGATGTTTCCTGTAAACAAGGCCGTCTGAAACGCCTGAAGAGTTCTCAAAATAGTATGTATTATACCGTAATGCGGCCCGATATGTGTGTTTGCGAAACTACCGTATAATGCTAGCGAGTTTTCTTTTCAATCAATCAGCACGAAAGCCGCTATGTCCGACCTTTTTGCACGCCAACCCGAAGCCCCTTTAGCCGAACGCCTGCGCCCGCATTCTTTAGATGATGTCATCGGGCAGCAGCACTTAATCGGCAAGGGCAAACCTTTGCGCGTGGCAGTGGAAGGCGGAAAGCCGCATTCTATGTTGCTGTGGGGGCCGCCGGGCGTAGGGAAAACCACGCTGGCACGGATTTTGGCGCAAAGCTTTAATGCACAGTTTCTGCCTGTTTCCGCCGTATTTTCCGGCGTGAAAGACATACGCGAGGCCATTGAAAAAGCTGAAATTGCCCTGCAACAAGGGCGTGCGACGATTTTGTTTGTTGACGAGGTACACCGCTTCAACAAAGCGCAACAAGACGCATTTTTGCCCTATGTCGAAAGCGGCTTATTAACCTTTATCGGCGCGACCACGGAAAACCCGTCATTTGAAGTCAATCCGGCATTGCTCAGTAGGGCGCAGGTTTATGTCTTGCAATCCTTGTCTTCAGACGACCTGAAAAAGCTGATTGCCAAAGTATTGGCCTTGCCCGAATACCAAGAGTTTACGATTGAAGCCGATGCGCAAGAATTGCTTGTGAATACCGCCGATGGCGATGCGCGCAGATTGTTGAATTTATTGGAACAACTTTTACGTGCTGCCGATACACGCCGTCTGAAAACCTTAACCGCCGAATTTCTCGCCGATAGTTTGGGTGCGCAAATCCGCCGTTTCGACAAAGGTGGCGAGAGTTTTTACAACCAAATTTCCGCATTGCACAAATCCGTGCGCGGTTCGCATCCGAATGCCGCGCTGTATTGGTTCTGCCGTATGCTCGACGGCGGCACCGACCCGCGCTATCTTGCCCGCCGCATTGTCCGCATGGCATGGGAAGACATCGGCTTGGCCGATCCGCGTGCCTTAACGATTGCCAATGATGCCACCGCGACTTATGAGCGCTTAGGCTCGCCGGAAGGGGAGCTTGCTTTGGCTCAAGCCGTGTTGTACCTTGCTGCCGCCGCCAAATCCAACGCAGGTTATAAGGCATACAACCAAATGCGCCGTTTCGTCAAAGAAAACGCCAGCGACGAAGTGCCTGTTCACCTGCGCAATGCACCGACCAAGTTGATGAAAGAATTGGGTTATGGCAAAGAATACCGCTATGCCCACGACGAACCAAACGCCTACGCCGCCGGCGAAAGCTATATGCCCGACGGCTTGGACGAACCCGACTTCTATCAACCCGTCCCTCGCGGATTGGAAATCAAAATTGGCGAAAAGCTGAAGTGGCTGAAATCCTTGGATGAAGATGCTTTAGATGGTTGAAGTGATAAATACACATAATATTAATCACAGAATAAATTAAATTTTTCAGACGGCCTTTGATGTCTGAATGTTTCTAACCTATACCACACATAATTTTTTATGAATATTCTCGAAGCCTTACTATTATTGTGCCTGCTGATTGTCATTAGCGCGTTTGTGTCCTGTTCCGAGCTTGCGCTGGCTTCGGCACGCAAAATCAAATTGCAGGTCATGGCTAAAGACGGCGGCGATACACGCGCGCTGGATGTGCTCAATATGCAGCAGCAACCGGGCAGTTTTATTACCGTCGTCCAAATCGGTTTGAATGCCGTCGCCATTCTTGCCGGTATTGTCGGAGAGGCGGCGGTGCGCCCCTATTTTGACGGCTTGTTGGCAAACGCTGGCAGTTGGGGCAGTACGGCTGCGTCGCTGCTGACATTTACGTTGGTAACAGGCAGCTTTATCCTGATTGCCGACCTGATGCCCAAGCGCGTAGCGATGACCCACCCTGAAGCGGTGGCGGTACGCATTGTGCGGCCGATGATGTTTTTAATTTTTATCTTAAAGCCGTTTATTTTGATTTTTGACGGATTGGCAAACGCAATATTCAAACTCTTCAAAATTTCCACCGTCCGTCAGGAGCAACTGACCTCGGAAGACATTTACGCCGTCGTCGATGCCGGTGCGCAGGCTGGTGTGTTGAAAGAACAAGAACACTATCTGATTGAAAACATTTTCGATATGCAGGAGCGTAAGGTAACTTCCACCATGAGCACGCGCGAATACATTGTCTATTTTGATAAAAACGACAACAGCGATACCGTGTTGGAAATGATGTCGGATAAACCGCACAACAAATTCCTCGTATGCGACGGCGATTTGGAACGCGTCATCGGCTACATCGAATCACATACGCTGTTGACCTTGTTTTTAAAAGAAAAAGACGTCCGCCTGACCGACAAGCGTGTGTTGCGCAAAGTCTTGTTCATCCCTGACACGCTGTCGCTTTACGATGTCTTGGAAACCTTCAAAACTTCCGGCGAAGACTTTGCCGTAGTGGTGAACGAATACGCGCTGGTGGTCGGCGTGGTAACGCTGAAAGACGTGATGAGCATCGTCATGGGCGAGCTGGTCAATACCGAAGAAGAGCCGCAAATCATCCGCCGTACCGAAGA
>ERZ772974.2323-NODE-2323-length-11690-cov-4.756596_pt1 | contig 11690 bp, 8 predicted proteins | sample MGYA00580671_ERZ772974 | MGnify/ENA primary metagenome ERZ772974 (study PRJEB29015, sample SAMEA2738065) | human oral metagenome | biome: human oral; feature: human-associated habitat; material: saliva | place: China | collected 2218 ... | reverse complement strand
CAGCTGCGTTGGCTGCTTCCAGCACCGCCAATTCACTAGGAGCAATAAAAGCCTTATAGTCTTCAGCCGACACCCGTGCATCCTGAATGCTCTGAACGCTGAGGTAGATTCCATCCGCACCAGCTTCCTTGATAATCCGCTCCGTCAGTGCCGCAATATCTTGAGCAATCACATCCAGCACCCGCTTCGTGAGCACCGCATCCTCTGCCAGAAAATCTGCAATGATATCATCCCCTCCGGCAACCTTACCGACCAACCATTTGAAATAGGTCACTGGCGCAAAAATATTGTAAATAGCGACCAAGTCCTCTGTGAAGCCAGCCCTGATCTTCTGAACCAGCTCCACCTGCTCACTAATCCAAGGGTGGTCAGCACCTAGCGGCTCAATATCTGCTAACTCCTTGATAGATTGGATTTTTTTCAAGCATTCATTAGGATAAGCAAAATAACCATCACTCATCAGCTTGATAAAGTCTGGCTCGACTTCTGCCAGAAAAGCTTGATGACCAGCCAGATTTTTATCAATAATGGCCTGATTTCCAAAACCAGCCAGCCACTCCTCTTCGCTGGTAAAATGATGCCAGAAACCAACTGGCACTCGATCAACAGGCTCTCCTCTGAAAGCCTTCAGTACTAATTCTCTTTTTGAAGTCATCTTCTCTCCTTTTTTATTATCCTTATCTAGCTAATGGGTTGTTTTTTTAGCTTGCTCATTGAGCTAAGTCAACCTTTTAGTAAAATTCTAATCCGACAAGAGCAGGGCAGCGATATCATTTGGCTGCATCAATCCAGTTGACTGCTCAGGCAGTTTCTTGAGCACCTGCAAATCATCTTCTTTTTTGTCTGAAGACTGGTGAGCATAAATCTGACTGATGCTCAGAAAGGTGCCTATTATCAAGAATATCAGAGCAAGAGCTGCAAGCCTTTTTTGATACCGATTCATCTATCTTCCTCCTTGAAAGAGTTGAAAAATGCTCTTTAGGACTTTAGCAAGTCCGTCAGAACTGACTAGCTGCCTGACGAATCCAGTCCAGTCTTTCTACTTCGAAATCGTCTGGTACAGTGCAGTCAGCCCCTAGAATCACTCTCTGACTGCCAGCTGCAGCCAGCAACCGCTTGGTCTCAGCCTCTAATTCTGCACGACTGCCTGTATTTAGAAGAGCTGCTCTGCCATTTTCGAAGCCGCCCAGGACAGTCTGACCGCCAAAGAGCTTGCGCCCTTCCGCTAAACTGACCCCCTCATGATGGGTTGCCCAGTTAAACACTTGAGCCGGATAGTCCTTGAACAGTTCCAAATCATTGCTGGCCCCTTCAAAGCCGCAGATGTGGAGAATATTCTGACCGCCAGCCGCATTGGCCGCTTCCAGAACCTTGACCGTACTAGGCTCAATATAACTACGATAACTAGCCGCATCTACCCGGCCGTCTTGGATTTGCTGTGTACTGAGATAAATCCCCTCAGTGCCCGCTTCCTCAATGATACGTCTAGTCAAAATAGCAATATCGCCGGCAATGACATCCAAAACTTGTCCTGTCAGCTCGGGATTCTCTGCTAAAAAATCTGCAATTTCTCTATCTCCTCGTGACCCTTCCCTGCGGAACCAGCGCTTGAGATAGGTGACCGGCGCAAAGATATTGTAGAAGGAAGCGAGGTCCTCCGGATAGCTTGCCTTTACAGCCTTCACCATCTCAATCTGCTGCTCAATCCAAGGATGATGCTCACCGATAGACTGAATAGCTGCCAAGTCCCGAATGGACTCAACATGATCCGAATAAAGCGCGCTAGGATACTTAAAGAAGCCATCGCTCATAATCTTGACAAAATCTGGCCGTGCAGCTCGAACATAAGCAGCATGCCCCTCAACACTTTTATTGAAAATCACTGGATTGTTCAGGCCCAGCATCTTTTCCTCTTGGCTTACAAAGTGAAACCAAAAACCAACAGGCACTCGGTCAACTTCTTCACCCCGAAAAGCTCTCAGCACTAATTCTTTCTTGCTGACCATTACTTCCTCCTTCTTTGAATTTGTAATATATCTTACCATCCTCTCTTTCTCCTGGGAAATATATTTTCCCTATCAGCCTGATTAAAAATATTTATCAAAGCAAAATAAAAAAGCTAGACTAAGCTAGCTTTTTCAAGGCTTTTCAGCCTCTGCTGAACCACCTTATTTTTTGTATCCTTTTTAGGTAAGTATCATATATATTTTCTATGAATGAGATAGGTAATTTTTATCAAAAAACTGCTATTCCGATCTTACTTACCCTTAGCTGCAAAATACTCCCGCACGAGCGGTGCAACCTTGGTACCAAAGAGTTCGATAGACTGGAGAACCTGCTCATGCGGAAGCGATCCCAACGGCAGATGCAGCATGAAGCGGTCCAGTCCCAGCTCCTCTATCATCTTGATCAATTTCTGAGCGACCTTTTCAGGGCTACCGACAAACATGGCCCCCTCTGGTCCTACCTGATCCAGGTATTGCTCATAGGTCATCTCCCGCCAGTGAGGGCGGTCCTTAGAGATAGCGTCCACTACCTGCTTGGTCGGATGGAAGTAAGTCCGGACCGCCTCCTCATCATCCTCCATGACCCAGCCCCAAGAGTGGGCAGCGATCTTCAACTTTTCATCTGAGTGGCCACTTTCCTGCCCAATCCGGCGATACGCATCCAGCAATGGTTTGAAGCGCTTAGGCTGTCCACCGATAATGGCATACGCAATTGGCAGGCCCTTCTGGGCGACCTTAATGGTGGACTCGACATTGCCCCCCGTCGCTACCCAAACTGGCAATGTTTCTTGCACTGCCCGTGGGTAGACTTCCCGATTGTCAATAGTCTGCGTCAGCTTGCCCTTCCAATTCAACCGCGTCTCGGCATTGGCATAGAGGAGCAGGTCCAGCTTTTCATCAAAAAGCTCTTCATAATCCTTCAAGTCATAGCCAAAGAGCGGAAAGGACTCGATAAAAGAGCCGCGGCCAGCCATGACCTCTGCTCTGCCATTTGACAATGCATCAATCGTCGCATACTGCTGGTAGACTCGGATAGGATCCAAGCTCGACAGGACACTGACAGCACTGGTCAAACGAATCTTCTCCGTCTTGATTGCACCAGCCGCCAGCACAATCTCCGGCGCAGAGACCGCAAAGTCCTCCCTGTGATGCTCTCCAATGCCATACACGTCCAGCCCCACCTTGTCTGCCAGCTCAATCTCTGCTACCAGCTGCCGAATCCGCTCATCATGAGTATAGGTCTGCCCTGTCCCCTCCAGCGGCGTTGTCTCTCCAAAAGTAGAAATACCTAATTCCACCATGTTTTTGTCCTCCTGATATTTAAGATAAAAATATTTTATAACTAATTAGTGATATATACAAAAATGATGCTCATCCTATTTGTCCATCTGTATGAAATAGGATGACTGTCGTCAGCATGGCTTTGCCATGGTCGAAAGAGACTTCCAAAGAGCATCGTCACCAAAATACCATACCAAAAGCCCCAGAAAAATCTGAGGCTTAGTATTATTATCAAGATTCGTTAGAAAGCTTATTCTACAGTGACAGACTTAGCCAGATTTCGAGGCTTATCTACATCCAGACCACGGTGCAAGGTTGCAAAGTAAGCAATGAGCTGTGTCGGTACCACCATAGAGATTGGTGACAGGTATGGATGAACCTGATTGAGTACGATATCGTCACCTTCTTTAGCCACATTCTCCTCAGCAATAGTCAGCACCTTGGCACCGGGCGCCACAATACTCTCTCTGAAATTGTAAATAAAAGATAAATTAACTGACAACAATAAAATGATAGCTGATGAACTAAAGATCATCAGCTATCATTTTATTTGGGGGGCACTAATTAACTTCATATCAGCTCTACAATCTGATTAATCAATTCTTTATCGTCTAAACCTGTAACTTGAACGACAACATCTCTGATTGGCTCATTGCTTAAAAGTTGTTCTAATTTAACACTTTCTTCATCATTTACATCGCGATAGTCAAAGGCATAGCCAACTGTTTTAAGTAGGTTTTCATAAGACAAACCGCGTTCTTTCAATTCACGAATCGGTCGGATGAACCGTTCATTATAACCTAATTTTCGGATTGGAGTACGAGCTACCCGGCTAACCTCATCCACTATGAAAGGATTTTCGAAACGTTCTATAATGACTTTGTGATAATTTTCCAACTCTTTTTTATCAAAGTTCCATTTGGCAATCAAGAGACTGCGAATTTCAGCTAAAACGGCTTCAATCTGAGACTTGATATCAGGATTCTGGAGAGCTTCCAAAATTGTCTTGGCACCATAATGAGCACCAATATAAGCTGAAGTTGCATGTCCAGAATTGACTGAAAAAAGTTTTCGCTCAATAAAAGGTTCCAAATCTTCTTCATAATGAACATCTTCTAGACGTAAATCTGGATTTTTAAGACGCTTGGTTTCCACGACCCATTCATTAAAGGGCTCGACCACAACAAAAAGAGGATCTTCGTGACTTTGTGCTGGAACAATCCTGTCTACTGCAGCATTTGGAAAACCTATATAGTTCTCAGCAAATATCAAACCTTCCGGACTTAAATATTTCTTGACTTCTTGATAGAGAAATTGAGATCCACCAATCATATTTTCACAGGCCATAACATCCAATGCTTGCGTATTTCCTGCAGACCGTCGAGCTTCGATTCCCTTAGCTAGAAGTTCAGCGATAAAAGGGAGTATATTAGGTCCGATTGCAGTAGTAATGATATCCGCCTTTTGAATCGCTTCAATAACTTGCTCAGGATGTTCCTTACTATTAATGCCAGCCACATTAGCTATCTCTATGCGGGGCTGTCCTTCCTGAGCAATTTCAATTTCATACTTGCTCTTTTCATTTAGAGCATGAATAATCTGATTATTGACATCCACAAAATCAATATGAAAACCATTTTTGAATAGAATTTCGCCTATAAAACCTCGACCGATATTGCCGGCACCAAAATGAACAGCATGTTTCATTGAATTTCTCCTTTTCTTGTTTGAGGGACATATATACTAGATGATAAATGAAGAAATTCGATTATTCAACATCATCAAGTAAGCGCAATACTTCCTCTTCTGACTGAGCATCTGCTAATTTAAGAACATTATCTACATCTGCACAGAAGATAGAAATTTTCTGAATAATTTCTAAGTGTTCATTACCAATACCAGCAATACCAAAAAGAACCGTTGCCACTTGAGGGTTAGATTCATTCCCAAAGTCAATCCCTCTAGGGACTTGAACGACTGTAATACCAGACTTTAGGACATCCTTTTTTGCTGCATCTGTTCCATGTGGTATGGCGATAAAGTTACCCATATAAACAGATAGCTCTTTATCACGCTCAATCATGGCTTCAATATAGTCTTCATTAACATATCCACCCTCATAAAGAACTTCCCCACAATAACGGATAGCTTCCTCCTTGTTAGAAAATTGTTTATTAAGCTTAATCAAATGTTTTTCAAGTTTCATGTTAGTTCTCCAATTTCTTAATTTTTTCGTTAAAAATAGTATTTAGCATCTGATAAATAATGGATTGATTTCCCGTCTTGTAAATCTCTGTATAAAGATGATTTTCAATAATCGACTGACTGATAGCTGTCATTAAATCTCTCACTTCCTCGCTAGCCTCCTTAGACATAAGCATCAGCAGACACCTTTTGACCTCTTCTTCCTCTCGTTTCATTGACAATGCGGAGATAGGTAGTTTGAGTTCAAACATAGTAAAACTATTTGTTGTTACCTTGCTAGACTGACTATGTAAAAGTACCAGACCAGTATTAGGAATAGCCATAGGACTATTATGGAAGTGTGATAATAATTTTCTTGTTAGATAATCACAGTCACTCACATTATTCTGATATTGGATGATTTGTTCTACTGTGCGCTCAAATGATTGCTCATTCTCCAATTGTACAAGCTCAAATTGACTCAAAAGCTGACTGCTAGATATCAAATAATCTTGCAAGTCATAACTTTTCTCCGGAACGATAGCATCACGCGCGACAATCGTACGATGTGCCTGTACATACTGAAGCCGTTCCTGCAGTTCAAGCAATTCTTTGACGGTTGGAAAACTAGAAATTACATCAATTTCCTGATTAGTCAGTGGCTTGGTAGATAAAATATAATCATACTGACTGAGATCAATACTGTGATAATCCACTATAGACTGAATATCTATCCACTCTACGAAAGGAGCAACACTCTTAATTTTACTGACTAATAAATCTCTAGTGACCCGACGTTCGTCCGTTAAAAGCAAAATACGGACTGGATAAATCTCTGGACTACGACCTAAGCTAGAGATAAAATGTAGGGCAATCATGCCATACTCATACTCTGTATGAAGGTATTTCGGAAAAATATCATTCACCAAAAGACTGATGACTGTATAAAGAAATTTATTCCTTTCAACTAAAAGCTGGACAAATTCTGGTAAATTTTCATCCTGAAAAAGGATAGGGACACCTAAACTGAGCCGAATATGATGGAAAAGAAAATTGAATAAAACCTTATCCTTAAAAAAGTCAATCTTGGTGTACATGGAAACCGTATCAATCAGATTTGAAATATTGTAGAAAAATTCACCATCAAATTTCTCCGTAAAGAGCGGATTTTCCTGACGTTTAATGATTAATTCATCCAAGATACTCGCAAAATAGATAATTTCCTGAATACTATAAAATTGCTCAGTCTGCTTAGAGTAAGCTTGAAAAATTTTTTGAGAAATCTCCAAAGCTTGCTTACTAGTATTAGGTAAATTTTCAATGTTTTGCTCCTGACCTATAAGAGATAACAAGATTGCAAAAAACATCTTCATCCTAGCATCCATATCTGGAAAACCTGACAGTTGCTTATTAACAATCTGACTAGCCATCCGAGTTCTATCTGCTTCTAAAATATCAAAGCTTCCAAAATTTCCGGTTGAAAAATCTGCCACTGAGATACAGTTTGTCAGTAAAATAGCCAAAAATCTTCTCTTACTAACTGAATCACCAGAAATCCGATAACCCTTTTGCCGTTCAATTTTCAGATCAAAGTCTAAAAGACGCTTATCAATATCTGAAATATCCTGAATAATAGTTACATTACTGACTTTCGTGCACTCTTGCAAGGCTTCATTGGTGACAAAACCATTCTCAGTCAGAAGGCGATAGGTAATCAACTCTTGTCTTTCTTGGGGACTATACTCAACTAACACTTCAAGTTCTGTTGGTAGATCGTCCAGTTCGCCAGTCAAAATATAGTATTTCTCATGCTTCGTTATTTCAATCCCATAGTGCTCTATGCTATCTGTCAAATCTGATAAAGTCCGATAAATTGTTCTAGATGAGACCTGTAAGATTTCAGTCATGTCTTGCATTGAAAGCTTCCCTACATGTAGGAAAGCCTTCAATAATTGTTCTTCTCGTTTGGTTAATAGCATTCGTAATTTAGAAACCTCTAGTTCTATTTATACATTCTAGCAACCATTTTATCATATTCTGGTGTTGTTACTAAACTATCCACAATAAGAAATTGAGAATTCGGTGCTGCTTGTTGCACTTCTGCCTGTAAAGCAATAGTTGTTACAATCATTATGTTTTTAGAATTAAATTCACCTAATTCTGAAATTTTGGCAGTAGAAACTGGAATACGAATATTCTTGTTTCTAAAGATAGCCCGAATCGTTTCACAGCCCATAGTTGCAGATCCCTGTGCTTTACCATAAGCAACTACTACAGCATCAATATGGTTAAGGTCAATTTCCTGACTATCTACGGGTGCTGAAGTTGGTATATCTCCTTCAATTTCTGCTATTGGAGAAGCTCCTGTTAATGAAGCTACAATTTCATCATAACGAGGGGACGCTAAGAAATTATCAACAGAAACATGAATAGCACTTGGACTCTTGCCTTTAGCTCTTGGTGTCAGTTCTTCCTGAGTAACAATTAATGTTTTTGGTGTATCAACCAAGTTTGAGATGGCCTGATTAGATACTGGAATTCCCAGACCTGCTTTTTTAACCTTATCACGGAGAATACTAGCTCCCATCGCAGAGCTTCCCATGCCAGCATCACAAGCAAAAATAATTTTCTCTACTGAATCTCTTGAAATGTTTGTATCTACAGCAACTGGAACTACTTGCCCCTTAGATTTAGCCTTTGCAGCTTGAGTAGCAGCTTGAGCAGCTTCTAACGAATCATCAGTCGACTTATCTGCACGTAGGATAAGAGCTGCTACAAGGAAAGAGACAATTGCTCCCACTAATACCCCAAGCAGGACATTAAGATGAGGCCACATACCTTTTGGAGCCATAGCCATAATCGCGATGATAGATCCTGGTGAAGCTGGAGATTTAAGACCAGCATCTAAAAATTGGAATGTAAAGGTACCTGACACACCTCCAGCAATCGCAGCTAGGAAAAGAACAGGCTTCATCATAACATAAGGGAAGTATATTTCATGGATACCACCGAAGAAATGGATAACCATTGCTCCCCAAGAAGAAGATTTCGCAGAACCTTTACCAAACAAGGCGTAAGCCAAGAGAATACCCAGACCTGGTCCAGGATTAGCCTCTAAGAGGAAGAGAACAGATTTACCAGCTTGAGATACTTGCTCAGCTCCTAGAGGTGTAAAGATTCCATGATTAAGAGCATTGTTAAGGAAAAGTACCTTTGCTGGTTCGATGATAATGTTTGCCAAAGGTAGAAGTTTAGCATTGACAATAGCCTCAACACCATTTCCAACAGCTCCAGTAAGAGTCGATACCACTGGACCGATTGCGTAGAAAGCCAAAAGCAGTAATGCAAAACCAACTAGACCAGCTGAAAAGTTATTAACTAACATTTCAAAGCCAGGACGAATTTTTTCCTGGAACTTCTCATCAAATTTCTTGATAGCCCAGCCTCCCAGTGGCCCCATTACCATAGCTCCGATAAACATAGGAACACTAGAACCTGTGATCGCACCAACAGTAGCAATAGCCCCTACGACGGCACCACGTTGTCCATGAATTACATAACCGCCCGTGTAACCAATTAGAGTCGGCAATAGATAAGTCAACATAGGACTAACAATAGCAGCCAATTGCTCATTTGGTAGATAGCCATCAGGAATAAAGAGGGCAGTTAACACTCCCCAAGCAATAAAAGCTCCAATATTGGGCATAACCATGTTTGAAAGTGATGTTCCCAGTTTTTGAACTCTAACTTTCAAAGATACTTTTTCTTCCATTAGGATTTTCCTCCTTTTCTTTAATTCTAGTATATACAAAAATGAAAACGCTTAAAACTAAAGCTTTGTCACAGATTTTGTGCCAAAAAATCAACTTTTGTCACAAAATTCTCTTTATTTTGCCATATAACAATATAAAATGTACTGAAAATCGCATTAAAAATTCAAATTATGAGTTATAAAAAATAGGCTGTAAAATCTAAGAGATAACCCTCCTAGTCTTACGCCTATTGTTCATCTATTTATTATTCAACTGTAACGGCCTTAGCCAAATTTCGCGGCTTATCTACATCTAATCCACGGTGAAGTGAAGCGTAGTAAGCAATCAATTGAGTAGGAATAACCATAGAAATACTAGATAGATATGGATGAACTTTGTTGACAATAATATCATCCCCTTCTTTTTCTATTCCTTCTTCCACAATAGTCAGAACATTAGCACCACGTGCTACTACTTCAGAAACATTACCACGAGTATGAGAAGCAACGGTTGGATTGTCAGAAATCAACGCAATAACAGGTGTACCATCTTCTATTAAAGAGATGGTTCCATGTTTGAGCTCTCCAGCCGCAAAACCTTCACATTGAATATAAGAAATTTCCTTAAGCTTGAGGCTAGCTTCCATAACTACATAATAGTCTTGACCGCGCCCGATATAGAAAGCATTACGTGTCGTTTCCAAGAGTCCACGAACCTTTTCTTCAATTAACTCTTTTTCAGAAAGAGTAGACTCAATAGACTGAGCTACAATTGAAAGTTCACGCACTAAATCGAAATTTTTTGCTTTTTCATTACCATTGGCTTCCCCAACTGCTTTAGCAAGAAATGCCAGAGTCGCTACTTGTCCCGTATAAGCCTTCGTTGAAGCTACGGCAATTTCTGGACCAGCGTGCAATAACATAGTATAAGTTGCTTCACGAGAAAGAGTAGAGCCTGGAACATTAGTCACAGTCAAGCTTGGAATTCCCATTTCATTAGCCTTAACTAAAACTTGACGGCTATCAGCAGTTTCACCAGATTGACTGAGCAAAATAAACAAAGGTTTTTTACTCAAAAGTGGCATAGCATATCCCCATTCAGAGGCAATTCCTAGCTCCACAGGCGTATCAGTTAATTCTTCTAGCATCGTTTTAGAAGCATAACCTGCATTATAAGAAGTTCCAGCTGCAATGATATAAATTCGATCAGCTTCCTGAACCGTTTTAACAATCTCAGGATCCACAACCATCTGTTGATTCTCATCAGAGTATGTGTTGATTAGCTTACGCATCACAGTTGGCTGCTCATCGATTTCTTTGAGCATATAGTATGGATAAGTTCCCTTACCGATATCGGACAGATCTAGCTCAGCTGTATAGCTTTCACGCTCCAGAGTATGCCCGTCATAATCCTGTACTTCCACGCTATCTTTACGGACAATAACTAGCTCTTGATCATGAATTTCCATAAACTGATTTGTCTCGCGAATCATGGCCATGGCATCTGAACAGACCATATTGTAGCCATCACCCAATCCGACTAGAAGTGGAGATTTATTTTTAGCAACATAGATAACATCTGCATCTTCTGAATCTACCAAAGCAAAGGCATAAGAACCACGGATAATGTGGAGAGCTTTTTTAAAGGCTTCTAAAACAGATAAGCCTTCTTCTTCAGCAAATTTGCCAATCAGGTGCACAACAATCTCCGTATCTGTCTGCCCCTTGAAGTCATGATCAGCTAAGTAAGTATTCTTGATATCAAGGTAGTTCTCAATCACACCGTTGTGAACCAAGACCAAACGGCCTGTCTGTGAAGTATGAGGATGGGCATTGTTTTCACTAGGTTTTCCATGAGTAGCCCAACGAGTATGTCCGATACCAGTAGTCCCAGCAACATCGATGCCAATTTTAGCATGTAGGTCAGCGATACGACCGACTGACTTGACCAGACTAGAAGTTTTCCCTGTTGTTACAAAAATTCCAGCCGAGTCATAACCACGGTATTCCAGCTTTTCCAAGCCCTGCATCAAGATATCAGTTGCATTGCGATTTCCAACAACTCCGACAATTCCACACATAACATTACTTCTGATTTCCTATATTTTAGAAACCAGCCCTTCTTATTAAAAATTGGTATAGTTTACTTGAAGTTAAATAACTTCAACAAAGATAGTATACACACTGTTTTTTGGTTTGTCAAGTATAAAATTGGTATAGTTTTCTTTAAGAAAACTATGCTTATCTTCTCATACCGCAAAATATCTCCTTGAAGCATTTAGAAAAATGTACAGATGCATCAGAACTGACTTTCTATATAACTAATAAAGAATAGGAAATAGAGCTGTATATTCCCATAGCCCTGTCTCAGATAATTCTCGTAAAACAGTGCACAGAAAAAGAGACTCAAATGAGCCTCTTTCTTCTACTATTGAATTATTTAGCGATTTTCGCGAAGTATTCAAGAG
>ERZ772974.2308-NODE-2308-length-11736-cov-23.763462_pt1 | contig 11736 bp, 10 predicted proteins | sample MGYA00580671_ERZ772974 | MGnify/ENA primary metagenome ERZ772974 (study PRJEB29015, sample SAMEA2738065) | human oral metagenome | biome: human oral; feature: human-associated habitat; material: saliva | place: China | collected 2218 ... | reverse complement strand
TGGCTTTACAAAAAGCTCGTGAAAACAATATTCCTAAGGATAATATTCAACGTGCTATCGACAAGGGCGTTGGCGCTACCGATATGAACGCATATGAAGAAATCGTATATGAAGGTTATGGCCCTGCCGGTGTTGCCGTTACTGTAGAGGTTATGACGGATAATCGTAATCGCGCGGCTGCTGATGTGCGTCATGCCTTCTCTAAACAAGGTGGCAACCTTGGTGAAAGCGGTTGTGTAGGCTGGATGTTTAAATCTAAAGGTGTATTCGTTATCGATAAAGAGGGTCATGATGAAGACGAAGTAACAATGCTCGCTCTCGAAGCTGGTGCAGAAGATCTTAAGTCTGAAGATGATGTGTTTGAAATTTATACAACACCAGAGGATTTTGATGCTGTAGAAGCAGCGCTTGCTGATGCGGGTATCGAAACTGTAGTAGCTAAAATTACAATGGTTCCAGATACAACGATTGAGTTAGCTGGTGATGATGCTGTAAAAATGCAGAAAATGCTCGACGTATTGGATGATCTTGATGATGTACAAAACGTATATCACAACGGTATTTTGCCAGACGATGAAGAATAAATAAACAGGGGCACTCTATGGGTGCTCCTTTTCTATTGATGAATTAAATTAGAAAGATATGTAAAAGTTAAGAAAAGTAATAGATTTCTTATATTAAATATACGGGAATTCATGAATTTCGATGTGATATTGTGCTATAATGAAATAGATTATGTAATGGAGGTAGGCGATAGCTTATCTCATTTTTAAACTAAGGGGGTTGGGGTGCGCATTATAGGAATTGACCCAGGCACGGCTATATGCGGATACGGCATTATTGACGTGAAGGGCAGCAAACTAACACCAGTAGCCTATGGGGCTATTACAACTCCTAAGGAATTAACTGATTCACAGCGATTGGAAATTCTATTTAATGATCTTAGCGATCTTTTAGAGGAATACAAGCCAGATAAGTTTGGAGTAGAGGAATTATTCTTTAACCGCAATGTAACGACAGCCATTAAGGTTGGACAAGCACGAGGTGTCATCTTATTGGCCGCCGAGCAACAGCGTATTCCACTCTATGAATATACGCCGCTACAAATCAAGCAAGCGGTCACTGGTTATGGCAAGGCTGATAAGAATCAGGTCATTTATATGACGATGAATATTTTGGGGATTCGTGAGAAAATCAAGCCCGATGATACAGCAGATGCATTGGCAGTTGCTATCTGTACGGCTCATAGTTCTCACAATGATAGATTGAAGAGGTTGGTATAATGATAGGGTATGTACGGGGCATCGTAACACATCTCTTTAAAGAGTCTTGTTACGTAGATGTACATGGCGTAGGGTATCGCGTATATGTGCCGACCACTACGCGTCAACAATTGATAGAAGGTCGTGAGGTGACGCTATTCACGTATCTTAATGTACGAGAAGATGCGATGCAACTCTACGGCTTTTGGACGGAAGAGGAATATGAGTTGTTTATACTGCTCATTTCTGTTTCCGGTATCGGTCCCAAGGTGGGGCTTGGCATTTTGTCAGGCATGACACCAGAGGCTTTTAAATTAGCGGTTATCAATGGACAGGTGCAACAATTAACTAAGTTACCTGGCATTGGTAAGAAGTCTGCGGAGCGACTTGTTTTAGAACTGAAGGATAAGATTGCTAAGATGACACATATTTCTGCAGAATCACCTGCGGCTATTCAGCCTATTGATGTCACTGCTAGTGGTGCCGTAGGGGAGGCTATTGAAGCTCTCGTATCATTAGGATACTCCGAGCGAGATGTGGCTGATATTGTTGAGTCTTTAGATGATGGTAAGCGCGATGTATCTGAGTTGATTAAAGTCAGTTTGATTGAGCTTGGGAAAGGACGATAAGGATGAATGAAGAAGTACGCCTTGTCGGCAATGGCGAGCACGAAGAGGATATATGGCAATATAGCCTTCGACCTAAGTTCTTTAATGAGTATGTAGGGCAAGAAGAGGCTAAAGGCAATCTAAATGTGTATATTCAGGCTGCAAAGCAACGTGGTGAAGCATTGGATCACGTTTTGCTCTATGGGCCTCCAGGTCTTGGTAAGACTACATTAGCAGGGATTATTGCGAATGAATTGGGTGTTAATTTTCGCATAACTTCTGGTCCTGCTATTGAAAAGTCTGGTGATTTGGCTGCAATTTTAACAAATTTAGATGATCATGATGTATTATTTATCGATGAGATTCATCGCTTGTCTCGTAGCGTAGAGGAAGTGTTGTACTCTGCTATGGAGGACTATGCTATTGATATTATCATCGGTAAGGGACCAAGTGCTCGAACTGTACGCATTGACTTGCCAAAATTTACTTTGGTAGGTGCCACTACTCGAGCGGGTGCTTTGGCGGCACCGTTACGGGACCGATTTGGTATTATTAATCGGTTGGAATATTATAAACAACCAGAGCTAGAATTTATTGTGACTCGAGCCGCAGAAATTCTTAATATTGGTATTGTGTCGACTGGGGCAAGCGAAATTGCACGTCGTTCACGAGGAACACCGCGTATCGCAAACCGTCTGCTTAAACGGGTACGTGATTTTGCACAAGTCATTGGTGATGGGGTTATCACTCAAGAAATTGCAGATGAAGCATTACAACGTTTATATGTAGACAAAATGGGACTTGATCGAATCGATCGGCGTGTGTTGGAATGTATTATTGAAAAATATGATGGCGGCCCTGTAGGGATTGATACCATTGCGGCGGCCATCAGCGAAGAGAGAGATACCATCGAAGATGTGTATGAACCATATTTGATGCAATTAGGATTTTTAGGACGTACACCGCGTGGGAGGGTGGCTACTAAACTTGCCTATGAGCATTTAGGTATTTCACAGACAGGGAAATAACAATGAAAACGAAACGATTACAATTGATGATAATGGCCACTTTATTTTTAGGTGTAAACATTGGTGGTGCTTCTGTAGCACATGGAGCGACGCTGCAAAATAAAAGTGCAGTGGTAACGAAAAAGCCAACGCCAAAATCAACAGTATCTAATACAACTGTATGGAAAGTAAATACGACGAAGAAATCTAGTTTTCGTCCACTTGCTACTAAACCAGTTGCAAAGCCGGTCGCAACAACTAAGACGGTTTCTAAGTCAACTGCTACATCTACGGTGGTTAAACCTAGTGCAAAACCGGTTAATGTAGCAAAGCCTGCTACAGCTACAAAGCCGGTAACGATGGCTAAATCAGTTAGTGCAACAAAATCAACTAGTACTGCGAAATCTAGTACTAATGCAACAGCTACGAAATCAGCTACTACAGGTAAAGCTACAACGGCTACAAAACCTGCGGCTTCTGCTACTGCAAAGCCAGCTACTAAACCTGCAGTTACTGGTGATAAGCCTGTAGCACAAAAAAGAGTTACCGAAAAAAATGCTACTAAAAAGGTAGTAAAAACAACGGATGTGAATAGCATTCAAGCCAATACAGCAGTTATTACTCGCAACAAAGTGGGCTCCGTAGTGACGCCTGCCACAGAACGCAAAGAAAACATGCCAAATGTACGTGTTCTTCTAGGTAATCGTAGCTCTGATGCTACTGTTACATCTACAGCTAACATGGTTGTGTTGAACAGCGGTAATGGTCAAGTTAGCACAATCAGTGCTAATCGTGGTACATCTATTGGCGTTCGCGCTGGCAAGATTGCTGTAAATGGAAAGGCTATTGATAGTGTGGTTACATTGAAGCCTGCGAATAGCGATGCACCATTCTTGTTCGAAGGTAAAGGTTATCGTGGCGGTTTAACATTACGTGCCAATAATGGAACCATGATGGTCATTAATTCTGTGCCCCTTGAGGATTACCTGTATGGTGTTGTCCCACAAGAGGTAGTACCGTCTTGGCCGGCTGCTGCATTAGAGGCACAAGCTGTAGCAGCTCGTACTTATGCTCTTCATACGATGGAACAAAATAAAGGTAAATTCTACGATGTGAGTAATTCCACGGATCATCAAGTATACAGTGGTGTGAGTGGTGAATCTCAAGCTACCACAAATGCGGTAAATAAAACTAAAGGCGTAGTTATGCTTTATGATCAACGCCCTATTAATGCCTTATTCCATTCTGATGGCGGTGGCTATACAGAGGATAGTGTAAATGTTTGGGGAAGTGATGTGCCATACTTGAAAGGGGTAAAAGACTTTAGTACTGGTACATCTACATCGAATTGGACTGTTACTACCTCTCGTCAAGCTCTTGAAAGCAAGCTTAATGCGGCAAGTAAAGGGGTAGGTAAATTGAAGAGCATTCAATTGACTCCTCTTGGTAAACCAGGGCAACAAACATCTGACCGCGGTGTATCTGGTCGCATCAAAAGTGCAACTTTCATAGGCACCTCTGGAAAAACTACTGTAGATGGTGATGCATTGCGTAGCATTTTAGGTTTAAAATCTACATTATTTGATTTCTACGTAAATCATAATCCTGCTAAAGGCACGGGTAAGGCATATCATAGCTTTACTGGCAAGAATGATACTGTCTATATTAAAGGCCACGGTTGGGGACATGGTCTTGGTATGTCTCAATGGGGCGCTGCAGAAATGGCAAAGCGTGCTAACCCTGGAGATACAAATTATTACCAAACTATTTTGCGTCACTACTATAGTGGCATTACATTGAAGAAAATGTATTAATAAGGATAACGATGAAAGTTACAGATTTTGATTATGAATTGCCAGAGGAACTGATTGCTCAACATCCCATAGAGCCTCGTGATACAGCACGGCTTTTAACCTTGGATAAGGTAAGTGGTAAAGTTAGTCATAAAGAGCATTTTTACGATTTGCTTGAAGAACTTCACGAAGGTGATGTACTCGTATTTAATAATACGAAGGTTATCCCTGCGAGATTATATGGTCATCGGCAAGGCTCTGGTGGTAAAGTAGAGGTACTACTACTCACACCATGTGGTAAAAACCGTTGGGAATGCCTTGTTAAACCTGGTAAAAAGTGCCCTGTTGGTCAAGTTATTGAGTTTGATGACCGCTTGAGAGGGATGGTGATTGATAAGACTGAATTTGGAGGTCGTATCATTGAGTTCACTTGCAATGGTGTATTTGATGATATCATTCAAGAGATTGGTGAAATGCCATTACCTCCATATATTCATGAAAAACTAGAAGATAAAGATCGTTATCAAACGGTATATGCTAAGGAGAAAGGCTCTGCTGCGGCGCCAACTGCAGGACTTCACTTTACACCTGAGCTATTAGAAAAAATAAAAGCTAAAGGCGTGGAGCTTGAGTTTGTAACCTTGCACGTTGGATTAGGTACCTTTAGACCTGTATCGGCCGAGACTATTGAAGATCATGAGATGCATAGTGAGTTCTTCGTTGTATCTCAAGAAACCGCTGACCGTATTAATGCAGCTAAGAGTAACGGACGCCGTATTATTGCGGTAGGTACTACATCTGTACGTACACTCGAGTCTGCTACGAATGATGACGGTATACTACAAGGTATTAGTGGATGGACTCAAATCTTTATCTATCCTGGTTATAAATTTAAGATGATTGATGCATTGGTAACGAATTTCCATTTGCCTCAATCTACATTGTTAATGTTGATTAGTGCATTAGCCGGTCGTGAACATTGTTTAGCGGCCTACGAAGAAGCTGTTCGAGAACGTTATCGCTTCTTTAGCTTTGGCGACGCTATGTTTATTCGTTAGGAGGGACTATGCCAAGTATTACTTATGAATTACAAAAGACATGTCCTCATACGGGGGCACGGGCAGGTTTATTGCATACACCACATGGTACCTTCCAAACACCTATGTTTATGCCTGTAGGTACACAGGCAACTGTTAAAACAATGACACCTGAAGAATTAAAGGCTATGGGTTCTCAAGTTATCTTGAGTAATACGTACCATTTATTTCTTCGTCCTGGTCCTGAACTTGTGGAAGAAGCAGGTGGGTTGCATAAGTTTATGAATTGGGATCAAGCTATTTTAACTGATAGCGGTGGGTTCCAAGTATTTAGCTTAGGCGACATGCGCAAGATTACTGAAGAAGGTGTAACATTTAGATCCCATATTGATGGTTCTAAACAGTTTTTATCTCCAGAAGTTGCCACAAAGGTACAAGAGCAATTAGGTTCTGATATTGCGATGGCCTTTGACGAATGTATTCCGTATCCTGCCGATCATGATTATGCAAAGCGCTCTACAGTGCGTACCACACGTTGGGCTCATCGTTGCCAAGAGGCTCGTAAGGCTCATGACCGCCAAGGCATGTTTGGTATTGTTCAAGGTGGTATGTACAAAGATTTACGCAAACAAAGTGCGGAAGAGCTTGTAGCTATGGACTTTGAAGGATATAGTGTCGGTGGTTTATCCGTAGGGGAACCTCATGATTTAATGAATGAAATCCTCGAATATACAACCCCATTATTACCGACAAATAAAGCTCGCTATTTAATGGGGGTCGGTACTGCGGACTGTCTTGTAGAAGGTGTTGCACGTGGAGTTGATATGTTTGATTGTGTATATCCAACTCGTGTTGCTAGAAATGGGATGGCCATGACTTGGAATGGTCGTCTTAATATTCGAAATGCTCAATTTGCTCATGATTGGGGTCCGTTAGAAGAAGGTTGCCAATGTTATACATGTAAAAATTATTCTCGCGCTTATATTCGTCATTTGTATAAGGCGGAAGAAATTTTGGCATTACGTCTTGTAACGTATCATAATCTCTACTTCTTGTTAGAGTTTATGCGTCAAATGAGACAAGCTATCTTAGAAGATCGGTTCCCACAATTTAGAATGCAATTCTGGGATAGCTTTAAAAAATAGTAATTAAGTCTAGTCAAATTTTTATTAGGTGGCTATACTAGAAAAGAAATACATATTTATTAATCTAGGAGGATAACATGGGAGATATTCAACAAATCTTGCAAACTAGCTGGCCTATTTTGTTAATGGTAGTAATTTTTTACTTTTTATTGTGGCGTCCACAAAAGAAACAACAAAAAGAGCGCGCTAACTTGTTAGGTAGCTTAAAAAAAGGCCAAAAAATTGTTACTATTGGTGGTATTTACGGCGAAATTGTTGAACTTGATGACGAAAAAGTCAAAGTACAGGTATCTGAAAAAGTTGAATTAACATTTGCTCGTACAGCAGTTGCTAACGTACTGTCTAAGAAAAACAAGGAAGAAAAATAATGAATATAAAGGAAGCAGTGCGCCAGGCGTGTAAGTCTCAGCGCGCTGCTTTATCCGTTGCTGATTGTAGGCAGTGGACGCCGATGTTGACGAATCAAATCGTCAATAGTCCTGAGTATACATCGGCAAAAAATATTATGGCCTATTTGGCGATGCCCAAAGAGGCCGATTTAGACGATGTGATTCGTCATGCTTTAGAACATGGTAAATCCGTATACGTTCCAGTATGTACCGATAAGACGACTATGATTGCAGTTCGTCTTAAGTCTCTAGAATCTATTACTCGGGGTGTGTTAAATATACGCATTCCCTCTGAGCCATATGATATTATTGATCCACATGACTTGGATTTGATTTTAGTGCCTGGTGCTGGCTTCGACCGTCAAGGTGGTCGTATGGGGATGGGGAATGGGTATTATGATCGATTTCTCAAGGAACTTTTACCAAGTACATTTATGGGCGTATGTTGGGCGGCACAATTATGGGATACACTAATCCCGATGGATGAGTTAGACCAACGGATGAGTAAAATCGTGACAGAGCAAGGCGTTATACATTGTATATAGCAGAAGGGAGCAACTATTTTGAACGGTAAAGCTATTATCAAGTTTTTAGTAGTCATTGCTGTTATCATTGGTACCTTTGCGTATTGTATTCAACCTTTAGCAGGTTCTTTGAAACAAGGCCTTGATTTACAAGGTGGTACGCATATTGTATTGGAAGCAGAAGATTCTGCGACTGGTACAGCTGACAATGATGCAGTAGAACGGGCAAAGCAAATCTTAGAACGTCGTATTAATGAAATGGGTTTGTCTGAACCATTGGTACAACGTGAAGGGGCTCGTCGTATTATCATTGAATTGCCAGGTGTAAAAGATCCTGACGAAGCGATTAAACGTATCGGTAAAACAGCGGTCTTGGAATTTAAAAACGACCAAGGTCAAACTGTTATGACTGGTGATGATTTAAAAGATGCAAAAGAAGAGTTAGGTCAAAATAAACAACCACTCGTTGCTATTGAATTAAGCGATGAAGGGGCTAAGAAGTTTGCTGATTTAACATCTAAAAATATTGGTCGTCGTATTGCCATTACATTGGATGGTAAAGAATTGACTAATCCTGTAGTACAACAAGCAATTACAGGTGGTAAAGCCACTATCTCTGGTAGTCAAAGTTTAGAAGAAGCTAAAGACTTGGCTATTTTATTACGTTCCGGTGCATTGCCTGTTAAAATTAATGTATTGGAAGTGCGTACAGTAGGTCCTTCTTTGGGGCAAGACTCCAAGGATAAATCTGTTGTAGCCTTCAGTGCCGGTATTGCAATGATCATGATTTTCTTGGTTATTTTATATCGTTTTTCTGGCATCGTAGCTAATATAGCGTTACTTGTATATGTTATGCTCTTATTACTCGTGTTGGGCAAGGGCTTTAATGCGACTATGACATTGCCAGGTATTGCTGGTATTATCTTATCCATGGGTGTTGCAGTAGATGCGAATATTCTAATCTTTGAACGTTTCAAGGAAGAGGTATTTTCCGGTAAATCTATGCGGGTTGCTATGGAAGCAGGTTTTAGCCGTGCGTTATCCACAATTACTGATGCAAACGTATCCGTTATCATTACAGCTGGTATCTTAACTATTTTAGGATCTGGTCCTGTAAAAGGCTTTGCTATCAGCTTAGGTGTAGGTGTTGTGGTAAGTATGTTCACAGCGATTACTGTGAGTCATTTCTTATTGCGCTTATTAATTGATTGTAACTTTACAAACCATCCATTCTGGTTTGGTGCGAATATTTCTCCAAGCACAAGTGCTGACGCATTTGCACCTAAATCTTTGAAAGGAGGTAAACGCAAATGACATTAGACGTAATTAAACATCATCGTTGGTGGTTTGCTATTTCCTCCACACTCGTTATAATCAGCTTAATTTCCATATTTACTAAAGGGTTTAACTTTGGTATTGATTATACTGGTGGTACGATTGTTGAAGTTGTATTTGATCAACCTGTAGAGGTTAGTCAAGTTCGTGACGTTCTAAAAGAATATAATCTTGAAAATGCACAAATTCAGCTTTCTGGTGATACTACTGGTGATACAGCAGGCGAAGACGTAATGATTCGTACACGTAATCTAGAGTCTAGTGAAAGTGCCGCTGTTGTTGATTCTTTGACTAAATCTATTGGTAACAATACAGTTAAACGTATTGAAACTGTAGGTGCTGTAATTGGCTCTGAAGTTACAGAACATGCGTTATTAAATCTTGTTATAGCATTCGCAGCATTAGCTCTATATATTTCTTATCGTTTTGAATATAAGGTTGCCATTTCTGCTTTAGTTGCCATTTTCCATGACTTGATTATGGTTCTTGGTGTTTTCTCTTATTTCCAACTAGAAATTGATGCATCCTTCTTAGCTGCCATTCTTACGGTTGTAGGTTACTCTATGAATGAATCCGTAGTAATCTTTGACCGTGTTCGAGAAAATACGCATACTCACAAACGTTCTGATACATTTCCAGATCTTGCGAATGCATCTATTACACAAAGTATTCATCGTAGTTTCTATACATTGGCAACAGTTATGTTTGCCTGTGTATCCCTTTATTTATTTGGTGGAGATACTACAAAGAACTTTGCTCTTTGTATGATTATTGGCTTTGCTAGCGGTGCGTACTCCTCTATCTGTGTAGCTACATCCTTGTGGGTTATGTGGAAGAGCCGCAATAAAAATGACGTACGTAATCAATAATAAGTTATAAATTATTATTGTGTTAATGATTAAAGTACAAGAACCTCTCTTGATTTATTTCTGAGAGGTTCTTTTATTTTGCCATCTTTTATTATGTAAAACGGTATAGGTATATTACAGATAATATTCATTTTTAACTATACAAAATTTAAAGAGGCTTGTTCTTGAATTCCATAAGATAGAGGCGTAAAATGGCTAGGCGACACGATATAAAAGGAGATACAAATATGGATTCAAATAGATTATGGAGCCCTGCTTTTACTAATTATGGTATTAGTAGTGGTATTTTATATATGACTCAATATGTTCTCGTAGCGGCATTGCCAATTGTAATCACGTCTGAACTGAGTGGCAGCGATCTTGATGCGGGCTTAGCGATGACATATTTTCAAATTGGCACAATTTTATGTAGGATTTTTGCAGGACGATTAATAGATGGTTTTAATAAGCGTATTGTTCTATTAATATCAACAGCCTTGTTTTTCATTATTATGGGATTATTTAATTTTACTACCTCCTTAGAGGCTGTTTTTGTACTACGTGGGTTACATGGTGTTGTGTTTGCCCTTGGAACAACTGTGATGGCTACTTTAGCAGTATTAGTATTGCCTCCTAATCGAAAAGGTGAGGGGGTTAATATGTTTGCTATCTTTTCAAATATAGCAATGGTTTTAGGACCTGCTATCGGTCTATATGCTTTATCGTCATACGGTAGTATGGCATTGTATATATTTTTAACGGTTATGACTGGATTGGCTATGGTCTTAAGTAATATTATTCCCCTATCAAAGGAGTTAACATTACCTAAACAATCAAAATATAAAGGTTGGCATATTTCCCAGTTTATAGAAAATAAAAGTTTACCTTGGGCTTTAATGGGCTTATTTATTGGTTTTACTTACTCTGGTGTTTTAGTTTTTATACCTATAGAACTTAATAGCATGGGGGCAGGAATATGGGGAAGTGCTTTCTTTGCTATTTTTGCGTTGATGATTATTATTAGTCGGCCTATAGTAGGAAAAATATATGCTCGATATGGTTCAAAAATTATTATCTATATAGGATTAGGATTATTTATATTAGGCTTATTTGGATTGGGATTAGCTATAACACCATTAGCTATTCTATTCACCGCTCCATTGTTGGGGTTAGGCTATGGTGCAGCACAACCTGCATTCCAAGCGTTAGCTATACAATCAGCTCCTATTGAGCGTGCGGGTGTATCAACAGCAACTTATTTTCTAGCCTTAGATATAAGTGTCGGTGCTGGATCGGTTATACTTGCAGTATTAGCAGCTAGTGCGTGGGGCTATCAATATTTATATATGTTCACTGCATTGGTTATGGTGATAGCACTTGCTTTGTATCATATATGGGTAAAAAGATATACTCCTTTAGAACTATAGATATTTTAAGGTAAAAATTGGGTAAAGAAGTATTTAACAAGTTAAAATGGGTTTTAATGAGATATTATATATAGAATGTTAAGAAAATGATGAAAGTAAGATGAAAATGATAAGGTAGCAGTTTTATATATTGACGTTTATTATATTTATGCTATACTAATACAAGTCATTAGGACACAGCTCAAATGATAAGTATAAAAAACTTCTAAAAAGTTAAAAAAGTACTTGACGTAATGAGCTTAACTTGATAGAATAATCAAGTCGCCAGTTGATGAAACACTTCGACGAAAGAATGTGTAGACTGGTACAGATCTTTGAAAACTGAACAATGATAGGTAATCAATCGAAATGATTGAACATA
>ERZ772974.2303-NODE-2303-length-11753-cov-5.760472_pt1 | contig 11753 bp, 21 predicted proteins | sample MGYA00580671_ERZ772974 | MGnify/ENA primary metagenome ERZ772974 (study PRJEB29015, sample SAMEA2738065) | human oral metagenome | biome: human oral; feature: human-associated habitat; material: saliva | place: China | collected 2218 ... | reverse complement strand
AATTTGAGGTAAACTTATTTTTATAAATTTACTCATCTAAATCATCTTCTCCAACTATCATAACAGGTAATGTTCCTTCAATTTTAGTTTTATCTGTCCATAAAGCATGTCTTTTCCCTAAAAGTTCAGCTGCTTTTATTCTTTCTTTAGCCGATACTTGTTTTTTTATGATAGAAGCTGTTGAAACTCCATCACCTTTTCCCTCAATGATCACAACTTCTTCTTGTATTTCTCCTCTCATCATTGCTGTTAAGTTCTGTAAAACTTCTTCTGCACTGGCTATTCTTTCACTTTGAGCTTTTTGCATTAATTCTTCTATATACCGACTTATGCCGATACTTTTCATTAACATGTGTATTCTATCCTTAGCATAGCTTTTACTATATCCAGCTTTTATTGCAGCTTCAGTAGCATTTCCACTAGCCACATAATATTCACAGAAAGCCTTTTGTCTTGCATTTAATTTCAATGCTACTTCACCTCCAATTTTATAAAATAATTAAATTATTTGGCGGAGAGTATAGGACTCGAACCTATAAGTCCATAAGGACAACAGCTTAGCAGACTGCTCATTTACCATTAATGTAACTCTCCAGTCGAAGGTAACAATAACTACCTTTGTGCACTTTGACTCGTATTTTTGTTTATAGCCGATATAATGCTGAAAGTGGGCTAATCAATAAAAAAACTCTCGTAGAGGACGTATCCTATTCATTTAAGAATCACGAGAGTATTGATGTATGGTATACTGTGCATATTGGATTCTCACCAATGAAAGACTATCGCGTCTAGCCAGGGTATTAGCCCGATGCACCATAATTGGCAGATGCTTTTTTTAAGTAGAGCATCAATAACTACTACCACAATTTTTAAAGAGGAATCTTTAAACTTTGCTACATGGTATCATGCTAACACATTTTTTCTAACCTTTCAATCCCCACTTTTTTACCAGTTTTTTACCAGTTTTTTACCTGAATTAAATTTTGAGTTTTAAAATGAAACTCTAATAATGGGAAAATCCTATTTCTCTTCTGATATACGGTTTTAACTGATATGTCAAGTTTTTCAGCTATTTTCTCATAATCGACTTTATCTTTTTTGAAATGATTATCTAAAAAACCTATTTGAATTAAATCATAATCTTCATGGTCTTTTACCATTTCTAATGCACTATCTATCCGAAATATTATTGCCTCATATAACCCAATGTCCTTAGATATTATAGCTTTCAAGTCTTCCATTCTCTCTATATCGGATTTTACTTCTAAAAAACCACTCCCAGAAATTTTTTCTAAGCTATAACTTTTTAATAAAACTGGATTATTGAAATATTCCAAATCTTTTTTTATTCTATTTTTGTATTTATTATAGCTAATTAACACTGTTTCTATTGCCTTAAAAATAACCTTTTGCTCCTGTGTTGCCAATCTGTATCACTCCTTTATACACTTTTCCACAAAAAATATCCTACTATTTGCACAACAAATGCTAGAAATATGTAGAAGTTAATTCTATCTGCATCTTTTTTAGTTTTATTGCTATTCATTGCATATTTTATCCCAACTAATCCAATAACCCCAAAATGAAACATAAAAATGATTATTATTACTCTCGCATAAATTTCCATCATTTCACCTCTTTAGCTATTTTTACGGACTAACTCAAATTCTTGAATTCCCCATTCCAAAACTTCTAAATCTATCCCTTTTTCTTTGTATAAAGCCTTAGTATTTCTTATGAATTCTAATTGTGCTTCTTCTAGTTCAGTATCTGTTAGAGTTCTTTTTCTAAAAATAGATTTTTTAATCGTTTTTTCTGTATTTCCTTCTTTAACTCTCAAATCTATTTGATATCTGTGCAGCATATTTAATTCCACTCCTTCCCAATTCTTTGCATATTCTTTTGCCACTTTTCCCAGTAGCAGTTTAATATGTCATCTTTTGTATAGCCCTTATTAGTTGAAATAATTATTAAATTTTGGAGTATTTGAAAATCATTTCCATAAAGAACACTCATGATTAAATTTTCTATATTAGGCTGATAAATTAATTTTAAATTTGTTCCGTCATTAAATAATTTTGTAATTTCATTTTTTATTTCAACAAAATTTTCAGATATTTCTAATTTAAAATTAACCATTTGTGCTAGAAAAAACCAAATATCAGTAAATTCTTCTAACTCTTTAGCTTTGTCATAAGGCTTAGTTTTCCAAGTCTTATGGCTTTCAGGTGTTTCTTCATTGAATTCTATTACTTCTGCAATAAGGGACAATTTAATATCTCTAAGTGTTCTTTCTCTAACATTATTCAAACTTTCATCTAAATACTTTTGAAGATTTAATATATCCTCAAAAGTTTCGGGTCTTTTAAATTCCATTATCTCACTTCCTCAATTGTCCCTTAGTAGTATAAGTAAAAATAGTAACAATAAAAACATTATTATCTTTTCCATCATCTCACTTCCCCCATCAATTCAGGATTTTCATAAATATTTCCAACTATTTCCATTCTTTTATTATTGTTGTTTGTAAAAGGTATATTCATTTCAAATTCATCATCTCTCAAAACAAATCTTGATTCTTTACTATTGAAAATAACTTTATATTTGCCATTGTGTAAAGTTACAATATCCCCCTCATAAATTTCTTTTCCATTTTTATCTTTTAATCCTGTGTATTGCATAATGTCAACATTATTAAATTCACGATATGAAACAGTATCTTTATAAACTCGACTTTCTTGAAAGTTTATAGATTCAACATTAAACATATCTTTATTTATTTTATCCCAAGCTCTAAATTTAATCTCTCTCATTTTCATCCTCCAAAGCTTCTATCTTATTCTTTAGTTCTTGTAAGCATTTATCACATAAACTTATTATAGTTCCACCTGTTCCTCTATCTTGTTTTATTGATAAAATATGACTTTCAATTTTACTCCCACAATTATTGCAAAAATTACCTAAATATCTATAATTAATTTTTTCTTTTTCTTTGCTATTTTTATTTAATATTTCAATCATTTTATCTTCCTAATCCCATTTATTTAAGAACCATTGTACGATTGCAGCCCATATTATTGTAAGTCCAGTCCCTACTAACGCCCCTATAGGCATTAACAATAAAAACATAATTATTTTTTTTAATATCATCTTAGTCTCCTATTTTGTTATTTTTTTGTAAATGAATTAAATAATATTCTTCCACAGTCTTTACATACTAAATAAATTCTATCTCCATTTAAAAATTTGAAAGTTGATTTTTCTCTTATCCACTTAGTATTTTTGTGACTACAATTTATTTGTTTTATTTTCATTTTATTTTCCACAATCCTTTGTCAATCATATATTTTCTTGGATCATCATCTAATACTACTCCACAATCAGCACATATAACTTTAAGTTCATCTTCTTTTTTTGAAGTAAACGGATAAATTGTTCCTGCCAAAGTTGCTTTTTCATGTCTACAGCCATTTTTTGAATGTTTATTATTTTCGATTTTATTCTCTCTCACTTCAGCCCAAAAATCTCTATATTCTTTAGATTCCAAAACTGCTTTTGCATCATCTGAAAATAAAAAATAATTACCTAAATCATATCTCTCATTGTCTAAATCATTTCCATAATCCTGAGTTTTCTCAACTCTGGAATTATTTATATAAAAATATATTCCTTTAAATTTTCTCATAGGATACCTCCTTGAAATAATAGCTAAAATTAAAGCAGCAAACAATTCTTTATCATCAACATGCACCTGATTCCTCCAGTCTCACGACACTATCATCAACTTCTCTCAACCACATACTTTTAAAATCTTCAAAAGTCTTAATTACATCAGTTATCATAGATTTCAAAACTACTCCTATCATATTTCTTTTATGTGAATTGATAGTTCCAAACATCATTATCACTAAAAACATAGTTCTAAGAAGTTCTAAATTATCTCCTATTTCTCTGTGCTCACATTCAGCAAATACTTCATCTAAAATTTTAATAACATCTTTTTCAACTCTGTAATTAATCTGATTCTTAAATTTATCAACAATTTTATCAGAAGCTTTTATAGTTCTTGTCAAAATAGCTTTATAATATCTGTTCAAAAACATATTTTCTTTATCCCAAAGTTCTCTATTAATTTTTAGGTATTTGTTTACTAAATATATCAGTGTAATCCCTTGCATATCTCCATCTTTATGAGTAACTCTTATCTTTTGCATAAAAATCACTCCTTTAACAAATAACCTAAATATTCATAAGCCTTCTTATAATCTTCTATTCCGTTTTTCTTTCTAGCTCTCATGACATATTTAAGAATATTTCCAACACAAACAGCTTCTTTTCCTTTCATATCTTTTGTAACTTCAAAAATAATATCTTTTACTTCTATTCCCAAACTTTCAAGCATATAATGTTTTGGTGATTTTACATTGTCTATTTCAGAAGTTTCAACAGTTTCTTGAGTCCCATTTTCAATAATTTTTAATATTCTATTTTTAAGTCTTTCACTAGCTTCAACTTTTCCACATTCTAAATGTGATAGATAAGGTTGTGTGACATCAATTTTTTCAGCAAATTCCTTTTGATCTATATTATTATTTACTCTATATTCTTTTACTTTTTTTCCTAAATTCATTTTTTATCCTCCTAAACAAGCTTTTAACATCATATAAGCATCTGCAACATCATCACTATCTGCTATTTTTCCTGTAAATTCATTGAATTTATTCATCATAAATTCTTTTTGTTCTTTTCTCTCAAGTGGCAAATTATCAAATTTATTTTTCCAAAACGCTGCTGGGACTAATAATAAACCTATATTTAATTTTTTTAGATTATATGTAAGCATTCCTCTTATCTCAGATAAAATAGATAATATACTAGAGTTTAAGCCTAAATATACATCCTCAATAACAACTAAATCTATTGCTGCACCTTTTATCTTTTTTGAAGTTTCCAATACTTTTACTATTTCATTAATAATTAAATATCCTCTTTCTCTAAAATCTTCTAGATCAGCTTTTATAGTTTTCCATCTCACAATTTTCCCTTTACAAGAATAAGCAATACCAACTGATCTACTAGCTAAATCTATACTTAGTACATTTATTTGATTTATATTAGAAGGAATATGAACTTGATTTCTAGGTTGTTTCACTAATCTATTTCTTTCTTTTAATTTTAGTTCAGTTTGAATTCTCTTCATTTTCTTTCTTTGAACTATATCTATACAGGTTCCTTTTCTAATTTGATTGAGAGTAGCCATCTGAATATTTTTAGTTTCAATAAACTCAATATCATAGCAGTAATTAGTTTTTTCTTTAAACAGATACTTAATAACATAAAATTCTTCATCATTTTTATTTTTAAATCTTTTATCTACTATTTCATTGACATCTATTTTTTTTCCCATATTTTTACTCCATTTTTATTTATATAAAGCTTCTTCATTTTTTCTATAAATCTTATATAAATTCCTTAAATACTCCTGTGCTTGTGGTTTTAAGTGTTCAAAATGCCATTTATATTTTTTTACTAAATTTAATAATTCTTGAGAAGAATTTGCAGATAAACACATATACCAAAACTCTATTATTTGCATAATTTTCCTTTCTATACCAATATTTTATTTAATGTATACTATATTAGTATAATTTCTTTATATATATGATTTAGGTTACCGTTCTAATTAAGATAAATTGAAGTGTTGAATTAGTTTTTTGATAAAGTTACCCTTAGGTTACTGTTTTGGTTACCGTTCAACCTCGCATTTTATGGGAAAGGTTACCGAGTTACCGTATTTTTTCATTTTTTCTATATTATTTTAGGTATATAGTTAAATTTGATATATATATCTAAATATTTATCTGTCCTATGTTGATTTTTACGGTAACTCGGTAACACTCTCGATTTTATGGTAAGTTCAAGGGTAACCTTTACAGTAACCAACAGTAACCTTTTTTGTTTTACATTGGTATTATTAAATAAAAGCAGTAACCTCAATCATTTTATTATTTTAAATTTAGCTATTTTATATGTCTTTGCTTCTCCTGAAAAACTGTCCTTAATCTTCTTAACTTCACTATTTGAAACTATAAATTCCTCTTCTACAAGTTGCTTTCTTAAAGTTTTCATATCTAGTAATTCAAGAGTAGAATTTGTTTTTCTTTTTTGTTCATCAATAGCTGTATAAAGAAGCTGAAATCTAGCCCAATGTTCATTAGGAGTTGATACATAAAAGCTTTCTAAATTTTCTATACCTGCATCTTCTACTAATTTTAAAAGTTCAATAAAATTATCAGTGGTTGTATACTCTTTTGAGAAATCTGTATTTAAGAACTGTATAAAATTAGTTATTATTTTCATATCTATTTTTAAAACTCTTGAAAGGGCTTTTAAACCTTTTAACAAACAATTTAGGTTATATAGTTGTCTTTCGTCTTTCACTTTGTCTAAAATCGTACTGTCAGTAACTATAACACCATTTTCAAGTCTATCCATTAGAGTAGCTTTACCAAGTTTTTCTAAAATGTCACTATTTTTAAGTTTCTTATAAATTTCAAAATCACCTTTGTTCTTTTTGGTAAGACTTGTACTTATCATTCTATTTTGAATACTTACATCACTTAATTTTGTTTCTCCTGAGATAATAAGTGGAGTACACAGATGAAACTCAGCTAATTTATTAGTTGTATTTCCTTGATTTATAATCTTGTTATCATAAACAGATCTAATTGTTGAATATAAATCATTCATTTTCTCGAGTTGAAATTTACCAGTTATTTTAACTTCATCTATAGCCCATGGAGTTATATTTGAGCAACTGCTAAAGCTTCTTATTTGGTGATTAGATAGAGTAGATAAACTTTTTATATTTTCTCTTCCACCAAACAATAATCTTGAAATAAATTCAACATACTCTGTTTTTCCGATACTTGTTGTTCCAGAAACTTCTAAAATAGGATAGGTTCCTTGAGTATGAAATCTACCTAATGCCCAGCAGATTCCTAACAAAGATTGATTTACATCACTTCTCATATAAACTAAATTCTTTTCTAGCCATTCTTTATCTTCAGTTGTTAGTGCTTCTATTTCAGAAATTTTTGTAATTTTTAAATCTCTCTTATCACAAACAACATCTGAATCTTCATCATAGTATTTGTTGTTTCTTATTCCGTAATATTCTATTTCTTCAATGTACTTTTCCTGGTTTTCTTCTTTCAACCAATCTATAAATTTTGGAATGGTTGAAGGACTAGCTAAATATACTCCCATAGCTTCAGCTATCCCTTTTATAGATAAAAGATCTGATATTCTAGCTTTAAACTTTCTCTCTCTTCCATTATTTATAGCTTTACCTATTAAAAAATTTTCGGAAAAAGCTTCGACTTCTACTAAAAAATTACTAACTCTTATAGCTTCTTCTCCACCAAAGTATGTATATCCACCATCATCAATTTTAAAACTTTTAAATCCAGTTTTTATTGGAGAAGGTTTATTTAATAAATACTCATAAACTTTATCTTTTCCATTTTTCATTAAAACTTCATTAACATCTTTCTTTTTGTGAAAATGAGTTTTATAAAGTGGAATTAATAAATCTCTTAATTCATGGACTATTCTTTTTCTTGCTTCTACTCCAGCTTCATCATCATCAGTAGCTATTATTATTTTTTGAAACTTACTTAACCATATTTTTTGTGTTTTAATACACTTGATATTTGTTGCTCCAGAAGGTAAAGATACAGTATTTTCTACTCCAGCTTCTAAAGCACTAAGTAAATCTATCTCACCTTCAACAATAACTAAATATTCAAAATCAGTTATATTTTGCCAATTTAAAAGATAGTCTAAGCAACTACCTTTTTCACTCCATAGCTTTTTATCTAAACTTCTGTATTTAATACCAACCACTGTCTCTCCATTAGTAACAGGTATCATCATACTTTCATGAGTACCCATTCTATAAAGTCTATTGATATTATTTTCGTTTTCTATACCTCTACTTTTTAGATAGTCAAGCCATTTCTTATTTAATTTTTTTGAATTAAGTATTAATGAAGAGAAATCTAAAATAGGTTTCTCTTCTGTTTTTTCTTCAATTTCTGAAATATTTAATTCTTTTTGTAGTTCTGGGAATTCACTTATATGTCCGCTTTTCCCTGTAGAATGGCACATATATTTCCCAGTATTTACATTTACAGAAAAACAAGGATTCTTTTTTGTTTTTTGGCAGACTGGACAATAATCCAGTCTAGCCTCATCTCCATAATGTTTTATTTTCATAATTTCCCTCCATTAGAACGGAAATTCTTCAGGTAAATCCTCGTTCTTTTCTTCTGTTTTTTCTTCTGATTGATAGTTATTAGGTCTTTCAACAGAAGCAGCATTCTCAAATTTCTTTTTAAATCTTTCATATATTTCTGGATTCTTTTTGTTTTGAATTTCATCAGCTGTTTTCTTACTTTGAATATCATAATATCCTATGATGTTATATCTTAAAAAATCTCCATTTAAACTAACTTCTACTATTACACCAATTTTTTTATCTGCAAGTGCTGGAATAAAAACTTTGTTTGGAGTTTCTATTGGGACTAAGTCTTTGTTCTTTAATTTACATAAGTAAGTTAATTTATTTAATTTTTTTCTAGCATATTCATTTTCAGTTCCATCAGCTTTTCTAAAAAATTCAACTGGATAAAAATATTGTTCTTCATCAGTTTTTAAAACTAACTTAAGCCCTTGAGATTGAGATCCGTTCTTTCCACTTATTATTAAAGCTTCCTCAATAGTGCAGTTATAAACTCCACTCTTATTTACTGTTTTACTACCTTCTTTAGTTTCTTCTCTTAAATCTTCTTCATTTTCTGTCCATAAATTCATCATATTTATTTCCTCCTATTATTAATTGAAATATTCATTTGATTTTTGTATTACATAATTTAAGTCATTAGGAATCCTTAATTCATTAAACATTCCTTTTGGACTTTTGCAAGTATCATTGCCATTGTTTTGAGTTCTAAAATAATAAACTCCATCTTCAATTTCTGTTGCTAAAACTATAGTGAATCTGCCTTCCAATCCAACCTTATCATCAATCAATTTACCTATAGTTTTTGCTTTTTTTCTTCCATCATCTGTAACTTCTATATGTTGTAAAAAGATTACATTTATGTCTTCTCTCATAGAATTAGCTTTATCAACTAAGTTATAGAAGTTTTGTCCTATCTCGGTAAATTTCTCATAACCTTTTTCTTTAGCTCTTCTCATATATTCATTTGCCATGATATATTGAGAATCATCTATGATAATATTTTTTATTTCTTTTTCTTTATCCAAGCTAGTTAGAATTTTCATAATTACTTCAGGTCTATCACTTATAAATCTATTACCTTTTGGATTTTCTTTGCTCCTTAAAGAATATCTTTTTTTAAAACTTTTGAATGGTAAAGGTTTATCAACAGCTTGAATAATAAAAGTTTCTTTCTCGTTTAAGTTTTCAATACTTGTAGATTTTCCTGTTCCACTTTCTCCAAGAACCATTATCATATTTGCCATATTTATCACTTCCTAATTAATGAAATTAATTTTCCTATAAGTTTCTTTGTTGCTTCTATGTCTTTTAAACTATCATGAGCTCTTAACTCAATTCCAAAATGTTTACACCAAGTTTCAAGTTTATTATTTTCTAGAACTGGTAATACTTCAGCTATTTGTAATAATCTAATTGAGTACAAAGGATCTAGCATAGAAGAATCTAAATAACTAAATAAGAAATTATTACCATGTCTTTGAAAAAAAGCTTTTAATATATCAACATCAAACCTTACATTGTACCCAGCAACTATAAATTTATCTGTTCTGTCGTACTTATCTATATATTTATCAAGAAGCTTTATAAATTGTTTATAAACTTCTTTTTCTTCTACATATTTATCTGTTTTTAATTCCTCTAATGTTCTTCCTTGAACTTCCAAAGCTTTTTCATTTACTTCTGAATTTTCAAAAGGTTTTATGTAAAAATTAAATTTTTCTACATCCTTTTTATCAATTCTTATTATTCCAGATAGTTGTATTAGTGCAGCTTTTTCTGGATTAACTCCACCTGTTTCTGTATCTATAAAAATTATCTTATTCATTTATCCTCCTTACTTTATATTTAAACTATTCTTTTCTACTATATTTGCACCTTGAACATTTTCTCCAGCTTCAATAGCTTTCTTAATTTCAGTTTTTGAGATTTTTTCCTTTGTTTCTATCTCAATAAATTTCTTATCTATTAAGCTTTCATCATAAATATTTACTGATTTTGATTTTCTTAAACTTAGATTTCCAAGTTCAGTTTCTATTTTAGTAATTCCCATCATTTCCATATTTCTAACTATATATTCTTTTCTACTATTTATTTGATTAGAAATAGATTTTTTTAAAGCTTGAAGTCTTTTTATTTCTTCATCAACTCCATTTAACATTGCTTCAGAGTTTTTAAAAGATTTGATTATTCCTGCTCCTTTTGTTTGCAATTGTAATTTTAATTCTTGTTCTAAAATATCAATTACACCATCATCTTTTACTTCTCCAGTTTCTTCATCTATACAACTTAAAAATAATTCATCTAAAGCTCTCATTTCACTTGTTATTTCGTATAATTTCATTATTCTTCCTCCCATTCTAAATCATTATAGGCATATCTAACTGCTCTATCTATAATTTCTTGTCTTGATAAACCACTTTCTTCAACCATTTCATCTACATATTCAAGAGTAGAATTTCTAACTCTTATAACTTCTGTAGTTCTTCCACTTACTCTTATTTCTTTTTTCTTTGGTAATGCGAACATACTCTAACTCCTCTCTTTATCTAATATCATCGTTAAAGGCATAACTATGTAATCCGTATTGTCCTTACTAAATTTAACAGCACAATTACTATTTTTTCCTATTGCTAAATCAAACTTACTATTTTTAGTCCATTTGAACCACAAGTCTAAGTATTTACAGTTTAAATCGGTTACTAAACTTGTTCTATCATTCACTAGCTCCAATATTTCTAAAACTAACTTAGAATCCTCATTTGGATAAGCTTCAACTATTACTTTTCCATTTTCAAACTTAAAGTATTTTTTATAACGCTCTTGCCCAGCTGGAGTCTTTAACATCTTCCAAACTGTATTTTCAGAAAAATTAATAGCGGGATATGTCTCAGAATAACTTTTATAATCCAATCCTTCTCTAACAGTAGCAATGTTTGGAACTTTTACATCTTTTAGAGGCTCGTATTCAGTTACTTCCATTTCTATCTGAACTGCGATTTTTCTATCCTTTAATACTGCTATAGATGTTGCCTTTTTTAAGTCATCCAGTATGTCGTATATATGGACAGTATCTAACCCTGATAACTCTTCATGAGAGTCTTTTACTGTTAATAGTCTATACGTATCAGTAAATCCAGCATACTTTCCAGCAACTATCAAACCTTTAAGTTCTCCAGATTTTGCAATACTAGCAAAGTGATTTAAAGTTTTTATATCATCTTTTTTCAAAACTAAGACTTGTTTTCCCATATTTTTAGAATTGTATTCAGTTATATTCATTTCTTCTCCTTCCTTAACTCCGATAATTTAATCATAATCTTCGCTATATTTAATCCTGTTTTTGTGAGTTCTGCATCATCTTTTTTTAGCTTATGTAAATTAAGTTGTCTCAATTCATTTCTTGATACACAGATTAAATTATTTATATCAAAATTAGATTTGTCTC